>Ga0172370_10002847_pt1 | contig 24519 bp, 18 predicted proteins | sample LakKiv5m_FD_114538 | JGI IMG/M metagenome (GOLD analysis project Ga0172370, IMG submission 114538) | Freshwater microbial communities from Kabuno Bay, South-Kivu, Congo - kab_022012_11.5m | ecosystem: Environmental > Aquatic > Freshwater > Lake | place: Democratic Republic of the Congo...
CATGTTTCCGATGTAGCGCGCCGGCGCAGGAGCCCGCTGTCAGGTACGCTAGTCCGGCTGGAAGTCCTCTCCCGTCCAACGAAATTTGCGAACGATGCGCTCGCGCTTGGGCAGACTGCCCAGCATCGCCATCGTGTCGCAGGTCAGCGTCAGGCCCTGCACTTCTGAACCTCCCTGAATCACCGGTGTTTCGCAAGTCTCTGATTGGTTCATCCGCGCATCGCCCTGGCTCGTGAAGGACGTCGAGAGAAAGGACCAGATCAGCTTGAGTGGCGTCTCCGCACTGTCCTTGGCCGCCATCGCCCACAACTGCTGCCCCTCGACGCCCTTGGCGATCGCATCCATGCGCTGGCTCTGCAACCGCATCTGCCACGCCGCCCGGTTCGCCCCCAGGGCAACCCGGCTCAACAGGGCGCTTTTCTTGTCGCGATCGTAGTGCGGGCAGGTGTCCAGGCGCAGTGCCTCCTGCACCAGGCCGGGACCGGACGGCCTGCCGGCCAGCAGCAGCAGATGACACGTCGGATTGCCGCCATCCGAACCATCGGCGATGCGCACCAGCGCGGCCGAACCGGGCGAACCCTCTCGCGCCAGCGGCACGGCCGTCGCCATCACCGAGACATCGCGCGCGGCGACGTGGAAGTGGTTCGCGCAAAGCGCTTGCAGCGTCACTGGTTTCTGGCCGGCAGCCGCCGGCACGCACAAGAACATGGCCGCGCAACCCAGCGCGACGCCCGGCACAAGGCGCATGAAAGACTCCAGTAGTTACAGAATGTTGGCGGCCAATTCGGCCAGCGGCGACCGCTCACCCTTGGTCAGCGTCACGTGGGCAGCCAGGGGTTCGTGCTTGAACTTCTCGACGAGGTACGTCAAACCGTTGTTGACGCTGTCCAGGTAGGCGTGATCAATCTGGTAAGGGTCACCAGTGAACACGATCTTGGTGCCGTGCCCAACGCGCGTCAGCACCGTCTTGACCTCGTGCGGCGTCAGGTTCTGCGCCTCGTCCACGACCATGAATACCGCTGGCAGCGAACGGCCGCGGATGTAGGTCAGCGGCTCGACTTCGATGATGCCCTGCGCCACAAATTCGTTGTAGGAATGCGCCCTTTGCCCCTTGCCGGCATTCAGCCCGGTCAGGAAATCGATGTTGTCGTGGATCGGCTGCATCCAGGGATTCAGCTTTTCACTCATGGTGCCAGGCAGGTAGCCAATATCGCGCCCCATCGGAAAGATCGGCCGTGATACCAAGAGTTTGCGGTAGCGCTCCTGATCCGTCACAGCTTGCAGACCCGCGGCAATGGCCAGCAGCGTCTTGCCGGTACCGGCCTTGCCAACCAACGTGCACATCTGGATGTCATCGCGCAACAGCATGTCGAGGGCATAGGTCTGCTCGCGGTTGCGCGGTGTGACCCCCCAGATCGTGCCCTTGACGCGCTGCACGGACTCGATGCGCTCGCCGGTCACGCGCGCCAACGCCGTGCGACCGGGCGCGAAGCGATTGCGCAACGTAAGGTATTGGTTTGCGAACAACTGGGCCGATCCGAGACGATCGCGGTCGAACCCGCCTTCGGCGAAGATCAGGTCGACGAGTTCTGGATCGACATCGATTTCCGCGGTTCCGGCGTAGAGCTCGCTGAGCTCCATGCCCTCCTTGTCGTAGTCCTCGGCGTGAATCCCCAGCGCGTCCGCGCGGATACGCAGGTTGGTGTCCTTTGATACGAACACGACTTGCACATCCGGTTCGAGTTCACACAGGTGCAGCGCCGTCGCCAGGATCGAGTTGTCCATCTGGTGCGCGACCGAAAACTCCGCAGGAAGCTTGACCTTGGCCAGCACGACGCGGATCAGGCCACCGGTCGGCAACGGCACCCCATCGCGCAGGTTGCCGCTGGTGCGATAGCCGTCGATTTCGCGGGCAACGCGGCGGGCATTGCGGCCGAGTTCGCTCTGATCCTTCTTGAAGGTATCCAGCTCCTCGATCACGTAGATCGGAACGTTGACGACGTTGTCCCCGAAGGCGCGCAGGCTGTTGCTGTCGTGCAGCAGCACGTTGGTATCGAGGACGAAGTTCTTACGCATGGATGGCCTGAGGTTGTGGCGATCTGCCGGTCCACTGAAGCTGTTGCACGGGCGAGGGAATGCGAGCGGTCGGGGCCGCGGTGCACGGCCGAGATTGGCACGCGGCTTTGAGGGGGTCAACGCCACTTGGACGGACACGCAGCCCACTCCAACGGCAGCGTGGCAGCAGCGATCTGTAACCCATTGAAATCACGAGGTCGTCTCAATTTGAGACTTGAGTCATTTCCATGGCTTGCGGAGTGCGGCGCCCGTCTGTCCGACGCTGCCAAGGACCTGTGCCGGAAAGACGCGATCGCGTCGTTGTGACAGAAGTCGCCGCAAGTCCGCAGCGGCGAGCTTGGCGACCAGACAAGAAGCAAACGGTCCCAGCACCAACCTATTCTGGCACAAGCGCTAATGACAGGCGATGGCGCTGCAGTCGTCGAGATCGGCTGCCAACTCTGCCTCTTTCCCGCCCTTGGTGTCCTTGGCCTTGCACGCGGCAAAGCAGGCCGTGTCGCCGTTGGCGCATTCGAGCAGGCAACTCCGGATCGCCGCGCAATTCGAGCCCGTCGGACACGACAGGGACAGGACCGGGCACATCGATGCCTCACATGCAGTCGTGCAGGTGCTGAGCAACGTTTCTGAACCGCTACACTTTTTGCCAATCCAATTGTTGGCCACGCAGAATGCCTGGCCGCACGCGTGCAGGGCGTTGGCTTGCGACAGGGACGCCCACGGTACGCCGGTCATGCAGTCGAGGCGGCAGCCGGGTGTCGAACAAGCGTCTGCACACGCAGCGATAGCGGCGCAGGTCGGGTCGGCCGCGCAGGCAGCTGCGGGAGCGGAACACTTTCCGGCCATACAAGTCTTCAAACAGGCCGAGTCTGCCGCCGCGCAAGCGCCGCCTGATGCGGGGCAATCGGCGCCGCTCGATTCCGCAAAGCCGCACAGTCCGTCGTTGGGCGCGGAGCCAATGCAAAGGCCAGCGACGCACGTACCGACCGCACAGGTCGTTCCCAGCGCGACGGGCGCGTGCTGACAACCCTGCTGCGGCGTGCAGGAATCGGCCGTGCATGCGTCACCGTCGCCGCAGGGGTCGGTTGCGCCAGCATTGCAGGCCGCGTCCTTGCAGAAGTCATTGCCAGTGCAGGGGTTTCCGTCGCCGCAGCCGGCCGAGTTGGCCACGTGCTGACAACCGGCCACGGCATCGCAGCTGTCGTCCGTACACACGTTGGCGTCGTTGCAGTCCTTTGCCGCGACCACGCACTTGCCTGCATTGCACTGCCCAGCGCCATCGCAGGCCGCCGAGCCCACGCAGACCAGCGCGTTGGCGAGGTTCTCGCAGCCCTTGCCCTCGACGCAACTATCGTCCGTGCATGGGTTCTTGTCGTCGCAACTCTTCGGCTTGACGATGCAAGTCTTCTCCGAGCTGCAGATGCCCTGGACGCCGCACGTCGACCCGTCCGAGCACGCGACAGCCAGGCCTTGGGTCGGATCGTGGACGCACAGACCGCCCAGGTTGCAGGTGTCGAAGGTGCATTCGTTGCCGTCATCGCAGTTCTTCTGCGTCCCCGCGCAACTGCCGTCCTTGCATGCTTCGCCTTCGGTGCACTTGTTGCCGTCGTCGCACTTCGCAGCAGCGGGGGCCTTGTCGTGCTGGCACAAGCCGGCCTGGCAACTGTCGATGGTGCAAACGTTCTTGTCGTCGCACGAGACGTTGCTGCCCTTGCACACCTTCTCGCTGCAGGTGTCGGCGGTCGTGCAGGGGTCCTTGTCGTCGCAGTAGCTCTCGATCGCCTCATGTGTGCAGTCGCTGGCCGGGTCACAGCCGTCCTTGGTGCAGTCGTTGCCGTCGTCGCAGGGCACCGGCACGGGCACGCAGACCCCCGCGGCACAGGAGGCCGACTTGATGCACGGATGGGCTGCGGCCGGCGCGCAGTTTTCGCCGTCGGCCTTCGACCCCTGTTCGCACAAACCCGTGACCTTGTTGCAGGTCGCCGACTGACAGGGCAACACGGCGACCGCCGCGCAATCCGCGTCCGCCTTGCAGCCCAGCACCTTGACCGCGACATCCGCCCCGACCTTGGTGTCCGTCTTGGCGCCTGTGTCTGCCGTGGCGGTCGCATCCTGGCTGGCCGCGACATCCTGGTCGATCGCAGCATCCTCGCCGGGTTGTGCTGCGTCGTCGTCCACGGCCGCTTCGCCATCTGCACCGTCGGCACGTGGCGCCGCCACGCAGCCAACCTGCAGCCAAAGCGCGACGAATGCCGCCCGCATGATCAAGGCGCGTGAGTTCTTCATGGTTTCACCGTGCAAACGCCAGCTTTGCACAGTCCTGCGCCGGTGCAAGCCGTGCCGTCGGCCTTGGCGAGGTGGCTGCAGCCGCCCACCGCCGCACACGAGTCATCCGTGCAAACATTGCCGTCATCACAACTGAGTGTTTTCCCCCCGCAAACGCCTGCCGTACAGCCGTCACCGCTGGTGCACGCGTCGCCATCGTTGCAGGGTGCGTTGACGACCAGCCACTTGCAGCCTTGGCCCGCCACGCAACTGTCGGCGGTGCAGGGATTGCCGTCGTTGCACTGGACCTTGGTCTTGCCAAAGCATGCCTTGTATTGGGCGTCGCATTGATCGTCCAGCGTGCAAGGATCATTGTCATTGCAGGGGCCTGGCGCCGCGACGTGCGAGCACTCGCCCTTGGCCGCATCGCAATTGTCCGTCGTGCAGACCTCGCCGTCGTCGCACAGGGGCTTGGTGACACATGTGCCAGCCTGGCAGGTGCCGATGTTGCACTTGTCCGCCTTGCAGTCGACATCCTGAAGCGTGGCATTCAAGCACGTGCCATCGGTGGACTTGCACTTGTCCAGCGTGCACGGATTGCCGTCATCGCAGGTGACCACCTGGCCGACGCACAAGCCGGCTTTGCACACGCCTTTTTCCATGCATATTCCAAGGTTGCTGCACGGGACACTGCCGGCAACGGGATTGCCGGGGTTGCACTCGCCGGTGCTGGCGTTGCAGACGTCGGTGGCACACGGGTTCTTGTCGTCACAGACCTTGGCCACGCCGTGGCACGCACCGGCAACGCACTTGTCGAATTCGGTGCACTTCAGGCCATCATCGCATTTCACGTGGTTGTTCACGTGGTTACAGCCACTTGCGGGGTCACAAGCGTCGTCCGTGCACGGCATGCCGTCGTCGCAATTCTTGGCGCCGCCAAGGCACTGCCCCGCCACGCACTTGGCATCTTCCAGGCAAGCGCCACCTGCGCACGCCGCACCGTCGCCCCCATCGGCGACGAAACACAGTCCGGTCTTTGTATTGCACTTCGCGATCTTGCACGCACCGACACTCAAGCCGGCGCACGACGCGTCCTCGGTGCAACCCTTGGGCAGCGCCACCGCGGCATCCCCACCAATCTCATGCACTGGCGCATCGGCGCCTGACGTCGCATCGCCAGCTTCGGCATCTGTAGCGATGACGGAGTCTTGGGCCGCCGCATCTGCGGCCACCGCCGCCGTGTCGTCACCTGCCTCGCCGCGCGGGGCAGCGACGCAACCGACGATGCCACTGAGCGCAACCAGCAGAAACGGCAAAGGGATCGTGCGAATTCGCCGCGCGGGGCTCGTGTTCATCGCAACCTCTGGGCTTGACACCGTTGGCAGCGCCAATCGGCGTGCAGTGGCCGCCAAGCCTTTGGAGTGTGTCGGAAACCGCTCGAGGCGTCCAGGCTCGTCTGCACCCGTAGGCAGCGCGCGCCGCTTGCCGTACAGTGCACCGCCATGAAAGTGCCGGGGTCGCCTCGATTCGCACGCTGGGTCCGCTCGCTCGCCATCTTGGCGCTGCTGCAGACCTTTTTCGCTTGCCACCGCGACGCGAGGGCGACGCTGCGCACCACCGACAGCCTGCTGCACGAGTCGCTGCCGACGGGCCGCGACTTTGCCTTCGCCAGCGGTAGCCAAGAGTTCCTCGACCCGGCCAAGGTTGCCGAGACCGCCGGCCACCATCTGATGATGAACATTTTTGAGGGATTATACGTCTACAACCGCGGCGACGGCCCCCCCGTGCCCGCCATGGCGACCAGCCACACGGTGTCGGCGGATGGCCGCACCTACACGTTCAAGCTGCGAACCGGGGTCACCTGGAGCAACGGCCGGCCGATCACCGCCGACGACTTCGTCTGGAGTTGGCGCCGCGTGTTGGACCCCAAGACGGCGTCTCGTTCCGCGCAGTTGCTCTGGTTCCTGCGCGGCGCCAAGGCCTTCAGCGAGGGTGTCGACACGGATCCCGGCAAGATCGGCGTGCAAGCTGTAGATGCCGCGACACTTCGCGTCGAACTCGTCAATCCGACACCATTTTTCACACATCTGCTGTGCGAAATGCCGTTCGTGGTCACGCCGCGCGAGGTCGTCGAGCAGTGGGGCGATCAGTGGACGCGACCTGAACACATCGTGTCGAATGGGCCTTATGTGCTTGCGGAATTCCACCCGCGCAAGTGGGCGGTGCTCAAGAAGAACCCCCGCTACTTCGACGCCGCCAACGTCTACTTGGAGACGATCCGCGTCTACGACACCGAGAGCGAGCAGACGGCCTTCGACTGGTACGAGGTGGGCAAAACGCAATGGCATGGCGACGTTGCGCTACCGATGGAGCAGTTGCCGCTGCTGCGCGAGTCGGGGCGTGTCGATTTTCGCACCGATCCCAAGTTGTGCTCGTATTACTTCAGCATTCGCGTCGATCGGCCACCGTTCGACGATCCGCGCGTGCGCCGCGCCATTTCCTTGGCCATCGACCGCGAGCGTCTCGCGTTGCATGTGCTGCGCGGCGGCCAGATCGTTGCGTCGGGAGCTGTACCAGATCTCTTTGGCGTAACACATGGTTACCACGTCCTGGCGAGTGAAACCTTCAACCCCGAAAAGGCGCGTGCGCTGCTGGCAGAGGCCGGCTACCCGCGCGGTGTCGGCCTGCCGCCCGTCGAGTTCTTCTTCAACACGGGTGAAGGCCACCGGGTCATCGCGGAGTACGTGCAACGCAACTTGCAAGAAAACCTAGGTATTCGTGTGGGCCTGGCCAACATGGAGTGGGGCACGCTCCTAAAGACCTTGCTTGCCGGGCGCTTTTCCATCGGACGATCGTCGTGGTGCGCGGACTATCCGGATCCGCTGACGTTTCTCGAAGTTTTCGAAAGCGACTCCAAATCCAACTATTCCGGCTACAAGAGTGCCGAGTACGACGAGGTGATCGCGGCCATTCGCAAGGAGCCTGATCTGCACCGCCGCAATACCGACCTGCGCCGTGCCGAAGAAATCCTCGATCGCGACCTGCCTTTCCTGCCGATGTACCACTACACGTGGTCCTACCTGATCCGGCCGTTCGTGTTGGGCTATGAAAACCATATGCAGGACCAACATCCGCTCAAGTACGTGCGGTATGCAACGCCGCAGGAGTGGGAACGAATCAAGGGCGGCGAAACGGTTCATCTGGCGCCGCTGCCTGGCGCGCCGACGGCGACGGAGGGCTAGATGGCTGCCGTCGTCCTGCGCCGTCTGCTGCAAGGCCTGATCACGTTGTGGATCGTCATGACGCTGTCGTTTGCCCTGATGCGCGTTGCTCCGGGTGGGCCTTTTGATCGCGACAAGCCATTGCCGCCGGCGGTCATGGCCAACCTCGGGCGCACGTTCGGGCTGGCGGCCGATGTGCCGTCGCCGGTCAGCGGCACGCTGCTGCGGTTTGCCGCGAAGGTGCGCGCGAAGGTGCGCGAGGGACAAGTGCTGGCCCTCTTGCGCGCCCCGAACGGCCACGAGTTGGAGGTGCGCGCAGAGCGGGATCTCGTCCTGGTGCAAACCATCGGCGACCCGGGGCGTGTCGTTCGCGCAGGACAGCCCCTGTGCGTGCGCGAGACGAGCGTGTTGGAACAATATGTTGCCAGTCTGAAGAGCTATGCGCACTTCGATCTGGGCGTCACCTACGCGTCGGAAGGCGCGACCAGCGTGATGCGCAACCTGATGCAAAGTTTCCCCATTTCGCTGGAGCTGGGACTGTGCGCCTTGATCCTCGCGCTGGTCCTCGGCGTCGGCGCGGGTCTACTTGCCGGCCTCAAGCGCAACACGTGGATCGATTACGTCTCGATGACGACGGCCCTGGGCGCTGTGTCCTTGTCGTCCATCGTGCTCGGACCGCTGTTGGTGCTGATCTTCGGTGTCTGGCTGCGCTGGCTGCCGTGGGGCGGATGGGAGCCGTTCTCCTTTCGTTGGGAACATCTGCAGGTCAAGGTCCTGCCAGTCGTGACGCTCGCCCTGGTCTACGCCGCCTGGTTTGCCCGGCTGGCGCGCGCCGGCGTGCTCGAGGTGATCAACCAGGATTTCATCCGCACCGCGCGCGCCAAAGGCTTGTCCGAGTTCGCAGTCGTCCTGCGCCATGCCCTGCGCGGCGCGCTGTTGCCCGTGGTCAGCTTCCTCGGGCCCGCGCTCGCCGGCATCGTGACCGGCTCGGTTGTCGTCGAACGCATCTTCTCCGTGCCCGGCGTCGGCGAGTACTTCGTCACCGCCGCCGTCAACCGCGACTACCCGATGGTCATGGGCACGGTCGTGCTCTACTCCAGCCTGCTGATCGTCGCGAACATCGCCGTCGACATCGCCTATGCCGCCCTGGACCCGCGCGTGCGCGTGGAGGCTGCATGAACCGGGCACCCAGCCGCACGCCGCTGGGCCAGGCCTTGTTGCGCCTGCGCAAGAACCGCATGGCGGTTGCGGGCATGTGCGTCGTCACCACGATGATGACCCTGGGGTTGCTGGCGCCCGTGCTGGCCACCGGCGTCCTGCACTTTTCGCCCGAAGAGCAGCACACGTCCTTTGCGTTTGCACCACCCGGTACGGCGGACGTGTCCTTTGACCACCCGACGTATGACGGCGACAAGACTGCTTTTTCGAGTGTGGATCTCGACGGCGACGGCCGCATCCGCTGCAGCATCGAGCCAGTGCCGGGGCTCGACACGGATGCCGCTGCGGCGGGCCTGCTGGCGCGGGCGTTGGGGCAGCGCGGCGCCTGGCCGGGGCCGTCGCAAGTGCCGCTGCGCGACACGCTGGCGCTGTGGGCAGGCACGCTGCGCTGCCCGGAAATCGACGACTTGCACGAAGCCGAACGCTTCTACGCCTTCCTGCTGCAGCGCTACGATGTCGCCACCGACCGACAAGCCATCCGTCCGGGCCTCAAGCGACCCGACGGCAAGATCAGCCTTGGCGAGTTTCCCGAGCGGGCAGACCAGGTTCCCGACGCAGGCACCGCGAGGCTTGCCGTTCGCCTCGGTCTGCTCGGCCAGGCCGGCTTCGCCCGCATCGACCTGGACGGTGATGGCCTCGTCAGCCGCGCCGACATCATCGAGGCCACGCGCCGCACCCGCATCGACAAGGAAGACCTGCTGCGGCGCTTTGATCGCGATGGCGACCTGACGATCGACAGCATGGAGTTTCCAGGCCTCCCAGAGCTGTGGCGCTTCTGGCTCGGCACGGACCAAAAAGGCCGCGATCTCTGCGTACGCTTGCTCTACGGCGCGCGCGTCTCGTTGGCCATCGGCATCCTGGCTACCCTGGTCAGCTTTCTCATCGGCGTTTCGTACGGTGCAATCGCTGGTTACGTGGGTGGGCGCATCGATAGCCTGCTGATGCGCACGGTCGACGTGCTCTACGGCCTGCCCTTCATGTTCATCGTGATCCTCTTGCTGGTGGTCGCCGGACGCTCGACGTGGAACTTGTTTCTGGCTTTGGGTGCGGTCAGTTGGCTGAGCATGGCCCGCATCGTGCGCGGGCAGGTGCTGGCGCTGCGTCGGCGCGAGTTCGTCGAGGCAGCGATCGCCACGGGCATGAGCGAAATGCGCATTCTTTTTCGACATGTGCTGCCCAACACCATGGGCCCGGTCATCGTCTATGCGACCTTGTCGGTGCCGGCAGTGATCTTGGAGGAAGCGTTCCTGTCTTTCTTGGGACTGGGCGTGCAGCCGCCGGGCGCGAGCTGGGGCACGTTGATTGCCGAAGGATCGCGAATGATGGCGGATCGGCCGTGGCTGGTCCTCTACCCGGCACTGGCCCTGGGCGTAACCTTGTTTTCGTTGAATTTTATCGGGGATGGTTTGCGCGACGCCTTGGATCCGCGCAGTTCACGGTGAGCGGTGCCATGGCGGCGGCCTACAAACATGGGCATGCACGTGAATCTGACTCGCGTCTCAATTTGAGACTACAAGCGCACGGGACAGCGCACACCCGAGAGTTGCCACGTGTAATCCTGCGTCCGAAAGTAGTGAAATTCTCCGACACCGCCCACAGGGATCTCGAATCGCCTGCGCTCCAAGATCCGTTGCGGGTCGACATAGGCTGCCAGCGCGGCGCACGGCGCTGGCGCAAGGCCGACGATCGGTGCGGTGACGCAAGCGGCATCCAGCACCAGGACCGCACTTGTATCAACGTGTTGCCCCGCTCGGCACGCGGCGTCCAGGGCAGACTGGTCGAGCGCCCGCACGATGGGGCCGTGCGCGGTCCACGCGCCGATGGGCGCCGTCATGCGCACCGCGCGCTGGGGCGCGAGCGGCACGAAGATCGGCGTGACACCACGCCGCTGGCCCAAGATCTTCCGCAGTTCTGAGTAGCTCTGCCCCTGAGTGTCGAGTCGGCGCCGACCCGCATCCGCGAGCGTCAGCGGCAGCAGCAACAGCGCCACCAACGTGCCGACGCCCCAGCGCCAGCGCGCGCGCAGCGGTGCGGGCGGCAACAGCAGCGGTAAAGGCGCGAACATCAGGACGAGAAGCGGCCCCAACGTCGCTTCGTAGCGCAGTTGCGACCCGTCGCCGCGCGCCAACGGCGCCATCGGCAGCAGGGCCGTCACCGCAAGCCCGCCCAGCACCAACGCAAGGCGCACGCGCGGCGCACGCGGCGGCTGCGCCCGCAACCACGCCAGCACGCCCAGCAGGCCCGCCACGACGGCCAGCGGCGCACCGAAGTCCAGGCGCCCCCACAGCGGCCGCCAGACACGCACGGCATCGACCAGAACGATGCCGCCTTGCACGCTGCCGGCCTTGGACGCCACATAGCGCGACGCCTGCCAGCAACCGGCCGCTGCGACGAGCAAGAGCACCAGCACCCACGGGGCCAGCCGACGCCAGCTCCACTGTGCAGGCCAGCTGGCGTCCCGCGCAGGTGGATGCCAGGCCAGGGCAAAGACTGCGAGCAAGGCACTGACGGCCAGCGCGGCGCCCATGACGTGGCCGAATGCCAGCAACAGCAGCGCCAGCGCCATGCCCGCGCGTGCGAGCGCCGTGACCCGCCCGCCGCCAAGCCAAAGGACCGCCGCGACAAGGAATTGCGCGAAGACCAGCGGCGATTCGGAATGCCCCACGCGCACCGCGGCCGGCGCCAGCGCCAGGACAAGGCCCGCCGCGATCGCCGCAACCACCGATTTCGACGCAGCAAAGACCGCACCGGACGCAAGCAGGCAGGCCAGAGCCCCAACGGCGATCGCGACGTGCCCGACACCGTCGTGGTGGCGACCGGCCAGGCGGACCAGCACGCGCTGCGCATCGATCCATGCGGCACCGGTCGAGAGTCTGGTCTGGCGGTATTCGGCGGCGGCCTCGGGCAGCGCCATCGCAATGGCGAAGTCCGTGTAAGCGTGACCATTGGGCCGCAGCGGTGTCAGGGGCGCCTGCGCGCGCACCAGCGCTGCCACGCCAAGGACTCCGAACAGACCGGCCACCAGGGCGGCCCGTGCGCGCGGCGAGCGCCGATCGCGCAGCATGCGCAGGCCGCGGGCCACGACCGCGAACGCGACGAACCACCAAGCGGCCAGGATCGCGCGCGTGCCCAGGTCGTTCAGGGAGACACCAATGATCTTAGCGGAGTTCGACTGCACCAGGCTGCGCGACAGCGCCCCATTGTCGCGCCGTGCGATCGCCGCGGCGAGCCGTTCCTGCGCGTCGCGCAGCGCCGCGCTGCCGACCGCTGGCGTGGCCAAGATCATCGGCTGACCACCGCGCTCGGGCAGCTCGAGGATCACCTGCGCGGTATCGTGTGTTCCGGAAGTCAGCGCATAGACAACGCGATCTGGAACAATCGCGATTCCGCTGAGCGTGACCTCGTCGCCCACCGCTGCGCCGTCGCGGTAGGGCAGGACAAGTGCCTCGATCGCCGCTTCGTGGCCCGGCCCGAGCGCCAGTTCCTCGCCTGGTGGCAACGGCAGCGCGCAGGCCAACACCGTGGCCGCCGCAGCCGACGCTGCCAGAACAGCCAGTGTCCTCAGAGCCATGCACCGCCGCCGGGCGCATCGTGCACGTTCATCTTCACGACCCGCACGGCGGGCCCGAGCGTCACCTCGGCGTCGGTCAAGCCATAGAACAACTCGCCGTCGATGCACGGGTCGATGCGCTTGCCGGCCAGCGGCACCGCGCGCAGCGAGTGCGCGCCTCGCTCGACGAAATGTTCCATGACCATCTTCTTGGCCGACGCCAGGCGCGGCAGGTTGCGGATGACTTCCGCGACGCTCGGATCGCCAGCCTGCACATGCAGTACGCCGCGATCACGCGCCAGAGGGAAGATGCGGAACACGCCAGCCAAGTTCAGATCGATCGAGCCGACATTGATGGCGCGAAAGCTGTGCATCGGCAGCAACTCGCCATCGATCCAAACCTCTGCCGGCAACGGCTCGAAGACCGTGTCCGAGTAGTGGCGCAGTTCGACGGGCAGCGGCACCTTGCGCAGGAACGGCGCCTGCATCGTCGCCGACAACAAGATGCCGCCAACGACCTCGAGGATGCCGGTCACGCCTTGGTTCTCATGGGCGTAGAACTTGTCGAAAAAGCGCTGGCCGATGCCGGCCAGGGCGACCGCGAAGCCGAGCTTGTCGAACACCCGCCCCGGCCAATCGCTGTCTGCGCCGTAGGTGCCGCGCACGCGCAGGCTGTCGATGGTGGCGATGCCTGGCTCGCGGCCGGAGCGCAACGTGGCGCACAATGCGCGCAGCAGACCGTCGGAATCGCCGATGACGCCGCACTTGCGGCCGATGAAGTCGATCGTGCCGGCGTTGGTGGGCATGATGGCCGGCGCTGCGTCCTTGCCGCCGCGCTCCTGCAGCACCTGTTGGGTCACGTTGGTCAGCCAGTGAAACGCACCATCGCCGCCGTCCGCGACCCAGTAGGGCACGCCTGCATCCAGAAAACTGCGCACGACACCTGCGATTTCCGCGGTGTCCTGGGTACGACGCACGATGCCGAGAGCGCCGACCGTTTCGCGCATGGCGTCATACCGCGCTGGATTCAGCCGGTTCTTCTTCGAATTGGGGTTCGTGATGACGCCGACGAGCGGTCTGGCCACGGATCCTCCTTGCAGTCACACCAAGCGGAGTTGAGCCCCCCCCAGTACCGAGCACGTCAGGCCGCGGGCGGCCAACCGCGTGCACAGAGCCTGCGCGCCCACACCGTACGCAGCAACATGGCTGGTGCCGCTCGCCTGGGCAAGGTCGTCCAGTTCCATGCCAGACGCACGCCGCGAAAAGGCCAGCCCACGCTCGCAGCCTCTTGAGACTTGCTCTTTCGCATCTGCGACTTCCGCCACAAGCCAGCGCCGCGCACGGGCGAGATCGGGCGGCAGGCGTCGCAACTCCGCGTCCGGCCACAACACAAGACGGCCGGGCGGCCGTTGGCGATGCGCGCTGCCACCCGGCGGCAGCGAACCGCCAGCGCGGCGATAACGCCGCGCCAACGTTGCGAACGACGGCGCCAGGTGCACCGGCACGTGCGCCTGGCCCCACGCCAGCACGTCCAGCGCTACGGTCGCCTGCCCGATCAGCCAGACCAGCGTGGCGCCGGCAGCGACCATGGCCAGCGCTTCGTCCAGCGCCGCCCGCAACTGCGCACAAGATAGCAACTTCGCTTCAGCTAATTGGGCATCAAGCACCAGCACATCCGTCTCACGCAGCGCAAGCGGCTCCGCAGTCGGCAGCACGTCGAGGCGCGCCGCGCCGGCGAACAGCCAGGTCCGCGCACCGATGTGCGTGCGCAGCAGCGCTGAACCCGGGGACGCTCCCGCCGGCAGCAACTCGACAGCGATCGGGCCGAGTTGAAAGGGGCGCTCGAACGGCACGGCAAGCGGCGTCGCGCCACCATCACCCAGGAGCGCCGCCAGCGGCTGACTGCAGACGATGCGCGACCGACGGCGCCGACCCGCATCGAATTGCGAAAGAAATCCAAGACCTTGACTCGTGTCGCCATTGAGCCACAGCCGGGCCGCAGGCAAGTGCAGGCCGCCCTGCAATGAAACGCCGGCTGCCTGGTTCGTCTGTTCCATCCGTTCCTCAGCCGCGCAGCGACGCCGCCGTTGTACCCGACCCGCCGGCCGACGTCACATCTGAAGCGCCTCACAGGTCAACCTTGCGCTTTTCCCGGCCCAGGGCCAGCATGCGCCGGGGAGAAAGAGGATGACATCAACCCGAACCGTGCCGCCGGCCGTCCCCGCGCGCCGTGAACCTGACGCGTCCGCGGCGCCAGAGGCTGCCGCCGACCCGACGCGCGATTCCCAGCCAGCCAACGCCGCGCCGCAGACCGCCGTCAACTCGGCGACCGCTCTGGCGCCATTGTTTTCACCGAGACAGCATCAGCCGATCCAGGACGGCCTGGACGCCGCTGACCTCGCGCACCGTTCTGGGATGGTCCATGGCTTGGGGTTGTTTTCGCGTCTCTTTGCCTGGATCTTCTTCAAGCCCGTGCAGTTTCCCGCGCGGCTCAACAACGATCTGGCCGCTCTGGCCCGCGAAGGTGTCCTCATCTACACGATGAACACCATCAGCCTGCTGGACTACCTGTACTTCAACTACGCCTTGTCTCGTGCGGCGTTGCCACTGGCGCGCTTTGCCAACGGCGTCTCGCTCATCGCGTTCCAACCTTGGCGCCGCGCCGTCACGAGTTGGTTGCGCCGCGCCGTGCTGCGCAAAAAGATCAAGGCAGACGCAGACATCATGCGCGGTCTGCTGAGGCGCCATGAGGCCATTCTGCTGTTCTTGCGTCGCGGTTTCACGCTGGTCGATCTCATCACGCCACGGCAGCAGGAGTCCTACTTGCGCGAGTTGATCAGCGCGCAGCGCGAGGTCGAATTTCCGCTGATCGTCGTGCCGCAAGTGCTGGTCTGGCATCGCAATCCCGACCGTGATCGCTCCAGCATTATCGACGGCTTCTTTGGCGATCCCGAAGTGCCGGGCCGCTTGCGCAAGCTGTTGTCTTTCATCTTGAATCACCGCAGAGCCTTCGTGCAGATGGGCCAGCCGATCCACCTGCAGCCGTTCCTCGCCGAGCATCCCGGCATCGACGACGACGGCCTGCTCGCGGAACGCTTGCGGTTTCGGGTGGTTCAGTCGTTCAAGACCGAGCAGCGCATCATCCGCGGCGCACCGATCAAAGCACCCAACGTGCTACGTGAAGAAATCCTGCAAGAAGTCGAAGTCGAGCAGGATCTGCGGCGCATCGCTGGCGACATCCACAAGCCTTACGAGTTGGTACGCATCGAAGCCGACAACAACTTGAGGGAGATCGCCGCCAGGTACCAGATGGGCATGGTCAGCTTCATCAGTTTCTTCCTGACTTTGCTCTGGGCGCGCATCTACGAAGGCATCGAGGTCGACGAAGAAGGACTGGAGCGCATTCGCGAAGTCGGCCGCAAGCATCCGCTCGTCGTAGTGCCGAGCCACAAGAGCCACATCGACTACCTCATCATCAGCTACCTGTTCTATCGCAATGGCTTGATTCCACCGCACATTGCCGCAGGCGCCAACCTGTCGTTCTTTCCACTCGGCACAATCTTCCGCCGCGGCGGCGCCTTCTTCTTGCGCCGCAGTTTCCACGGCCAACCGATCTACGGTTCGATTTTCCGTCACTATATGCGCAAGTTGCTGCGCGACGGTCACTGGCTGGAGTTCTTCCTCGAAGGCGGCCGATCGCGCACTGGCAAGCTCCTGCCACCCAAGTTCGGCCTGCTGACGACGGTCCTCGAAGCCGTGGCCGATGGAATCGTCCAGGATGTCGCGTTGTTGCCGACCAACTTCGGCTACGAGCGGCTGATCGAGGAGACCGCCTACCGCAAGGAGCTGGAGGGCGGCGAGAAGAAAGGTGAAAGCGTCGGCGAGGTGCTCAAGGCCACGTCGGTCATCCTGCACAAGTACGGTCGCATCCGCATCCAGTTCGGCGAGGCCATGTCAGTGCGGCAGATTCTTGCGGATCACGGGGTGTTGCAGCCGTCGATCCAACGGGACAAGAAGCAGTTCGAACGCGCGGTCAAGGTCTGCGGCTACCTGATCCTCGGTGGCATCAACGCAGCCGCTGTCATTACGCCCACTTCGATCACCGCCGCCGTGCTGCTGACCAAGATCCAGCGCGGCATCCGCCGCTCGGACCTGCTGACGCGGGTGGGCTACCTCCTGGACGTCGCCAGCCGGCGCGGCGCCGTACTCGCTGGGCCGCTGACGACGGCTATTCGTGTGCGGCGTCAGCAACTTCGCGAAGCGGAGTCCCACGATCTGGCCCGCCACGCGAGGTCGGGCGGCATTCCCGACCCGTTGGGTGCCCAGAGCGAACGCGCCCGCCTGATGGGCGAGGCGGTCGCGGAAGTGGTCGACAAGGTCCTGGCCATGGCCGAGGCGGCCAAGTGGATTCGCCGCAACCGCTTCGAGGATGAGGACGTCTTCATCGTCAAGAAAGCCGGCCGCCTGCATCTGGATTACTATAAGAACAACATGATCCACCTGTTCGTGCCGGACGCGCTGACGGCCGCGGCCATTCTGGCGCTGCAGGAACAGGGTGCGACGATGACGCCAGACGAACTGCGCGACATGACCAAGTTCTTGTCGCGTCTCTTGAAGTTCGAATTCGTCTACGCGCCCGGGGTCGGTTTCGAGCAGCAATATGACGCGACGCTGACCGACTTCTGCCGCGCCGGCTGGATCACCACGGATACATCCGGAAATTTCCGCCTCGCCAGCACGGTCACGCCGGTGGTCGCCCTCTACGCCAAACTCGTACAGAATTTCATCGAGTCCTACGTGCTGGTCGGTCGCGCGCTGGCGATGCTGGGCAAGGGCCCGATGACCGACCGCGGTTTTCTCGATTACGTGCAGACCGAAGGACAGAAGGCCTTCGAACTGGGCGACGTGCAGTGCTACGAGGCGATATCGAAAGTCAATCTCACCAACGCCCTCAAGATCTTCTTGGAGCAGGGTTACGTGCAGCAAGGCTGGGAAGGTCAAGGCAAGAAGCGTCAGAAGATGCTGAGCGTGCACCTCGGCGAGGGAACGGGTGCACAACTCGCTGGTTACGTTGCGCGCATTCGGGCGCTGCACGCGCCCTGGCGCATGGACAAGTTCTGATTCCACCAGCCGCCGTCGCCGGGCAGACCTGTACGGATCGCCGACGGTGTGCTACACCCCCCGCCGCCCAAGCAGGCAGCCATGCCCGTCGCATAGACCGGAAACCAGAGGTAACCCATGAGATTGTATCCCGGAAAGATCTCGCCCATCGCCAGTGACATGGTCCAGCAACTGGTGGCCAATGGCGACATCGAGGTCCTTCCCGACATGGTCGGCGAGGTCGTTCTCGACATCGAAAGCGTGCTTCGCGAGTACATCCGGGCGGATCGCGAGATCACGGATCGCGCCCGCGACGTCATCTCGAAAGACGGCCTGGAGTTCAACCAGGTCAACAAGATCAAGACGCGGCTGGCCGAGGAACGCGGCTTCGGCATTGGCGATCGCGCCGTGGAGTACTTGACGCGCCAGATCATCGAGGCGCTGTTCCACAGTCGCCATGTCGATGAAGTGTTTGCCGAGGACCACACCTTGCGCAAGGTGCTGCGCGATGTGCTGAACCGCCACCTGAACGTCGATGATGACCTCGACCAGGAAGTGCGCAAACGCATCAAGAACTTGCAGGAAGGCACGTCGACTTGGGAGGTCGAGTACCACAAAGTGATGTCAGACCTGAAGCGCTTGAAGGGCCTCGACGCGTAGCGCGCCGCCTCAAGCATTGACTGAACGCGTCGATTCGCCGAACAATCCCCCTCTACCTTGGGCATGGCGGGCGCCGATCCCGCGCCCCAGCCAATGAGCCTGCCGCACGCGAAGGGACACACCATGGGCTTTCACCTGCACCGCGATGGCCAATCCACACCGTATGATATTGCGGTCTTGCGCGAGATGGCGCGCAAGGGCGATCTGGCCCAGGACGAGTACATCTACGACGACAAGAAAGGCGAATGGATCGGTGCGGCGCAAGTACCTGAAATGGTAGGCGCTTGGAACATCCAGGAGGACGAGGCGACGGTCGCGATGGAGTTGCCCGCCGACTTCAGCGCGATGTTCGAAGAAGAGCAACGCAAACGCGCAGCTGCTGCTGCAGCGGCCCCACAGCCGCCGCGCAATGTCGAGCCGATTCGGCTGGAGAAGAAGGCCGAGCCGATGCGCCAGGACGAGCCAATGCGCATGTCCGAGGGCGGCGGCGGTCGCGGCGGCGCCGGCTTTGGTGGCGGCAACTTCGGCGGCGGCGGTCGCGGTGCGAACTTGCAGCCCGGCCCGATCCTCAATCCCGTCACGGTCGTCATCCTGGCGATGGTGACGTGCGGCATCTACCCATTGGTGTGGATGTTCAAGCGCGCCGCCGAGATCAACACGTTCCTCGGCCGAGAAGAGATCAAGACGACGCACTTGATCCTGGGCCTGTTCTGCTTCCCGTTGATTTTGCTTGGTATTTGGAAGATGATCAAAGTACTTCCCGAGATGGGTCAAAAGGCCGGTGTGCAGATCGAGGATCGCAGCACGTTGTTGTTGGTCTGCGCGCTGTGCGTGGCTCCGGCCTTCTACTACCTCGTGCAGACGGATCTCAACACGATCTGGCAGGCTTCGGGTGCCCAGCCGGCGCGCTAGGAAAGAGGAGCGAGGACGATGACCAGCATGCGCCTGACAGCCTGGACAGTTCTGACAACCCTCGCGGTGTCGGTGACCGGCTGCTACAACACGTACCGCATTCCCAGTGACGAATACCGCAAACTGCAGTCGCGCACGGCCTTGTCCGAGGATGCGCACCTGAAGGACAAGATCACCAAGGAGGAGCTGGAGGCCCTGGAGAAGCTTGGCGAAACCGACTCAGTCGGCGTCACCAGCGAGAAGAGCGAACGCGTCATGGTCAACCGCGACACGCGCCTGTTCGTGCGTTCGCAAGGTGGCCGCCGCTATCCGATCACGCCGTTCAACTTCTCGATGATGTCCAGCCAGTTGGTGGCATCCGACCGCGACACATTGATGCCGCTCAGCGAGATCAAGTCGTTCGAGGTGGATCACCTCTCCGGTGTCAAGACGGGTGGCTTGCTGGTCGTCGGCGTCGCGGCGGTGGCAGCAGTGATCGTCGTGATCTTCAAAGTGTCGGGCGAGAAGACGAACACCGACTCGGCGCAATGACGTTGTCCGGGACTGCGCACGGGTCGACCCGGGTTCTCGATCGTTTCCCCTGACGCGTCTGCGGCCAACATGCGCCCTGCTCTTCGCTATAGCCTGATTGTCTTTGCCGTTTTGCTCGGCGTCGCCGCAGGCGTCGGGCTCAGTCGCGCGCCGCACTGGCTGGCAGATCGCATTCGCGTCGGGCTCACCCAGCGTGCAGCCCGGCGCGGCATCGATCTGCAACTTGGCCCAATCTATGTAGATCCCTTGTCCGAAGTGACGTTGGATGGCGTGATCTTGCGCGACAAGACCGAGGCGGCCAGCCAGCCCTTCGCGCGCATCGGCCGTCTGCAAGTGCATTACGAATTGGATGGCGTGTTTCGGCCACGCATCTTCCTGAAACATATCGATATTCTGGCAACAGAAGTGCGCGCGACCCGCGATGCTGCCGGCAAGACGAACCTCGAAGCCGTGCTGAAACGCATCCTGTCCGCGCGTGACGACGACGAGAAGGGTGGCGGCGGCGGTCTGCGCAAGTATCTCTCGAAACACGTGCCAGACATCGACATCAAGGGCTTGAGGGCGTCGTTCGATGACGCCTCCGGCGGCGGTGCCTCGGCGGTCGCCGGCGTGGACTTGAGGCATCTGCGCGTCACAGATGCCGCGATCGAAGTGCGCAACTCTGCGCCTGTGCAAGAAATGACCAGGCTGGAACTCAAGGCCCGCGCGACCGTCGCGGGTGTCGGGCAGCCGATCCTCGGCACCGGCCAATTCGAGTTTCCCAAGCGCCAAGGCTGGTTGTCTGTGCGCATGCCCGGCGACATGACGGTCGAATCGCACGGCTACCGCGTCCACGTCGGCAGCCTGACGGCATACAGCGACGGACGCTTGGCACTGGGCCCCTTGCACCTTGAACGAATCGACGCCGGCAATCGGTTGTTTTCGCTGGATGTACAGGACATCACGGCGAAGATCGATGTGGTTGCGGGCCCCGAGCCGACCTTGCCGCCGGAACTGGCGGCCCAGATTCCCGCACCCGCGCGGATGGCGCTGCGCCATGTGCGCGAACTGGCCATCCGCGAACCGGTCATCGTCGCGCGGCGGCCAGCGGCGCGCGCACCGGTTGGCGAAGACAGCGACGACGAAGACGAGGCGGCGATCGAGCCACCGCTCGGCGCGGCGGCACACAAGGCGCCCGCCAGGCCAGCCAGCGTCGCAAAGGGAAAAGTTGCCGCAATACCGGCGCCCGGCCAGAAAAAGCCCACGGAGGCTGGCGACGGCAGCGCGGTGCGCGACCTGTTCGCTCACCTGTGCGGCGACAATGCGGATCGGCTGGAGCGCGAGCTGGGCCGCCTGCGCGCAGTGCTGGCTGGCATTCCGATTCCGCTGGTGACCGTGCAGCACGGCCGTGCGCGTTACGAGGATCAGGGGCAACCAGGCGGCCCACAGAGCGGTGAACTATCTGATTTCAATGCGAAAATTCTGAGAAACCCGGGTGAGGATGTGGTCACCCTGCAACTCGACTTCGACGTGCCAGGGCAAAAGAAGACGGACAACGCGGTTTCCGGGCGCGTCGACACCAAGACAGGCGACGCCGAGTTGAAGGTCCACCTCGATCGGCTGCCGCTGGCGCCGTACGCCGCGGTGCTGCCGCCAGCGCTGACCCTCGAGCCGACCAGCAGTCTGCACGACGTCGTTCTTTCCCTGCTTTACGGTGCGACGGATCGCCACATGACGCTCGAAGGCCATGGCGCGTTCGATCACGTCGACCTGGACTCGCCCCGCATCTCTAGACAACGCTTGATGGATCTATCGGCGCGGGCTCAAGGGCGCGTCGAATTGGATCTGGCGCGGCAGACGCTCAAGCTGACCGACGCGGAGTTGGTCATCGGCCACGTGCACGCCCTCATCTCCTCGTCTGTCCAGCGTTTTCGCACCGCGCCCGCCTTCGACTTGAAGGTCAAGATCCCCACCGTGCCGTGTCAGGAGGTCGTCGCCTCGGTTCCGGTGGGTTTCGCGCCGCTGCTGGATGGCATGACGTGCGAAGGCGCAATGTCTTTTGAGATCGGTGCCTTTCTCGACACCGCCAACATGAATTCACTCAAGCTCGACTTCGACGCGGCTTTGGGCACGGTCAAGATCACGAGCATGGGCAAGTACATCCGCTTCGACCTCTTCGATGCGCCTTTCGAGCACCACGCGCGCCAGAAGGACGGCACGCTGTACACGTTCGTCACGGGACCAGACAGCGAGCACTGGGCACCGATTGGGGCCATCTCCAACAACTTCGTCAAGGTGCTGACGACGACCGAAGACGGCAATTTCTTTGGCCATCACGGCTTTTCGTGGGAGTCGTTCAAGAACGCGGCAATTGAGAACTTGAAGCGCGGACGCTTCGTGCGCGGCGCCTCCACGATCACGCAACAGCTTGTAAAGAATCTATTTTTCGTCGAGCGAGAAAAGACCATCTCGCGCAAGGTGCAAGAGGCGGTCACGACCTGGCAGATCGAGCGAACGCTGACCAAGCAGCAGATTCTCGAACTCTACCTGAACATCATCGAGCTTGGGCCGAAAATCTACGGCATCAAGGCAGCTTCGCTGACGTACTTCAACCGCCCGCCGGCGGATCTGACGCTGCTGCAGGCCATCTGGCTGGGCAACATCGTTCCGAATCCGCGCGCCTACTACCACCAATTCCGCGACGGCAAGGCGGGCGAGAACACCAAGGCGACGCTGTGCTGGATCGGCAGCGTGATGCTGACGCGCGACAAGATCACAGAAGACGAATTTCGCCGTCTCGGGGCCTGCGAGGTGGTATTCGGCGGCGGCCCAGATGGGTCAGAAGAACCCGTGGATCCAGGGCTTGGCCACGAGGGCGACCCGAGCGTCGCGCCGCCGGAGGCGCAGCCGGACAAGGGCGTGCCGGCGCCGAGCGTGGCTCCGGATCAGCAGCCGTAGTCACGGTATTGACAAAGGAAACGCGGGCTCGGCGAACACGGCGCGATCGTCGAGACGCACCGCCGTCAACTCCCGCCCCCACACACACCCCGTGTCCGTGCCGATCAGCCCAGGCGCGATGTACAACCCGAGCGCCGACCAGTGGCCAAATACCACTGTAGCGTCGGCGCTCTTGCGACCAGGCACGTCGAACCAGGGAATGCAGCCCGGCGGCGCGGCATCGGGTGCGCCGTTGAAGTGATCACAAGGCTGACCGCCCAGGGTACACGTGCGCAAGCGTGTCATCGCGGCAACAAACGGTAAACAGCGCGCCACCGCGTCGGGACACTCGCCATGGGGGCGTGGCAACGCCGCCAGGAGCTCATTGCCAGCCGGGCCGCACAGCACGGCCTCGGCTTCGCGCGCCATCCGCTCCGCATCGCCGATGGTCCACTGCGGCAGCAGGCCGCCGTGGACGAGACACCACTCGCCTTCGCGGTGCGCCAGCCGCTGCCGGCGCAACCAGGCCAGCAGTTCCGGCGCGTCCGGCGCGGCCAACACAGCATCAAGGGTGTCGCGCCGCCGCGCGCCGGCAACGCCAGCCCAGCGCGCCAACAAGTGCAGATCGTGGTTGCCCAGCACGACGATCGCCGCGGGCCCCAGCGCATACGCCCAGCGCAGCACGGCGAGGGAATCTGGACCGCGGTTGACCAGATCGCCGGTCAGCCAAAGCCGATCCTTCTTCGGATCAAAGCCGATACGCGTCAGCAGGCGCTGCAGTGGCGCATGGCAGCCCTGGATGTCACCGATCGCGTAGGTCGCCACGCGCACTCCCTTGCCGGCCGTCCCGTCCGTGGCGCCTGACCGCGCGCGTGTCCACGGTGCTGGCATCGAAACGCGAGCTAGTCTTCCGCCTGGCTGCCAATCTCCCGCATTTCTTCCGCTATATCACGCGGTTGCGGCATGGGTTCCTCTCCCGGCGGTGGGCCCATCCAACGGGCCGGCATGGGAATCGTCTGCGGCCCCCACTGCGCGCCCGGCAGATCGTCCGGATGCGTGCCCTCGACCACGAACGTGCGCCCGATCCCGTCGTGCACCGACGTCGCTTCCGGCCCGTAGCGCAATTCCCAAGGATCTTCAAGCAACAAGCGCCGAAGACTCGCGCGGGTCCTCTTGACGAATGCTACGCTCCAGATCTCAGCCCATTGCGGTTTCGGCACGGCCGCCGTGCGCACTTCGTCCAGCGCCCCGGACACGCCAGCGTGCAGCCCGGGCGTGCGGGCAAAGGGCAGCGGATCCTCCAGATCAACGTTGCGCTCGGCGCGCCCGATGTTGCGCAGCGTGAACTGCGGCATCGTGTCATGGGCCACGGCGTCCGCAACCTCGCTCGGCAGTTCGTGATCCGTCTTGGGGCGTACCGGCCGGGCAAAGCTGTGCTCGAACTTGCTGCGCGCCGTCACGCCCTCGCTCATGCGATCGATCGCGAAATCGTGCGCCACGAACACGGCAAAGCCATCCAGACGCTGCGAGCGATCGACCAGCCGCAGCCTTGCGGTCGAAAAACGTTGCCGGAGGCGCAGCCGCCGCGCCAGCGGCCACGCCATCGCCACGCGCAACAGATCGGCAGCCTTCGCCTCGTCCATTGCCTAGCTCTCGCCCTCCACCACCACAGTCTTCTCGGTTTCCTGATAATATTCGCTGGTGTGCTGTCGCGACGACACGACACCCAAGGCCAATTCGATCTCGCGCGTGATGCGCTCGCACTCCGGTCCCTTGACGCCGAGGACCTGGATCGACACCTCGCCGTTGTCATCGATCGTGAACTGGATTTCGCGGCGTTGTGCCATAGGTCAATCCCCCCACGACGAGACTTTGATGTGGATATGGTTCTGCGCGTCCACCTTTTCTTCTTCGAGCGTGTAGCCGCGCTTGGTCACCTCTTCCTTCACCGTATGGTACGCGTAGCGCTGGTTGACCTTGCGCGTGAACTCTTCCTGATTGAATCCCGCTGTCATCTCAACGAATTCCCAGTCAGCCACGAAGCTGCACAGACCCGTCTCCGCATCGACCTTC
>Ga0172370_10002855_pt1 | contig 24486 bp, 27 predicted proteins | sample LakKiv5m_FD_114538 | JGI IMG/M metagenome (GOLD analysis project Ga0172370, IMG submission 114538) | Freshwater microbial communities from Kabuno Bay, South-Kivu, Congo - kab_022012_11.5m | ecosystem: Environmental > Aquatic > Freshwater > Lake | place: Democratic Republic of the Congo...
CTTCCGACCCATTGAGCTTCGAGCTCCTATTTATATTCTGGGCACGTCCCAGCAGGCTCGACCGGAGCCACTTTACATCACCTACGAAATATTACTTGTCGGTCTGAGGCAGAGCCTCGTTAGCAATGCACATCCCTTCTTCGAAACAATTGCATGATGTAACACTCCCTGCAATCGTGTTACTTAAACTCATGCGATTCCTATTCGTGACCAGGCTCCCATTCTGGGTAAGCAATGACAGATGGGCCATAGTTTAGCCAAGGGGCCTCATGGGCGGCCCAAATTTGAAACTCAGGTGTCTGTCCCGGATCATCATCGAGAGTGGCAACACGAAGAATAACGTAATCGCGCCCCTCCCGTTGTGCGACTAGGTGAGTTCCGCAGTTTGAACAGAAGTAACGCTTCTTCCCGGGTGACGATTCAAACCACTTGAGTAGCTCTTCGCCCTTAACCCAATGAAAATGTTTGGAATTGACTGCCGCCGCCGTATTAAATGCGGCGGCATGGGCCTTGCGGCACGTGTTGCAAGAGCAGTGCTCAATGGGCGAATCGAGTTGCGAAGCTTCGTATTCGATCGAACGGCACAGACAAGACCCCCGCATATTTGCCCCTTTGAACTAAGATTCGCCAAGTATAGCTGCCTCAACACCGATGAAGTTCGCGATGGCGTCCCTCTTGATACCAAAACGTATGCCATCGCGAATTCAGGACAAGGTGCCCTGAAACCCGTGCCAATAGGGCGATTGAAAATCCGTACCTACACCCCTGTAGTCAACAGGTTTCAAGAAAACTGGCGTCTAAGAACGAAAATTAGGGAGAATGCGGGATAGCGAGGTCAACAGCTTTAACGAAGAACCCCGCAGGGCGCGGGGCCCGGCGGGGTTATCGTGGTGGTCTAGAACAGTTTTTACAAATGTTCTGGCGGGCCAGAAGGTATGCCACAACAAACTGTCTAGCCCGCAGAAGTTTGATTGTATCCGCACCATCAATCAACAGCAACATCGCAGGATATCAATACGCAAGGCTCCAGGGCGGCTTTCTCATTCAAATCAGGTTTTCGTCTAGGACGGCCTTTTTAAGTATACGATGTAAGAAATCAATATGCTGCTCCGACTAATGCTGAACACAAAACGGAGCAGTTCATGCGCGATACCTTTCCCTTGCTGGTCAAGACCGATTTTCCCCTGGTCCGGCGCGGGCGCCTTACTGCTCTACAGGCCAACCTCGGCTATCGCTGCAACCAGTCCTGTTTTCATTGCCACGTGGCCGCTAGTCCCAAGCGGACAGAGGAGATGGCATGGGAAACCATGGAATTGCTCCTTCGCTTCGCCGACGAACAAGGCATCACCACATTTGACCTGACTGGCGGTGCGCCGGAACTGAATCCGCACTTCCGTCGTCTTGTAATGGCGGCAAGGGCAATGGGGCTCAAGGTCATCGACCGATGCAACCTGACCATCCTCAACGAGCCAGGTCAAGAGGATCTGGCCAATTTTCTGGCAGCCAACGAAGTCGAGATCGTCGCCTCCTTACCCTGCTATCTCGAGGAAAACGTCGATGGCCAGCGCGGTGACGGCGTTTTCCAGTCCAGCCTGACCGGTCTGCGAAAACTCAACGAGTTGGGCTACGGCTTGCCAGAAAGCGGGCTGACCCTGAATCTGGTCTATAACCCGACCGGTGCCAGTCTGCCACCTGATCAGGTCAAACTTGAAGCGGCCTACAAGGAACAACTGGCAACGGGCTATGGCATCGTCTTCAATCATCTGTTCGCACTGGCCAACATGCCTATCCAGCGTTTCGGCAGCCAACTGGTATCGCGCGGTGAATTTCACGACTACATGCGCCTGCTCAAGGGCGCGCATCGGGCCGACAACCTGCTGGGCGTGATGTGCCGATCGACGATTTCCATCAGTTGGCAAGGCGTTGTCCATGACTGCGACTTCAATCAGATGCTCGGATTGCCGCTCGGTGATTCCGCCGGACAGGTACATATTTCGGAACTTGTCGAGCAATCACTTGAAGGGAAGTCCATCCGGATTGCCGATCATTGCTACGGCTGCACTGCTGGGCAGGGAAGCAGTTGCGGTGGTGCGTTGGCCCCATCTACATCCCATCAAATCTCGGAGACCGTATGAAAATTCTTAAGCAACTTCTGCTCGCCTGCCTCGCTGCCTGCTACGGCGCACTTGCCTACGCCGCCGAACCACCCCTCAAATTCGGCGTCGGCCTCTTCCAGCCTGACAAAGATAAGAATGACGCCACCTACCGCCCACTGGCTGACTACCTGGAAAAGCAACTTGGCCGCAAAGTGGAATTGCGCACGGTTGATACCTGGGAAGGACTGGCCAAGTCGCTGGCCAATGGCGAGACCGATCTCGCGCTGATGGGGCCTTGGGGCTACGTCCTGGCCAACCATGAATCGGGTGCCCAGGCTGTATCAACCATCCTCTACGACGGCAAGCCGGAGTATTACGCCATCATGGTGACGCACCCGGACTCTGGCATCAAATCAGTGGCGGACCTCAAGGGACGCACCTTTGCCTTCGGCGACAAGGGCTCTACTTCGGGTTATCTGATTCCGCTGCATTACTTCATGACGCAGGGGATCAACCCGGACACCTATTTCGCCAAGGTGCTGAACACCAAGCACCAGGCCATCGAGACGCAGGTCACTCAGGGCGTGCTCGATGCCGGCGCCGACTACAACCGCAACCGCAATGCCATGATCGAGCAGGGGCTGATCAAGGCAGAACGCTCGGTGATTTTCTGGCAGTCGGCACCGTTACCGAATGATGCGTTTGCCGTCAGTGCTGAACTCTACAAGGATGCAGGTTTTGTGGCGAAGCTTCGCTCCGCTCTGGAAGGTGTCGGCTCGGCCTTGAAGTCGCAGCCTGGCCTGTTGCCTGCGCACTATGGCGGATTCGTCACCCGTGACAATGGCTTCTACAAGCCGATACGCGATGCGGGGCTGGCGACCGGCAAACTGCAACCAAAATGATTCACCGTCATGGTTAGCGCGGCAACCCCAAGCCTGATCGATATGCTCGGCCGACGACGCCATGCCGGCCGGCTGGGTTTTCTTGGGCTGGTGCTGGCCTATACGCTGCTGGTGTCGATTGCACTGGGAACGCTGGCTGCTCAAGGAGATCTGTCACTGGGACGCAATCCATGGACCAACCTCGTCAAGACCGCTGGCGAATTTGCCCATCCCAGTTTCCTCGACGTCTGGTTCGGCAATCCGCAACTGGAATACCGCAGCGAGGACGGCACCTTGCTGCGCACCGAAGACCGCCGGGCCGTCGAAGCCAATTTCTTGCGCCAACTGGTCGGCGCGACCTGGACCACGTTTGTGATCGGCACGCTGGGCTCGTTGCTGGGCGCCATGCTGGCACTGCCGCTCGGTGTGGCGACCGCGCGCAACCTGGGGGCGACGCGCTTTCTCAGTTTGCCAGCGAAAGCCTTGCTGGATGCCAGTCGAGCAATTCACACCCTCGTGTTCGGCCTGGTGCTGGTCGGCATCATCGGCCTTGGCCCAACAGCGGGAATCCTTGCCATCGCCTTTCATTCGCTGGGCACCTACGGCAAACTCTACGCTGAAGCCATCGAAACATTGGACATGAATGCCGTAGAGGCGGTACGTGCAGTGGGTGCCGGTCCGGGGCAGGTGTTCTTTAACGGCGTGTGGCCTGCGGTGCTGCCCCAACTCGTTTCCGCCCATCTTTACATCTGGGAATTCAACATTCGTGATTCCACTGTGCTGGGCCTGATTGGCGCCGGCGGGCTAGGCATGTTGATCACCGAAGCGACTTCCCTTTTCCAGTGGGGACGACTCGCCACACTACTGATCGTCGTCATCGCTATGGTATCGGCGTTCGACGCGGTCAGTGCACGGATACGAAAGGCACTGCTATGAAAGTCGGCGCTGGCGGCACGGCACATGAAATGGCGATTCATCTCGATGGTGTCATTTGTACCCTCGGCGACAAGGTAGCACTCGACATCGACAGCTTGGGGATTGCCGTCGGCGAGAGGGTGGCCATCGTCGGCCACAACGGCGCCGGCAAGTCGACCCTGCTGCGGCTGTTGTCAGGTTTTGCGAGACCGGAACGGGGCGTGGTATCGGTGCTCGGCCAGCGCCTGCCCAGCCAGTCTTCATCGCAATCCCTCACATCGCTGCGCTGCGAGGTAGGGCAGGTTTTGCAGGGTCTGCATCTCGTCCAACGTTTGTCAGCATTGGATAATGTGCTGATCGGCGCGCTCGGCCGCTTGTCGGGTTGGCGCACCTGGCTGCGCTGGCATCGGCCGGAAGACATTGCTGAGGCCGAGGCCGCCTTGCGCGAAGTCGGATTGCTTGCCAAGGCCGATCTGCGCGTTGATCGGCTGTCCGGTGGTGAGCGCCAGAAAGTGGCCATTGCCCGCATGCTTATGCAGCGTGCCCGCTTGATCCTAGCTGACGAACCGACTGCTGCGCTCGATCCGCAAGCCGCCGCCGAGGTCTGCGCGCTGCTGGCACGTGCCGCTCAAGGACAGCACGGCACGACGCTGATTTCCGTCGTCCATAACCCCTCATTGCTGCCCATGCTGGCTGACCGCGTCATCGGGCTGCGGCAGGGTTGCATCGTCTTCGATCTTCCCGTCGATCAGGTCGATGATGCCTGTTTGCTGAGCCTGTACCGCACCGAACCACGGAATGTCATGGCGCAGGCCGTGTGTTCGCACGATTTGATCGCAGAGCCGGCATGAGCGCACCTGGCCGATCCTGTCCGCTTGCTTACCGCTACGGTCCGGCGGCCCTGGCGAAATGTCCGTCGCAGGCTGTCGAAACCCTCTATGTCATTGGTGGCCTGTACGGCAATCTGCCGGCCCTTGAAACCATTCAAGCCATGGCCGCCCAAGAGCCCGGTCCCGTGACCTTGTGCTTCAACGGCGACTTCAACTGGTTCAACGTCGATGACACCGGCTTTATCACGATCAATCACGCGGTACTGGACCACGATGCCATTCAAGGAAATGTCGAAGCCGAATTGCTGACACCGGAAGATGATGCCGGCTGTGGTTGTGCTTACCCGGAGAGCGTGGATGCCGGCGTAGTCGAACGCTCCAACGCGATTCACGCCCGTCTCAAGTCCACGGCACGTCGTCACCCGCAGATTCTTGATCGACTGCGCAGCCTGCCATTATTTCGGCGCTATCGGGTGGGCAATCGTGTCGTTGGCGTGGTCCATGGCGATGCTGAAACCTTGGCCGGCTGGCGATTCGATATTGGCGCGCTGGATGATCCGGCTAACCAAGCCTGGCTCGCGACGGCATTCGCACAGGCTGAGGTCGATGTCTTCACCAGTACGCACACCTGCTTGCCGGCGCTGCGGCAATTTTCCGTCGGCAGGGAGCGCAAGCTGATCGCCAACAATGGCGGCGCCGGCATGCCGAACTTCGCTGGTCAGCGCAGTGGTTTGATCACGCGCATCGGCCTTGCGCCTGGACCGCATACCGCAAGCTATGGCGCGCAATTTGGCGAGATTCACGTTGATGCGTTGCCGGTCAGGTACGATCATGCGACTTGGGAGAACATGTTCCTCATGAACTGGCCGGTGGGTTCACCGGCACACCTCTCCTACTACAATCGAATCGATCATGGCCCGTCGTTTGAGATCGATCGGGCAAGACCACCCGAAGGAGTCCGCGCATGACCCAAACTGTTCTGAACAGAATCGACGCTTGCGTGTTTGATGCTTACGGCACCCTCTTTGACGTATCCAGCGTAGCCCGTGGTGCGCAGGATGCATTAGGCGAGCGGTGGCAGGCACTGTCCGACTTGTGGCGCACCAAGCAACTGCAATACACCTGGTTGCGCGGCCTGGCTGGTCATCATGTCGATTTCTGGCAAGTGACTGGCGACGCGCTCGATTACGCAATGACAACATTGAACATTGAGGACTGCGCTTTGCGTGATCGACTCATGAATCTGTACCTGTCGATTTCGGCGTACCCAGAAGTGCCGACCATGCTGGCGGCACTCAAGGCGAAGGGCAAGAAACTCGCGATCCTCTCCAACGGTTCGCCGTCGATGCTTGCCGCTGCCGTAGGCAACTCAGGCATCGCGGATTATTTCGATGCGGTGCTGTCGGTCGAGGAAGTGGGCGTCTATAAGCCGCATCCCAATGTTTACGGCATGGTGCCGCACAACCTCGACGTCGCGAAGGAAAAGGTCTGCTTTTTGTCTTCCAATAGCTGGGATGCCTACTCGGCGAAAGCGTTCGGCTTCAAGGTCCTTTGGTGCAATCGTTTCGGTCAGGCACCGGAACGCATTCCTGCGGCGCCTGATGGCGAAATAAAAGACCTATCGTCACTTCCTGAACTTGTGAGTTGAGCGATGTTTCAACAAGACCTCTCCAAGCCGTTCATCAGGATAATGGGCTGCACAGCAAGAGAATTACGTGATTGGCTGGATCGATCGTTGCCGGGTGCGCGTCTCATGAAAAGTGCTGGCGACTGCGACGGCAATTGCGAAGCGCGTTTTGACGATGGCGACTTGCGAATTGAATGGCTCACCCTTGAACCACGACGCATAGCATTGCTGACGATCCCACAGTTGGAGGTCAGCTTCCATTACTCCGGGTTAGCTATTGAACGTCGTCGGAGCATCCAGAATTACTTTGACCGGGCGACCCAGCGCGGAGGGGGTTAAATCCTTCGCGTGGAATAGCGCGTAATACCTTGCTCCTGACGTAGGTGGGACACAGGACCTTTCCGCAGTGGCTGCTCGTCAATAAAGAGCCACGGAGTCAGTCAGACAAGCAGGGCTTCAATATTTTTCTCCGACATACTGCCCAGATGGACGCTTGCGATTCGTCCATCAGCCAGCAGCATGACCGTTGGCGTAGCCATCACGCCGAGTTTGCGGGTAAGGCCGAGCGACTGACTGACGTCGAGTTTGAAGACATTGTCGTGACTACCGGTCAGTCGCCCGATCACCGGCGTCATCGTCCGGCAGGGGCCGCAATTGGGACTGAAAAAGTAGAGCAGCACCTTGCCGCGTTCCTTCATTTTGGCGTCGATGACGGGATCAAGGTCGCCGACCGGTTGCCCCTCGGCACGCATGGCCTTGTGGGCTATCTGCCATTGGAAGAACAGCAGCGCTCCGACGATCAGGACCAAAGCAATCCCGAGTAGATAATTCATTTTGGAGTCCTTGATGGGTGAAAACCATTAGTCGGGGGAACTCCTGCTTTCTTACACTATTCCGCCAATCCCGACTTTCTCAGTTCGTTGCTTGATGCCGTAACCAATCGGACGGCGCAACGCCCGTCTCCCGGATGAAGGCGCGCGAAAATGCCGGCTGGCTGCCGTAGCCGACTTCCTCGGCAACCAGCGTCAATGACTTGCCTTTGCGCAGCAAGCGCTGGGCAAAACCGATGCGTATTTGGACAAGAAAAGCAGCCGGAGTGGCACCGACGACCTCCGCAAATAAACGGGAAAAGGCGTTCCGCGAGAGGTACGCCAGTTTGGCCATGGCATCAAGCGTCCAGTTACGTCCCGGAGCATCAAGTAGTTCAACCAGTAGTTTGCCCAGCCGCGGATGCGCCAGTCCGGCGAGGATGCCGCTGGCAACGAGATCATGCTCGATGGCGTGGCGAACGATCTGGATCAGCAGCACGTCGCAAAGCCGGTCCAGCATGACCTGCCGGCCCGTGAAGGCAGCCCCGGCCTCATCGAACAGCAAACCTAGTGTCGGCCCCAGTCCGGGGGCTTGGTGAAAGGGAATGGCCACAACCGCTGGGAATGATTGGGTGATGGCGTTGTCCATCCCGGCGTCGTAGCGCACGCTGGCGCACAACACGTCGGCGGTCACGCGATCGGCGATATCGAGGCGATGATCTAGCGGACGCGGATAGAACAGCAGTGCCGGCTCGTCAATGGCGATCCCCGGAAAGCCTTGCTGCTCGGCGCGCATGGCACCCGCCCGAACCACATGTAAATGACCGACGCCCTCATCGGCATGAAAGTCGTGCAGGCCGCACAGCGGACCGGCGTAGAAGGTGCGAGCGCGCAGGCCGACATGGTCGAGCAGACGCGAGATGCCATCAGAGATTTCCATCGAGCCGCTCCGACTGGGTAGGTGTTGGTGCGAATGGTTATGAACCGAGTGTGAATGATAGCCGCGATAGCTTTACGACGGACTACGCTTCGCCAAGGTCGCGCATCCGGCGCTCACCATCACGACAGGAGAAACATCATGAGCCAGCATTTCGTCGCCAAGTCCCTGACCAGCATCACCTTTGACACGGCCAACCCCGAGCAGAAGACCATCCTCGAAGCCGCGCAAAAGGCGGTCGGCTTCATTCCCAATATGTACGCCAACATGGTGAACGTCCCCGGCGTGCTCTCCACCTATCTGCATGGCTATGCCGAGTTCCGTCAGAAATCGGGCTTTACGCCGACCGAGCAGGAAGTCGTATTTCTTGCCATCAGTCAGCAAAACGGCTGCAACTACTGCACGGCGGCGCACAGCATGCTGGCCGATAAGATGTCTGGCGTACCTGCCCCGGTGCTGGCGGCGATTCGTGCCCATCAGGCAATTCCCGATGCCAAATTGCAGGCACTCTATGTCTATGCCCAGGAACTGGTGAAGACGGGCGGCAAGCCGAGCCAGGATATCGGCGCAGCGTTCATTGCTGCCGGCTACACCGAGAATCACGCCTTGCAGATCGTTTTGGCGTCAGCTGTTAAAACCCTATCCAACTATACGAATCATCTTTGCCAGACCGAGGTAGATGAAAAGTTTTCGGCCTACAAGGTGGCCTGAGTGTAAGAAATCGGGGTGTTGCCCCGACTAATGGTCAGCAGGTGAGAAATCCTGCCCCAGCAATGATCTGATACATCCATCCCTTAGGAGACTCAAATGAACAAAACCATGACTGCCGCTTCTCTCGCCATCGCCCTCGGTGCCGCATTAACTGTTGCGGCGACTCCTGTCCTTGCCCAGGACAAAATGGCCGACAAGGAAAAATGCTACGGCGTCGCCCTCAAGGGCAAAAACGACTGCAAGGCGGGCGCCGGCACCTCTTGCGCCGGCACCTCGAAGATCGATCATCAAGGCAACGCCTGGTCGATGGTCCCGAAGGGCACCTGCGAAAAAACTGCCTCCAAGACTTCGCCGACCGGGAATGGTCAGCTGAAGGAATTCAAGGAAAAGGCCTGATTCATGCCCGCCACGACACTGTCCAGCTTGACGGCCCTGCCCAAGGCTGGCGGTGTCGGGTTGAAACCGGAACATTTCCGAACGATTCTCGACACACGGCCCGCCATCGACTTCTTTGAAGTCCATGCCGAGAATTACATGGTGGCCGGCGGGCCATTCCATCATTACCTTGAACGCATCCGTGCCGACTATCCGCTGTCGATCCACGGTGTTGGCCTGTCTATCGGGGGAGAGCAACCACTGGACGAACTACATCTGGACCGGTTGGCCGCGCTGCTCGATCGTTACCAGCCGGAGTCATTTTCTGAACATCTCGCCTGGTCGAGTCACAACGACGTCTTCTTCAACGATCTGCTGCCGGCGCCGTATCACGCCGGCACGCTGGCTCGTGTCTGCGAGCACATCGACCGCATACAGGAGCGCTTGGGGCGACGTATGCTGCTGGAGAATCCAGCGACCTACGTCGAGTTCGAAGCTTCGACCCTGGCCGAGGCCGATTTCATTTCCGAGGTCGTTAAGCGTACCGGTTGTGGCTTGCTGCTCGATGTAAACAATGTCTATGTATCGTGCGTCAATCATGGCCGTAGTGCATCGGCCTATTTGCGTGCCTTGCCACTCGCCGCCACAGGCGAGATCCATCTGGCCGGCTTCGCCGAGGATGTCGACGCGGCCGGCGATCGCTTGCTGATCGACAGTCATGGCGCCGCTGTTGCCAACGATGTCTGGGATCTTTATGCCGAGGCGCTAGGTTACGTTGGTCCGATGGCAACATTGATCGAGCGCGACAACGATATTCCAGCGCTGGCCGTACTGCATGCCGAGGTTCGCCATGCAGAAACGATGATGGCAGCACTGGATGCTGACGAAAGGCAATGCGCATGAGCGACCATGACGACTTTGCTGCTGTCTTGCTGGCGCCGACTTTTGACTGTCCGCCGGGGCTGAAGGCCTGGAACGGGTCCGATCCTGAAAAGCGCTTTGCCGTCTATCGCAACAACGTCATGGTCTCGCTGGTCGATGCCTTGGCCGACAGCTATCCCGTGGTGCAGGCGCTGGTGGGCGAAGCGTTCTTCCGCGCCATGGCGTCCGACTTCGTCAGGCAGTCGCCACCGCGCGCGCCTGTGCTGGCCTGGTACGGCGATGGCTTTGCAGAATTTATTGAGAGGTTTCCACCAGCAGACGGGTTGCCGTATCTGGCCGACGTGGCACGTCTCGAATGGCTGCGCGTCGAGGCCTGGCATGCGGCGGATGCAACGGCGCTGCCGATGGTCGATCTGTCAGCGTTACTGGCAGACGAGACAAGACTGCCGGACACACGGTTCGAGCTTCATCCGGCCCTGCGTGTCATGGCGTCGGCGCATCCGGTGGTGTCGCTGTGGGCTGCGCATCAGACGGATGATCCAGCCACCGCGCTGCCAAAGATCGACCTGGCAAACGGCGAAGCCGTCTTGCTGACCCGCCCCGGGCTGGATGTCGATATCGTCCGCATCGAGCCGGGCGCCAGCCATTTCATCGGCCAGTTACAGGCCGGGGTGAGTTTCGGTGCCGCAGTGGCGGCATCCGGAGTCTTTGATCTGGTCGCCACGTTGGGACTGCTGATTCGCAGTGGTGCTTTAGTGCAGGCCTTATTTACAGGGGTTACATCATGATTACCCAGCTTATTGATCGCGTTCGGCAAGTCATCGGCCTGATGAGCAAAATCCCCGATACGTGGATTGCCCTGCTGGCACGCTTTTCCATTTCGGCTATCTTTTGGAAATCCGGCCAGACCAAGGTTCAGGGTTTTGCGCTGGACATTGTCTCGGGCGAATTTCAGTTTGGCTGGCCCCGCCTGTCCGATTCTGTAGTGGACCTATTCCGCGACGAATACAAACTGCCGCTGATGCCGCCTGAATTGGGAGCAGTGATGGCGGCTAGCGCCGAGCATTTGTTTCCGGCGCTGATCCTGCTCGGACTGGCGACGCGGTTCTCTGCGCTGGCCCTGCTGGGCATGACGGCGACGATCCAGATTTTCGTCTATCCCGATGCGTACCCGACGCACGGTGTCTGGGCAGCGGTGCTGCTGTTCCTCGTCGCCAAAGGGCCCGGGGCACTGGCGCTGGATCATCTTATCGCCCGGCGGTTTCTCCCGAGGTAAGCCAGTATGAGCATTCGCCTCCGCCTGACGGCGAGCTACGTCGTACTGTTGATGTTCCTTGCGGCGGTGATGACGGTGGCGGCGACCCGGTTGAACGATCTGGCACAGACGACGCGCGAACTGGTGGAGGGCGATGCCCGCCGGGCGGAACTGGCACATGCCATCAATCTGCACGCCGAAAGCGCCGCCGGACGCTTGTTGCTGCTCTTCATTCTCGAGGAGCGCGATCAGCGCGTCGGCATCTATCAGGAAGTCGATCAGCACAATGCCCGTATCGACCAGTCCCTGGAGGCATTGAAGCCGCTGATGACGACAGCTACAGACCAGGGCGAACTTTCTCGTCTGCTGGCTTTGCGTAAGGCATTCGAGGAGCGCTTCACGGCAACGGTCGAAGCACTCGAAACCGGCGAACGGGGTATGGCCATGCAGCTCATGGCGGGTCCGACACGCACGACATTGAAGGCGCTACTCGACGCCACGGCGGCGATGGCTCTGCAGCAACAACAGTCGATGGCCGAACGCCAAAATGGCACCTTGGCACTCACCCAGACCTCGATTCATCTGGTTCTCGCCCTGGGGGTTGGCGCCTTGCTGGTGGGCTTGATCATGGCCTGGCGAATGACCCGCGCTATAGTCTTTCCACTCGGCTTGGCGGTGCAGACGACTGATCGAATTGCCGATGGCGATTTGGCCAGCCCTGTTCCCAGCGCGGGACAGGACGAATTCGGGCGCTTGCTGGGTGGCATGGCGCATATGCGCGACCGCCTGCGTGAGGTGATTGGCTCAATCCATCAAAATGCGGAGCGCGTTCGCCAGTCCGCGAAAAGTCTTGCTCAACCCGCCGATAGCGTCAAATCAGGTTCCATCGAACAAAGTCTGTTGGCCTCGGCAATCGAGCAATCGATTGCCGGATTTTCGCGCGGCATCGGCGCCTTGGCTGAAAGTGTGCAGATCACCCGGGATGAAGCGCTCAAGGCTCGTGACATGGCGGAGCAGGGCGCGCGCGAAATCGTACTTGCGGCCGATGAGATCGTGCGCATTGCGGACGCCGTGGCCCAGTCGGCACAGTCGGTCTCACTCGTTGAACAGAGTGCCCGTGAAGTTGCCGGCACGGTCGGTGTCATCAGAGAGATTGCTGACCAGACCAACTTGCTGGCTTTGAATGCCTCGATCGAAGCAGCACGGGCTGGAGAGAGCGGGCGCGGATTTGCCGTGGTGGCGGACGAGGTACGCAAGCTGGCGAACCGAACCGCGGAAGCAACTGGTCAAATCGACCGGGTGATCGCCACCATCAGTAAGCAAACGAAAGAAGCAACCACGGATATCGAAGCCGGCAAGGCGGGAATGGAGCATGGCACTGCCTTGATTCGCGGCATTGTCGCCCCGCTGGAAGCCTTGCGGGTGGGAGCGCAGAACTCTCTGAACAGCCTTGATCGCTTGACCAGCGTGGTGACGGATCAGGTGCGGGAGAGTCAGGCCATTGCCAGCAACATCACAGCTATTGTCGTCATGTCCAATGCCAACCAGGTAGCAGCGGATCAGGTTGCGAACATCACCCAGGAACTCGGGGCAACCTCCGAGGATCTTCAGGTCTCTGTCGATATTTTCCGTGTATAAAGTGAGAATCAATTGCTCAGGGACAGTGACAGTGATAGTAAGTAAAGGCCTGGCACACATCAGCGAAAGTTCGATTCGCAATCGCTTGATCATGGCCTTTGCCCTGATGCTGGTGCTGCTGCTTGCCGTATCGTCGGTCGCGTTGCAGCGCTTCAATACCCTGACCACCAGCATTCATCAGTTTGTCGATCAGCAGGCACGCATCGCCTTCCTCGCTCAACGGGCAAACCAGCATGCGCAGAGCGCGGCCTTGCATCTGCTTCGTCTCCTGCAAACCCCCGACCGCGAGAACCGGGTGCCGCTGTATGCCGCGATGGATGCAGCCCTTGCCGATTCCGATGCCGCGATCGGCGGGCTTGAGCGTGCCGGTCTCATGGATGGTGGTGACAATGACATTCGCCATCTGGTCGAGTTGCGCCAGCGCTATGGGGAGTCTTTTCAGGAAACGGTGGAACTGATCGAAATCGAGGGTTTGCCCAAGGCACGGCTGCATTTCGACGAAAAAACCGATGTTTTGCTTAGGGCGCTGCTCGCCAGCACGCTCGGCGTTGCCGGACAACAGCAAGAGCGCATGCAGTTCGAGGTTGAACAACTCGAAGCCGATGCCGCTCGGGCCCGCGCTTTTGTCATCTTCCTGACCATGGGGGCATTGCTCACTGGCAGCGTGCTGGCGCTGCTGATCGCACGCAGCATCGTCCGTCCGGTGCACAAGGCGGTGGCGGTGGCTGAGGCGATTGCCGGTGGTGATTACGTCTGCCAGGTTCCCACCGGTCGTGGACCGGAGATGGGGGCGCTGATGCACGCGCTCGATATGATGCGAGAGAGTATCGCCAGTCGTGAAAAGCACATCCTGCGATTGGCCTACGTGGACACCCTGACGGAATTACCCAATCGCACACGATTCATGGAGTTGTTTACCAAAGCCATTGATGCTGAGATGGAGGTGGTCTCTGGAGCGCTCATGTTGATGGACGTCGACCGTTTTGCGGCGATCAATAACGCCCTTGGCCATGGGGTGGGTGACCGCATGTTGCAGGAAATCGCCCGGCGCTTGCGCAGCGTCGTGCCGGAGTCGCATCTCGTGGCCCGGTTGGGCGGTGACGAGTTTGCCATCCTCGCCAGGGAACTCGACAAGTCAGCTTCCGGCGAGTTTGCCCAGGCCATGCTCAATGAACTGCGGGCGCCGATGATGCTGGATGGACAGCGCCTGGATGTCGAAGTCAGCGTGGGGATTGTGATGTTTCCGGCGGACGGCGATTCGATCACTTCTTTGATGCGCCGCGCCGATCTCGCCATGACACTGGCGAAGCGTCGCCACGATGGCTTTGCCTTTGGTTCCGACATCGCCAGCGAGGCACCCCATGAACAGTTGGCCTTGATCGGTGAAATGCGCGAGGCGCTCGCCCGTGATGAGTTTGTTGCTTACTATCAACCGAAGCAGGTACTGGCCAGCGGCCGCATCAAGGGTGCAGAGGCTCTATTGCGCTGGCGTCATCCCGAGAAGGGCCTGGTACCACCGGGACGCTTCATTCCCTTTGCAGAACAGACCGGTTTCATTCGGGAGATTACCCCTTGGCTTTTGCAACATGTCGTTCGTCAGACCACGGCCTGGTATCGATCCGGCTTGGAAATCGTGACATCGGTCAACCTTTCCACGCTTGACCTTGCCTGCCCGACACTGGTACCGGATGTGAAGCGACTGCTGGAAGAAACCGGCCTTCCGGCACGCTTGCTCTGCCTTGAAATTACCGAGAGCGCTTTGATGGACGATCCGGAGCAAGCCCTGCGCCATCTTGATGAGTTGGCTGCCTTGGGCGTGAAGTTGTCAATTGACGACTATGGTTCCGGACAGGCGTCGCTGGCCTACGTTCAGCAATTGCCCGTGCATGAGTTGAAAGTCGATCGTGCCTTTGTCGACAAGGTCGATCAACGTCCGAAGAACGCAGCAATCGTGCGCTCGACCATCCTGTTGTGTCGCGAACTGGGACTGACCGTTGTGGCAGAAGGCGCCGAGACGCCCGAAGAACTGGCTTGGTTGGCATCGAACGATTGTGACGTGGTCCAGGGCTATGGTATCGCCCGGCCCATGCCGGCTGATGAGTTTGCCCCTTGGGTGATAGCCCGTCACGGCGATACGGGTCATCACCAAACATAAATACCATCGGGGGGAAGCATGCTGTTCGGAGGAAATCGAAAAGCCCTTGAGACGCTTGAACAACGATTGGCCGGTGTCGAGCAGGAACGGGGTACGCTCAGAGCCGAGCTTGACGCCGCCAATGCAAAAATCGCCGAGATGGCAGGACACTGCGTGACTGCCGAGTCGGAGAGGGATCGCGCTTCCGCAGTCGCCCGCGCGGCCACCTGCTTTGGCGATTCCTTCACGACCGTTCGTGCTTCACTGCAATCACTTACAGATGAAATGGAAGCCCGACGGCGCAAGGCGGCCGAGTCCTCTGCGGAAACGCTGGCGAACCGCGATGCGATGCAGCGTATTCTCGGTTACTTCGACGTGATCGCTAATGGCACCCAGGACACCATGCAGCGTGTCGAGAAACTGGCCGAACGGGCTGGACAGATCAGCGGCATTATCCAGATCATCCGCGAAGTTGCCGACCAGACCAATCTGCTGGCCCTGAACGCTGCCATCGAAGCAGCACGGGCCGGCGAACAGGGAAGAGGATTTGCGGTCGTCGCCGATGAGGTCAGGAAACTCGCCGAGCGTACAGCCACCTCCGCCAACGAAATTACCAACCTGGTCACGGCCAACCGCAGCGAAATGCAGGCGACTCGCGCGCATATCGGCGACTGGGCTGCCAGCGCCCAGAAGTTTGGCAGCGAGGGGCAGGCCACGGCGGAATTGATGGAATCACTCTATCAAAGCACTCGCACCATGGAAGTGACAGTGGCACACAGTGCCTTGCAGGCATTCGCAGAAACTTCCAAGATCGAGCACCTCGCTTACAAGTATGCCGCCGTCGAGACGCTGGCTTCCGGCAAGCCAATGGATGCCTCGACAACAGATGATCATGCTTGCCATCTTGGCCGCTGGATTCATGCGGGTGAAGGCAAGTCATGCTTTGCCCGCCTGAGTGCGTTTCGCGACGTGGAGCGTATTCACGGTGAATTTCACCGTCGCATGCAGTCCTTATCTTCCATGATGAAGGGCGCTTCGGCGGATGAGATCATGCAAGGTATCGGCACCATCGATGCCGCCGAACGCGATCTGATGGGGGCACTGGATCGGCTGGTCGCCGAAGCGGGACAGAATGTCGAGGTGTTTTGCGTCACTTAAAGACTGAAACTTCCTCGCCAAGCACCATCGATATGGTCGATGGCGACGCGCTTGGGTGCTATCTGGCGAACTGCTTTAGTGTCTATATCCATCTCCGGTTGACGTCCAAGACGTTCGGCAACTTCGAAGGTGCAGGCTGTAGACGTCACCGGCCGAAAGTAAATCTGTAACTTGCCATGCGCCGGTTTCGTCGGTTTGCCGCGCGAGTCCGTGCGGAAATGTACGAACTTTTTGACGAGACAGGAGAAGTAGAGCTCCAGTTCGACGACCAGCGGCGCTTCACGTCGTTCGAGTTCAAGCGCTGCCGCCTTCGTCAATTCAATGGACACCGGACGGCCGTTGAGGGTGATGATGTCGGTAGGTATGGTGTTTTCCTATTGGCAGCGGATAACGAATAGTCGCTTGAGGCATGAGAATACTTACAGATTCTTCGATCATGGTGTAAGAAAACGCCGGGCCGAGGCGACTAATGGGCTAGCTCCTGTTCCATTCCTGGGGGCATCTCAGAGGACGTCACCTTGTCGTTCAAGAAAATCATTCTCCTGTTGGTCATCGCCGCCGCAGTCGGGCTGTTCTTTGCATTCGATCTGGGCCGTTACCTGAGCCTCGACTGGCTCAAGTCGCAACAGGAGGCCATCGCTACCTGGCAAGCTTCGCGTCCATTGACTGCGGCGGCGATCTTCTTTGTTCTGTATGTCATAGTAACGGCACTGTCACTCCCCGGGGCAGCGCTGATGACGCTCGCAGGTGGGGCAATCTTTGGCCTGGGTTGGGGAACGCTGATCGTCTCCTTTGCCTCATCGTTGGGCGCGACGCTGGCTTTTCTTGCCGCGCGCTTCCTGCTGCGGGACTGGGTCGCCGCGCGCTTTGGCCAGCGACTTGCCACGATCGATGAGGGCATCCGGCGCGAGGGTGCCTTTTACCTGTTCACCCTGCGCCTGGTGCCGGTGTTCCCTTTCTTTCTCATCAACCTGCTGCTTGGCCTGACCGCGATGAAGGCGCGCACCTTTTACTGGGTGAGCCAACTTGGCATGCTTGCTGGCACGGTGGTGTTTGTAAATGCCGGTACCCAACTGGCAAAGATCGATTCGCTATCCGGCATCGTCTCGCCCGGCCTGCTGTTGTCCTTTGCCCTGCTGGGCATCTTTCCGCTTATCGCCAAGAAACTCGTGGAGTTCGTGCGCATGAACAAGGTCTATGCTAACTGGTCGAAGCCAGCACATTTTGATCGCAATTTGGTCGTCATCGGTGGTGGCAGCGCCGGACTGGTGACGGCCTACATCGCGGCGGCAGTAAAGGCCAAGGTGACCCTGATCGAGAAGCACAAGATGGGCGGCGACTGCCTTAATACAGGCTGCGTGCCGTCCAAGGCGCTGATTCGTTCGGCCAAGTTCCTGTCGCATCAACAGCGGGCCGAGGAGTTCGGCATGCGCCGTCCCGCCAGCGCCGACTTTTCGTTCGCGGAGGTGATGGAGCGCGTACAGAAGGTGGTTCAAACCGTTGAGCCCCACGATTCTGTCGAACGCTACACCGAGTTGGGTGTTGATGTCGTCGAAGGCACGGCGAAGATAGTCTCGCCCTGGGAGGTCGAGGTCACTCGCCACGGTGGCGTGATCGAGAAGCTGACCACACGCAGCATCGTCATCGCCGCCGGGGCGCGGCCTTTCGTACCGCCGATCCCGGGTATCGAGGAAGTCGGTTACCTGACTTCCGACACGGTCTGGAATCTGCGCGAACTGCCGCGCCGGCTGGTAGTCCTGGGCGGCGGCCCTATCGGATCGGAACTCACTCAAGCCTTCGCCCGTTTTGGCGCCAAGGTGACGCAAGTCGAAATGGCGCCGCGCATCATGATCCGCGAAGATGTTGAAGTTTCTGCGCTCGTAGAACAGCGCTTTCGCGCCGAGGGTATCGACGTACTTGTCAATCACAAGGCCAAGCAATTCGTAGTGGAAAATGGCGAGAAGATCCTCATCGCCGAGTATGAGGGTCGCGATGTGCGCATCCCTTTCGACGCTGTGCTGGTTGCGGTCGGGCGGGTGGCCAATCTCAAAGGCTATGGACTGGAGGACATCGGCGTCGCCGCCACACGCACGGTCGAGGTCAATGAGTTCCTGCAAACCAACTACCCGAACATTTTTGCGGCCGGAGACGTCGCCGGCCCCTTCCAATTCACGCATACCGCCGCCCATCAAGCCTGGTATGCCGCCGTCAATGCACTGTTCGATCCGCTGAAGAAGTTCAAGGCCGACTATTCGGTGATTCCCTGGGCGACTTTTGTCGAGCCGGAGGTGGCGCGGGTCGGTTTCAATGAGCAGGAGGCGAAGGAAAGGGGGATTGCCTACGAGGTCAGTCGCTACGACATTGACGACCTTGATCGCGCGATTGCCGACAGCGAGGCGCACGGCTTCATCAAGGTGCTGACGGTGCCGGGGAAGGACCGCATCCTCGGCGTGACCATCGTCGGCGAGCACGCCGGTGACCTGATCGCCGAATATGTGCTGGCGATGAAGCACGGCATCGGTCTCAACAAGATTCTCGGAACTATCCACATTTACCCGACGCTGGCCGAAGCCAACAAATACGTTGCCGGCGTCTGGAAGAAGGCCCACGCGCCCCAAAAGCTGCTGGCCTGGGTCGAGCGCTTTCATGCCTGGAGGCGCGGATGAGATCACTGATATGGCTGCTGGCCTTTCCTGCGGTGGCATTGGCTGAACCGCAGTGGGTCGGACGCTTTCCTTCTGCAGGTGACTTGCCTGCGCCCTGGCAGGTCGAGCAGTTGAACAAGGATATCCCGCCCACGCTGTTTCGCCTGCGCGAGTGGGACGGTGTGCCGGCGGTCGAGGCCCATGCGGTCAAGAGCATGGCATTGCTGGCACGTCCTGTAACGGTCAATCTGAATAAAACGCCGATCCTTTGCTGGCGCTGGCGAATCGAGGCCCCCTTGAAGAACGCGGATATGACAACAAAAGCCGGGGACGACTACGCAGCACGGGTCTATCTGAGCTTCGATGTTCCCCCTGAAACACTGGGTTTCGGCACCCGGATGGCGCTCGGGCTTGCCCGGTCGCTGCGCGGGAACGCGGTACCAGACGCGGCGATCAATTACATCTGGGACAACACGCACCCGGTCGGAACCTGGCAACCGAATGCCTATACTGACCGGGCGCGCATGCTGGTCCTGCGCACCGGCAGCGGCGAGGTGGGGCACTGGGTGACGGAGCGCCGTGACATTGGCGCAGATTTTCTGACGGCGTTTGGCCATGCTCCCGCCAAACTGACAGGGCTGGCGCTGGCCTCCGATACCGACAATACCGGCGAAGAAGCCAACGCCGGATTCGCTGATTTCCGCTTCGTATCCAAGGACGACGCCTGTTGAGCCGCCAGAGCCCATTGACCATCATCGTGCCGGTACTCAACGAAGCAGTCGGTATCGTCGCGACGTTGCAGCCGCTGCAAGCGCTGCGGTCGCGCGGGGCAGAGATCGTCGTCGTTGATGGTGGCAGCACAGACGGCACGCTTGACCTTGCCCGGCCACTCGCCGACCAGGTACTCGTTGCACCCCGGGGACGGGCACGGCAGATGAACGCAGGTGCGGCGCTGGCACGCGGCCGGGTACTGCTGTTCCTGCATGCGGATACGCGTTTGCCGGAACAGGCCGATCTGACAATCCTAGAAGTCTTCGGATATGTGCTGGAAGGCCGCCATTGGGGGCGATTCGATGTTGTCATCGAGGGGCGCTCGCCATGGCTGAAAGTTGTTGCCCGTCTGATGAACCTTCGATCGCGCTTGACCGGCATCGCCACCGGCGATCAGGCGATCTTCGTTTCCCGCTCGGCTTTCCGGGCTGTGGGCGGCTTGCCGGACATTCCGCTGATGGAAGACATTGCGCTGTCGAAAGCGCTTAAACGCATCGGCAGACCGGTTTGCCTGGCGGCGTGTGTGACGACCTCGGGACGTCGCTGGGAGAAACACGGTGTCTGGCGCACCATCTTATTGATGTGGTGGCTGCGGCTGCGCTTCTTTCTGGGCGCCGATCCTGTCCGCCTGGCCCTTGAGTACGGCTATGTTCCCCAAGTCCATGATCAACACTGAAGCCTTCCGAGTTGGCGTCGCCATCCTCGCTCGTGCCCCGATTCCGGGACAGGCCAAGACCCGACTAATACCGGCAATTGGCGCCGACGGTGCGGCACGGCTCCAGCGCTGGCTGTTGCAACGCACGGTGGCCATGGCACTCGTTGCCGACGTGGGTCCGGTCGCTTTGTGGTGCGCCGGTGATCTGAGTCATCCCGATTTCGCCGTATGTCGCGCCTATGGTCCGGTCGTGGTACGAAATCAGCCCGAAGGCGATCTCGGCCAACGCATGCTGACTGCACTGCGTGAATCGGGCACGCCGAACGGTGTTTTGGTGATCGGCACCGATTGCCCGGCAATGTCGGCGAGCCATTTGCGCGACGCCGCGGAGCGCTTACAGCACCACGATGCGGTGGTCACGCCTGCGGAGGATGGCGGTTACGTTCTGATCGGAATGCATGAGCCTCTCGAATCGGCTTTTGAACACGTCGATTGGGGATCCGATCGCGTCATGGCCCAGACCCGGGAACGTCTGAAAGCGACTGGCGCCTCATGGGATGAACCGGCAACCCTCTGGGACGTCGACCGTCTGGAAGACTTGTCACGCCTGTTTGCCTTGAGTCCCGACGTTGAGAGTGTGGTCTGGCGCCAGGAGATAGCGGCATGAAACGCCTGGTACTGGCGGGCGGCGGACACGCCCATCTGCATGTGCTCAAGTTGCTGGCCCGTGGAAGGTGGCCGGATGTCGAGGTCGTGCTGGTTACTCCGCATGTTCGGCAGGTCTATTCGGGCATGCTGCCGGGCTGGATTGCTGGACATTATCAACTCGACGAATGCGTAGCGCCCTTACGTCCCCTTGCTGATGCGGCGGGTGTTCGTTTAATTCAGGACAGTGTGATTGGTCTCGACCCGCGCCGTCGCATCCTTCGTTGTGCGGAGACTGGCGATATTGCCTACGACGTGCTGTCACTCGATATTGGTGCGCAGGTCGATCAATCTACGCTTGCCGCGACGACCGCCACTTTGCTGTCGATCCGGCCTATTGAGCACTTCATTGTCGAGTGGTCGCGCACGCTGGAATCCTGCGTTCGTGCAGGACGCGCCCGCATGGCTGTGGTCGGCGGCGGTGCTGCTGGAGTCGAACTTGCCCTGGCGATGCGCTATCGCTTGCTTAAGGACCTGCCGGAGGACACCGTCGAGGTTCTGCTTGTCGAAGGGCGTGGCCTGCTTAATGGCCACGGCGAATCGGTCATTTCACGGGTCAGAAGGATGCTGGACAAGCGTGGTTTCGTCTCTGTAAGGGAGTACGCCGCAGGCTGCGACGGCGGTTTGCTGTTTCCGGATGGAAGCCGTTTCGACGCCGATTATGTAATTGCCACCACCGGCGTGATGCCTCCGCACTGGCTATCGGATTCGCATCTCGCCCTGGCGCAGGATGGCTTTATCGCGGTCGGTGACGGACAGCAGAGTGTTTCTCACGCCAATGTCTTTGCCGGCGGCGATATCGCCTCGCGTGTGGATCGACCGCATGCCAAGTCCGGCGTCTATGCAGTACGCGCCGGTCCGATACTGGCCGAAAATCTGCATCGCACGCTGACAGGGCAAGGTCTGGCACCGTATGTCCCGCAACGCCGCAGCCTCTATCTCTTGGCGACGGGGCCAAGGCATGCGATCGCTTCCTGGAACGGCTGGACTGCTGAAGGGGAGTGGGTGTGGCGCTGGAAAGACTGGATCGATCGACGCTTCATGAAACAATATGCACCTTTAGAATATGTGGTGAAAGATGCGACAACTAAAAGCAGGTTGGAACCAAGGGGGAAGTCTTGAAAGAGTTATTGATGACGGCTTGTAAGGAGCCCATCGTATTGGCAGCGATCAAAGTGGCTCTGGTGGTTGGCACCATCCTCAATCTCATCAATCAGGGGGGGCGGGTAATGGAAGGCATGCCACCGTCCTGGTTTCATGTGGTGCTCAACTATCTGGTGCCTTACTGCGTATCCAGTTACAGCGCGGCACGCAACGAATTGCGTCGCCGGGAGGTAGAAGGATGAGCGAGAAGGTTTCAACTGGCGTCGATGCGGCGTTCCTGACAGAGATACGTCGTGACATGTTGCGCTTTGCCAGTCTGCAATTACGCGACGAGCACTTGGCCGAGGATGTGGTGCAAGAAGCGATGGTCGCGGCACTCGACGGAGAAAAGCAATTTGCCGGACGTTCGGCGGTCAAGACCTGGATATTCGCGATCCTGCGCAACAAGATCGTCGATGCCATCCGCCAGAAATCGCGCAGCGTGAACTTCAGTGCATTGCTGCCGGAAGAGGCGGAAATGGATCAGGCATTCGAGACACTATTCAAGCCCAACGCGCACTGGCTGCCGGAGGAACGTCCCGCCGATTGGGGAGATCCCGAAGCGGCCTTGCATCAGGAACAGTTCTGGGCGGTGTTCGAGGCCTGCCTGAAACATCTGCCTGAAAGCACGGCGCGCGTGTTCATGATGCGCGAATTTCTCGAATTCGATACCGCCGAGGTCTGTCGGGAACTGAAAATCAGCACCAGCAACTGCCATGTCATCCTGCATCGGGCGCGCAATGGTCTGCGTCGCTGCTTGGAGGGACGCTGGTTTGCCACGGGAGCATCGTCATGTTGAGCTGCAAGGAAGTCACCCACCTGCTGTCCGATGGACAGGATCGGAAACTAAGCTTGGCAGAGCGAATCAATCTGGAAATGCACCTTGCCATGTGCAAGGGGTGCACGAACTACCGCAAACAGATGGAGTTCCTGCATAAGGCCTGTCGCAGTTATGCCAGAAAATTTCTCAATGGGAAATTGTCGCAGTCCGTTCGCCCTACGTTAAACGATGCGAAAACTTTGTGCTAATCACTCTGTCAGGCTGAAATCAAACCTAATGGTGATCGATTTTATTGATCGGCGGTATTTCCGCCTCTGCCGAACGATCGCCGGATAGAGAGTCTCCGCCAACATGCTATCGGCTTACTAGCAGAGCGCGTTCGACATTACGTCGAGCCACCAGTCCCAGCAGCACACGGCCACCGCCCCGCACCCACCGCCCGAGCTCAAATGCGGCCGCAGACCAGTCCCGCTGGTTGATCCGCCGCCTCAGTGTCGACGTCTGCAGCCGTCCTGCACCAAGGTTGAACGTGAAATCCACAATGGCCGCGAGTCGGTTATCTGCCTCTGTCGCCAGCACCGGGCAGTAGCGCAAGGTGGCCCGGAGCGCCGTCTGCAGATCCTGCGCCAGATAAGACTCCCCCTCCTCCTCGGTAATGGGGGAGTGGTCTGGGTGGCATAGATGCCCGAATCCAATCGTCCAGTAGCCGGCCGGGCAAATGTAGGGATAGGCACGGTGAGGATCGTGCTTCGGCACCCGGTGGAAGCCTTCGAATCGCTTGGCCAGCTCAATGGCTGCGGCGGGTACCTCATTTGCCAGCAGCGTCATCCCCGCACCCGGTCAAACACGCGCCCGAGGAACCAGAAATTCAGCACGCCCGCCCACAGCGCCTGATCGGCCTCCGTCCAGGCATGCAGGATTGCCGTGCCCCAACCGGCACCAGCAGTGACAGCCGCCACAAACGCCGCCGTCTTGGCCGCGCAGTAGAGCAACATGAACCAGTAGGTGATGATGGGCCGCACACTGACCGACAGCGCATCGGCCCATTTCACCCCGGAGCGTTGCCCCTGGGCTGCAACGGCCTCCTTCAGTGCCTCGATTGCCCCGGTATTCCATGCCGCGTCGGCAGTGGCACCAATCTCACCCATACGCTGCGCGCCACGCAGTTTCTCGAACTCCAGCGCCTTGTCCTGCATGGCCAGTTCGTGACTGCGCTCGCCATTGCGGTCCATCCACTTCAGGATTTCCGGGGCCAGGCGAAACGCACCACCCAGCAGACCACCCAGTAGCGTCTCGATCATGGCTGCCCCCCGAACAACTTGATCTTGAGCACGGTGCCAGCCAGCAAGGCCAGCACCAGGCCAGTGACGATCATCTTGACCAGGGTGATGCCAGCCGTGCGCTTGGCCTCATTGAACCTATTTTCCTCTTTTGCCGCCCGACAAAAAGCTGCAAACTGAGGGCTGACAGGGTATTCAAGCGAATGGGGAGGGTCACCCGATGGGTGAGGCGGAATTTGAACGGAAAGCGCTGGTGAC
>Ga0172370_10002857_pt1 | contig 24481 bp, 25 predicted proteins | sample LakKiv5m_FD_114538 | JGI IMG/M metagenome (GOLD analysis project Ga0172370, IMG submission 114538) | Freshwater microbial communities from Kabuno Bay, South-Kivu, Congo - kab_022012_11.5m | ecosystem: Environmental > Aquatic > Freshwater > Lake | place: Democratic Republic of the Congo...
ACTACTGCTCCACCTGATAGAGCCGCTGCCCGCGCCACAACAGCGTCGACGTGATCAACCAGGTGGTCCGCGGCATGCAGGTGGAGAACGGCCGCGGCCGCCCGCACGTCGAGATGTTCGCCGAGTGGTGCGCCAACTTCTACGAGAAGGGGATGGGCGGCGACCCGCACCTGATGTTCCCGGCCATCGTCGAGGACTGGGGCGAGCGGTGGACGGACCACATGGCGCGCCTGCCCGAGATCCGCGCCGAGCTCGGCCTGGGCGACCTCTATCCGCCGGACGACGTCGTCGCCGAAGTGCGGACGATCTTCGAGGAGACCGGCTTCAAGAAGCGGCTGGCCGCGGTGCGGGGAGACGGCGGTGGGACGGGCCGGGTGGAGCAGAAGTCCGCCCGGCCCGTCCCACGTCTCGGACATCCGGCCGCGCGGCCGGCGTCCGGTCCTCCTACGCCACCTGCGCCTGCGGCGGACGGGTGAACCCGGCGATGATACGCAGCACGCCGAGCACGATCAGGTAGATGCCGACCAGCCACAGCAGCGCCAGCGCACCGCTCACGGGGTGGACGAAGAAGTAGACGCCGACGCCGATGGAGAGGATCCCGAGGATGACGAGCCACACCCGCTGGCCGCCACTGATACCTCCCATGAACGCGCCGGCGATGTCGACGACGCCGCTGACGATCATCCACGCCGCGATGATGTACAGCAGGGTCAGGCTCGTCAGGCCCGGCCACACGAGGGCGATGACGCCGACGACGACGGCCAGGAGGCCCACCGCGATGGCCCCGCCGCGGCTCTCGGCACGCCCCGTGAAGCCGGCGACGGCGAGACCGATCCCGTACACGATGACGAAGACCCCGAACAGCAGGATCACGGTCGCGAGACTCAGCCCGGGACTCGCCACGAACAGCCCGCCGAGCACGATCATCAGCAGACCGGTGATGATTGACAACGCCATCCAGGCACCTCTGCTCTGCATTCCCGCTCCTTGGTCGATGACTCAGGTCGATAGCCGACGGACTGTATCATGCCCTTTCCGCGGCCGTGGCTACCGTGCCGCGCTCAGAGCGTGAAGAAGAAGGTCGCACCTTCGCCCGGCGCTCCCTCGGCCCAGCAGCGGCCACCCATTCTGGTGACGGCCCTGCGGACCGTGGCGAGACCGATGCCGGTGCCCGGGAACTGGTCGGTCGTGTGCAGGCGCTCGAACGGCTTGAACAGCTTGTCGACGTGAGCCGCGTCGAAGCCGATGCCGTCGTCGCGCACGAAGAAGACGCGCCCACCGTCCAGTTCGGTCGCCCCGAACTCGATATGTGCCGGCGACCGCCCCGCACTGAACTTCCACGCGTTGCCGAGCAGGTTCTCGAGCACGACCCCGGCGAGGACGGCGTCGGCGCGTGCCGTGAGCCCTCCCTGGACGCGCCACTCGACGCGGCGCTCCGGCGCCTCCTCGGCAAGCTCCGCGACGACCCGCTCCGCGATCGCCGACAGGGAGACGTCGGTGACGTCGACCTCAGCGCGCCCGACCCGCGACAGCTTGAGCAGCGCATCGATGAGCTCGGCCATGCGCTGGCTGGCGCGGCGGATACGGGCGAGGTGCTCCCGGGATCCGTCGTCGAGGTGCTCGCCGGCGTCTTCGAGCAGCGCGAGGCTGAAGCCGTCGATGGCCCGGAGCGGCGCCCGCAGATCGTGCGACACGGAGTAGCTGAACGACTCGAGTTGCTCGTTGGCGGCCTCGAGCGCCATGGTCCGCTGGCTGACCAGGTGCTCGAGGTGCTCGCGGTGTCTCTCGAGCTCCTCTCGCGCACGCTCGCGATCGGTCACGTCCTCGAACGCCGTCAGGGCGCCGCTCAGCTCGCCGTGCTCGTCGAACACCGGCGCCCCGTTGACCGAGAGCAGCACGCGCCGGCCGTCCACGCAGTCCGCCTGGAGCTTGACATCGTAGACCGGCCGCCGGGTCTCAAGGACCGTGGCCACAGGTCCTTCCAGGACCGCGAACGACTCGCCGCCGGTGGCCAGGGAGTGCCACGCCGCGGCGCCGTCACCGGGACTCGCCGCCGCCTCGCTCACGCCGAGCAGTTCCTCCGCGCGCGCGTTCGTCAGCTTCACGCGGCCGTCGGCCGCCGCGAACGCGATCCCCACGGGACTGGTCTCGACGAGGCCTTTCACCAGATCGCGCTCGGTGCGCAGCGCGTGCGTCCGGCGGTCCACCTGATGCTTGAGCAGGAGGCTCATCGCCACGAACAGGACGGCCACACCCGCCACTCCGACGATGATCGCGACGATGTAACCGGGCACCCTCGAGCGCACCTGGGTCGCGGCGCCCAGCCACTTCGCCATGATCAGGCCGTATTCCGACGACGGGTCGTCCTTGCCGGCAATGATGAACGCGTCGATCTCGCGCAGTAGATCGCCGTTCGCGCCCTTGGTCGTGGCGAACCCGAAGGTGATAGGGCTGAAGATGACCGGGCTCGCGACCATCCCGTACTTCTCCTGGTAGATCCTGCCGGGGATGCGCAGGTCGACGACCGCGTCGGCCCTGCCTTCTTCGACCAGGGAGAAGTTCTTGTCGATGGAGTTCGTCGCGACGTACTTCGCGCTCACCCCGAACGTCCGCGCGAGATGCTGGAGCGAGCGGAACGTCCTGTCGTCCTTCCAGCCGGTCACGGTCTTGCCCTCGAGGTCGAGGACCGTCTCGATGCGGCCGTCCTCCCGCGTGAAGATCTGCCCCCAGTCCGAAACCACGGGCTCCCTGTTCAGGTCGAACTGCGCGCGGCGCAGGGCGACCTGACCGACGCCGAGACCGAGGTCGATCTCCCCGGTCTCGAGCCTCGCGAGTGTGTCCTCCCAGGTGCCGTAGACGTACCTGATCCGCCAGCCGTGCCGCGCACCGACGGCCTCGACGATATCGATGAAGATGCCGACCGGTTGGCCGTCCGCGTCGAGGTACACCTGAGGCGGGTATGACCAGGTGCCGACGCGGACGTCGCGCTGCGCGCTCGCCACAGGAGCCGCCACTCCAAGCGCGATGGCTGCGGCGAGCAGCCAGACCACGATGGCGCCTGCGGGAGACCCGGAACGCCGCAAGGAACGGGCGCAGGCGCTGCCGTGGACCAGGCCCGGTCCGATCGGTGAGTCGCCGTCCACACGCATCATGCACTGCTGTTCCCCGAAGCGCCGGAAGCCACTCCGTCAACGTGGCCGACGCGACCCATCACGGGTGCGGGCGGCGGTACCTGCGAGACCGCCCGCGCACGTACGACATCTCGCGCGTCGATGATGAGCCGGGCCAGCGGCGGCGCCGCCGCGGCGCCGAACACGCCGGCCACCGCGGCGCCGGTCATGGTGAGCACGAAGACGGCGGTGACCGGCAGACGCAGCGCCCCTCCGATCGCGAACGCCCCGAGGTGCGAGCCGGCGAAGAAGGCGACCACGATCGCGATGAGCACGGCCAGCGCCGCTCCGGGGCCCTGGCTGCCGAGCGTGAGCAGCACGGCGAAGAGGCCGGCGACGATCCCGCCGATGTAGGGAATGTAGTTGCCGAGGAAGACGGAGAGCGTGATGACCGGCCACGCGGTCACCCCCGCAACGGCGGCCGTCGCCCCCACGACGACGGCCTGGCTGACCCCGATGAGCGAGAGTCCCGCCATGTAGCGCCGCGTGGTGCGCACGAGACCGGCGGTGATCAGCAGGCCGACGTCCTCCGGCTGGCCGAGGTGCCGCGACACGAACCGCCGCACGCTGGGGCCCTCCCAGACGAAGAAGAAGCTGAAGCCGCCGGCGAGGAACACCGCGACGACGACCTCGTAGAACTCACGCGCGCCCTTGAGTGCGAGCGGGAGGAGTCCGGACGCCGCAGTCTGCTGGAGCTTCCCCGTTGCCGCTCGCAGCCGCGTCGCCGTCTCCTCGGCGGCGCTGCTGCGGCCGAGCCAGTCGTCGATCTGAGCGCCGGCGCTCGTGAGCGTGTCCCAGATCGCCGGACCCTGGCCGACGACGATGTCGACGGACCACCACGCCAGGGCCACGAGACCCAGCACGACGGCGACGGTGACGAGCACGGCGCCTCCGAGTCGCGGGATGTGCCAGCGCTCGAGCCGGCCGACGACCGGGCTGAGCGTGGTCGCCAGGACGATGCCGATCAGGGACGGGATGACGAAGGCGCCGAAGCGCGCCAGGATGACGAACCCCAAGATGACGAGAAGCGCGACGCCCAGAGCCCACCAGCCGCCGCGGCCCACCCGCTCGAGCCGCTCGTAGGAGGTGCGTTCCCGCCCGCCCGCGGCGGGAGCGCCGAGCTTGACGCCCTGTTCCGGCTCGCCTCCCATACGAGTGTTCTCGTACCCCACCGGGCCCTCCTTCACGCTCCGCCGCGGCCCGGGCAGGATAGGCTAGCCTCGTCGTTCGACCGTGGAGGCGCCGTGGAGCCAGAGAAAGCGCGGCATCCGGCCGCCCGTGTGTGGCACGAGGCCGTCGCGCTCACGCGTACGGTCCTCGCCCACGACCTGCCGAAGCTGGCGGCGGCACTCACGTACTTCACCGTCCTCTCGTTGTTCCCGGCACTCATCGTCGTGTCGGCGCTGCTCGGCGTCGTCGGCCTCTCGCCGGAGGCGCTTGGCGCCCTGCTGGACGCGGTCGGCGAGGTCGGCGCGAAGTGGGCCAGCGACTTCGTCTCCGGCGCACTCGACAGCATCCTGACGTCGCAGGGATCCGGTTTGGTCCTCGCCGTCAGCACACTGCTCTCCCTCTGGGTCGCTTCGTCCTACGTCGGCGCCTTCATGTGGGCCGCGGACAGGATCTACCTGGTCGACGCGCGACGACCCTACTGGCGAGAGCTCCCCATCCGTCTTGGTCTCGCCGTCCTGCTGCTCCTCCTGTTGACGACGGCGGCGGTCGTCGTCGCGCTCGTCGGGCCCGTCGGGCGCTGGGTGGCGGAGCTCACCGGCATCGGCACCGGGCCGCTGGAGCTCTGGTCGTGGATCAAGTGGCCGGTCCTGTACGCGCTCGGCATGCTGATGTTCGACCTCCTGTACCGCTTCGCCCCAGCGCGGCCCCAGCCCCGCTTCGGGCGGCCGCTCGTCGGAGCGGCCGTCGGGGTCACGCTCTGGGTGGCCGCGTCCGTCGTCTTCAGTCTCTACCTGGCCGACTTCGCCTCCTACGACCGTGTCTACGGCGTGCTCGGCGCCGGCGTCGCCTTCCTGGTCTGGGTCTGGGTGCTCAACCTCGCCCTGCTCGTCGGCGTCGAGGTGGACCGGGAGCTCGAACGACGGCGAGACTCATGAGCCGGAGTGCCCGGACGAGCGCCGACGTCGTCGGCGCCGGGTCCGGGCCCTCCGGCCTCCGGGCGGCCGCGCGGAGCATGCGCCCGCCCGCCCGATCTCACCCTCCGCTGCGGGCCTTCATCGCCATCTCGATGGCGGTCATGGTGTCGGGGCCGACGATGCCGTCCACGGGCAGGCCGTAGGCCTTCTGGAACGCCTTCACGGCCGCAATGGTCGCCGGGCCGAAACGGCCGTCGATCGCGCCGTGGAGATAGCCGAGCGTGGCGAGGTCGCTCTGGATCTGCGCCGTCGCCGCGGAGTACTTGCCCTTGCCGCCTCCGTGCGCGGCCTGCGCCGCGGCCTGGGTCTTCGGACCCCAGCGGCCGTCAACGGGGGTCACGCCGAGGTCGGTCTGCAGCGCCTTGACGGCCTGCACGGTGGCGGGTCCGTACACGCCGTCGATCGCGCCGTGGTAGTAGCCCCAGTTGGTCAGCTCCTGCTGGAGCGTCGACACGGTGGAGTCGCCCTTGAGCTTCGCCTCATAGGCGGCGATCGTCCTGGGACCGGCGATGCCGTCCGCCGTGAGACCGACGGAGCTCTGGAAGGCCTTCACAGCCGCGACCGTCTTGGCGCCGTACACGCCGTCGATGTTCCCCTTGTAGTAGCCGAGCTGCTGCAGCGCGACCTGCACCTGCTTGACGAACGCCGCGGTCATGTTCTGCTGGCCGCTCGACTTCTGCGCGCTGTAGGTGTCGGCGCCGTACTTGGTATCGGCGCCCTTGACGTTGAGGGCCGCCTCCATCCTCTTCACCGCCGCCTTGGTCGCGGTGTCGTACACGCCGGTGAGCTCGCCTTTGTAATAGCCCGCCGTCTTGAGGTCCGACTGCAGCGCCATGACGGTGGCGCTGGGCTCGGCGGCCGCGGGAGACGCCGCGGGGCTGGCAGTGACGGTCGCCGTCACCGTCGGGGCCGGCGACGACTCCGTGTCGGAGCCGCCGCACGCGGCGGCGGCGAGCGCAAGGAGAAGCGCGGCGAGGACGACGGTGGAGACCGCCGCCCAGCGGCGCGGGCCGGTCGGCACGAAAGATGGATCGTGGCGCATCTGCAACACCCTCTCGTTCGTTGCGAGGACAGGACTCCTCCACGTTATCGGCAGCCGGGCCGCGTATCCCCAGTCGCGAAGGTATACTCCCCCTCATGCTGGACTACGCCCCCCTCCAGAAGGAACTCCGCCGCCTCGCCGCGGAGCGCGACGCCGTGATCCTCGCCCACAACTACCAGCGCCCCGAGGTGCAGGACGCCGCCGACCACACCGGTGACTCACTCGAGCTGGCGCGCATCGCCCAGAGCGACCCGCACAGCGTCATCCTCTTCGCCGGCGTGCACTTCATGGCCGAGACGGCCCACATCCTCTCTCCGCAGAAGACCGTGCTCATGCCGGACAAGCGCGCCGGCTGCCCGATGGCGGACATGGCCACCGCGGAGGGCCTGCGTGCGCTCAAGGCCCAGCATCCGGACGCGGTCGTCGTCGCCTACGTGAACACCTCCGCCGCCATCAAGGCCGAGACCGACGTGTGCTGCACGAGCGCCAACGCCGTCGAGATCGTCGAGCGCTTCCCGAAGGACCAGAGGATCATCTTCGTCCCCGACCGAAACCTCGGCGACTACGCCGCACGCCAGACCGGCCGCGAAGCGACGATGATCCTGTGGCAGGGCTGGTGCCACGTGCACGACGACTTCCGCGCCGCCGAGATCGAGCGGCTCCGCGCCGCGGAGCCGGGTGCCGTCGTGATGGCACACCCGGAGAGCCGGCGCGAGGTGCTCGACACCGCCGACATCGTGGCCAGCACCTCGGGGATGCTTCGCTACCCGGAGACCAGCGACGCGGCGACCTTCATCGTCGCCACCGAGAACGGTCTGCTGCACCGGCTCGAGCAGCTCTATCCCGACAGGCGCTTCCTGCCTGCCTCCGAGAAGGCCATCTGCACCGACATGAAGATGACGACCATCGAGAAGTGCATCGCCACGCTCGGCGCAGAGTGGGACGACCGGCGGGCGCACGAGGTCACCGTGCCGGAGGAGATCCGGCTCAGGGCGCTCCGCGCCGTCGAGCGGATGATCGAGTAGCGGAAAGGCGCGGCGGCCCGCGCAGCCGGGCGTCCACGACCTTCACGGAAGCACGGAGCGACCATGCCCGTCATCACCGTCCACCTGCCGGCGACGCTGACGTCACCCCACCCTGCGCGTGCCGTCACCTGCGAAGCGACGACCGTCGGCGAAGCGCTGCTCGCGGTCGCGGCGCTGGAGCCGATGTACGAGCAGCGCATCTTCTACGCCGAGCGACTCCTCGTCGGGGTCGCCCTCAACGGGCGGCACCTGGCGCCGGCCGCCGTCAAGGCGGCGCCTCTGGCCGACGGCGACCGGGTCGACGTGGTGCCGCCGGTCGCCGGCGGCTAAGGACGGCGCAGCATGACCCGCGCACCTCGACGCGCACCGGCGCTGGAACGCCGGGAAACACCTCGCGCCCCTTGAGCGCCGGGCCGCGCCGGCCGATAGAGCCTGTGGCGACCGCGGCGGGCGCGGCCGTCGAGCTTCGGGAGAAGCCCCATGGAAGCGACCGTCAAGCTCACTCCTTTGCAGAAGAAGGCCTGGCTGCTCTCGGCCGGGGGCGTGGCGCTGGACGGCTTCGACCTGTTCATCATGGGCGTCGCGCTGCCGCTGCTGCTCGACCAGTTCCGGGGCTACCCGGCGTGGATCACCGGGCTCATCGCCTCGGCCGCGATCGTGGGCGCCATCCTGGGCGCCCTGTTCGGCGGCCTGCTCACCGACCACTTCGGACGCAAACGCCTGTACACGTGGGACCTCGTGGGCTTCGTCGTCTTCGCCGTCCTCTCCGCCTTCTCGTGGAGCGTCTGGGCGCTGATCTTCTTCCGCTTCATGCTGGGTATCGCCGTCGGCGCCGACTACCCCATCGCGGCGTCGTTCTCGGCCGAGTACCTGCCCTCGCAGGTCCGCGGGCGCTGGCTGGTCGCCGGCTTCAGCTTCCAGGCGATCGGGATGCTGCTCGGCGCCGTCGTCGGCGTGATCCTGCTCGAGCTTCACCCGGTCGACGACACCTGGCGCCTGATGCTGGCGATCGGCGCAGTACCGGCGCTCGCGATCATGTGGTTCCGGCGCAGCGTGCCGGAGACGCCGGCCTGGCAGGCGCGAGAGGCGGACCCGGACGCCGAGCCGTCGGCCCGGCTCGGCGAGCTCTTCCGGCGCGTCAACCTGCGCCGGACCACGCTGTGCGCCGGCGCCTGGTTCCTCATGGACGTGATGATGTACGGCATCGGCCTCTTCACGCCGATGCTGCTCGCCAGCATGCACTTCGCCGACCACGCCGGCTGGGACTTCATCCGCAAGGACATCGGCGACACCATGGGGACGGCCGCCCTCGACCTGCTGCTGGTGGCCGGGTTCGTCATCGCCATCCTGCTCGTCGACCGCGTCGGGCGACTGCCGCTCCAGAAGGCGGGCTTCCTCGGCTGCGCCACGGGGCTGATCATCCTCGGCGTCGCCTCGACCATCGATCCGGCGCACCCCCCGATGGCGCTCGTCATCCTCGGCTTCGCGCTGTTCAACCTGATGATCAACGCGGGGCCGAACTCGACCACGTTCCTGATCCCGGCCGAGGTCTACCCGACGCGGCTGCGCGCCACCGGCCACGGCTTCGCCGCCTCGATGGGGAAGTCGGGTGCGGCTCTCGGCGTCTTTGTCCTGCCGATCCTCGAGGGCGCCTGGGGCACGGCGGTCATGGTGTTCGCGATGGCCGGCGTCGGCCTGCTCGGGCTCGCCCTCACCCAGTTCCTCGGCGTCGAGACGCGCGGCGCGGACATCACCGCAAGCACCGCGGAGGGCTTCCCCACCGGGCTGGCGGTCGAGGCTCCGGTCGATGCCCCGGTCGGCCCTGCCTGAGGCTCAGTACCAGTCGGAGAAGCCCCGCACCTCGAGCGGCGTGAGCCCGCCGCCGCGTGCGAACCACGCCAGCTCTTCGCCGCCGGGCGGCGCGGCGGGCGCGGCGCTGCGGCAGGCGACGCCCGGAGCACCCGCGTCCCAGGCCGCCCGGCCGATGGGCCGGCAGACCTCGTGCGGGACGGGTGCCCCGTCGTCGCCTGCCGGGTAGGTGGCCGGCAGGCCGGCGGCCGCGCAACCCGGACCGCTCACGACGTCGACGAAGTCGTCCTCGGGCACGACCGTGGCGACCAGGACCGGCCCCGCCGCCGGCTCCAGGTCCTCCGGACCGTAGGGCAGGCCGGCGAACCGGCGCAGCAGGTTCGCTCGCGCCACGCGTACGTCGCCGTTCAGATACACGACCGGGAAGGAGCCCGGCGGGTTCCAGCGGCCGCCGCGCGCCTTCGCATGGGCGCCGCTCAGCGGGTCGTCCCAGTCGGGATCGGCGACGCGCACGTAGATGCCGCCGCGGGTGACGGTGAGGAAGTGCAGGTCGGCAGCGGCCGGCGATCCCGGTCGCGCGCGGTCCGTCACGCCGTCGCCGCGTAGTCGAACGAGCGACGGACCGACTCGAGCAGCCACTCGTGCCGGTCGGCGGCGATGAGCGCGAGCATCGTCTCGCCGCCGTACTCCGCCGCCTGCCGGCGGGCGATGCCGGGGACGCGCGCCGGCTTGAGCCGGCGCGCGAGGATGTCCGCGATCGCCGCCACGGTGGCCGCCTTGGCCCTGCGGGCGGCGGGCGGCCCATCGGTGAGCCAGAGACCGGCTGCCTGGCGGGTGACGCCGAAGAGTGCGCCGAGCTCGGTGATGCTGAGGCCCAGCACGGCGCGGGCGCGCTCGAGGTCGGACCGCTCGGCCTGCTGCGCCTCGACGACCAGCCGCCGGAACCGCAGCAGGGCATCGGGATCGTCCAGGCGACGGAGCGAGGCGCCGGCCGGCAGCGGCAGAGACTCGGCTCCGGGGAGGAGCGCCCGGGCCCGCGCCAGCAGGTCGAGCGCCACTCCGGCGCCCGGGCCCCTGACTTCCACCCACGGCGAGAAGGGCGCATCGGCGGCGAAGGCGCGGAGCAACTCGACCGGAGCGCGGCTACGGCCGGCGGGGTACGCGACGAAGTACTCGCCCGCGTCGTCGCGCTGAACCAGCTCAGGCCGCGCCTCGTGCAGGGCGGCGAGCAGCCGCTCCACGAGCTCGCCATACGCCGCGACATACCTGCGGACGGCGGCGGGCCGGCCCCGCAGCGCGTCGCGCAGCGACGCGCTGAGCCGCCGGCGCAGCCCGGGTGCGGCGCCGTCGATCGCGGTCAGCGCCGTCCCGGCATCCGGCGCGTCGAGCACACTGAGCATGAGCGTCGTCATGTCCTGAGGCTAGCGCAAGTGAAACGCAAGCGCAAGAAAGAGGCGTATGAACGCCCGCTTTCGACGTCCCGATATCTACGCCAGTGCCAGCTCCAGCTGGTGCTTGCGCCTCTCCCAGTCCGGGAGCACGCGCTCGAGGAGCCGACGGAACTCGGGCCCGTGGTCCGGCTCGATGAGGTGGCACAGCTCGTGCAGGATGACGTAGTCGATGCACTCTCGCGGAGCGCGGACCAGATCTGGGTTCAGTGAGAGTGCGCCTGAGCGGGAGAGGCTTCCCCACCGCGTCCGCATTCTTCGCAGACGCAGGGTCGGCTGGCTCCGGCCGGCAGCCGGGAACCAGGCCCAGCAGTCGTGGAGGCGCTCGGTGAGCCGGAGACGCGCCCTCTCGGCGTACCAGCGATCAAGCAGTTGCCGGACCCGCTCCGCCGAACGCAGGTCCGGCCGCACCGTGACGTGGAACCAGCCGCCGACAAGGCGCACTCCCTCGGCGGCGCCATCCTCGATCGCCAGCCGGTACTGACGGCCCAGGTACAGGTGCGTCTCGCCGCCGACGTAGCGGCGCGGCGGCGTGCGCGGCTGGAACTGCGCGAAGTAGCGCTGCTGTCGGAGGATCCAACGGGCGCGCCGCGCAACGCGCTCGAGCACGTCGTCCTCGCGCGCGCGCCGCGGCGCCTTGACGAGCACCGCGCCGTCCGGAAGCACCGCGATCTCAAGCGTCCGCCGATCCGCACGGACCAGCTCGAACTCGATCACGATGCCACCGTACCGGACCGAACGCGTCGCCGCGTCGCCCATCCCCGTCACCCGCCGCTCCGGCTGCGGGCGACGCGCATGATCCGCGAGATGAGGTCGTCGATGGCCTCCGTGGCGAGCTGCGCGCCCGCACCGTCGCGCACGACGTCGAAGAAGTAGTCGTCGAGGTCGTTGAGCGCGCGGTTCTGCGCGTCTCCGTCGTCCCAGAAGTGCACCTTATCGTGCCGGCGGAGGATGTCGGGGACGGCCAGGGCGGCGTCGACCGCCACGCCCTCGCCGTGGTCGTCGTCCAGGCCGGCCTCCTGCAGCACCGGACGGATGACACCGAAGTAGGCCAGCGCGGCATCATCGTCCTGCAGTCGCATCGGCGCGCCGTCGTGCCGGCCGGCGACCACACGCTCGCGGATCCCGGCCACGGCGTCCAGGTACTCCGCGTCGCTCATGCGGCGCGCGAGGAACGCGTCGATGGCGTCCTGGATCATCTCGGAGAACGAGGCGTACAGCGCCGGGTCCTCGTCCATGCGTTCGTCGATGACGCGCTTGGTCGCGTGCGCGATGGCGTCGGCACGAGCCGCCTTCGAGCCGGTTCCGCCCATCCCGTGCTCGGCCTTGAGCTCCTCGAACTCCGCCTCGTCGAAGATGTTGACCGGCTCGTTGAGCTGGACGACCTCGTCGGCGCTGATGTGGGTGTCCAGCAGCTTGCGAATGCGGGGCTCGTACTCGCCGTAGTCCACCGACTCAGCGTAGCGCCGCCGGACCGACCGGCGCAGGTTCTCGAAGCGGCGCAGGTCGTCCTTGTAGCGGCGGATGGTGTCGACCGGCGTGTCGCGGACGAACGCCTCCGTTGAGAGCGCGACGCCGAGAGACCGGGCGAACGCCGAGAGCCGCTCGTAGAACTCGTCGCGGACGGCCTGGTCGGCGAGCAGCCGCTCGTAGGCCTCCTCGTCGTTCATGTGCTGGACGGTCTTGAACACGGCGAGCAAGTCGGCGTGACGCTGCGGAAGCTTCGCCACCTGCGCCTGCACGGCGCGGATGGTCTCGACGAGGTCCGCCTCCTCAAAGCCGTCCAGCGCGTCGTACATGCCGAGCGCCTGGTCCAGGTCGCCGAGCGTGCCCTCGTAGTCGACGACGTAGCCGAAGTCCTTGCCCTCGCACAGCCGGTTCACGCGCGCGACCGCTTGCAGAAGTGTGTGCTCGCGCAGGCCCCGGCACAGATAGAGCACCGTGTTGCGCGGCGCGTCGAAGCCGGTGAGCAGCTTGTCCACGACGATGAGGATCTCGGGCGTGGACGGATCGTTCTTGAAGCGGCTGATGATGCTCTCGTTGTACGCCGCCTCGTCCCCGAACCTGGCCATCATGCGCTGCCAGAACCTGAGCACCTCGTCGTCGGGATCGTCGTCGACGTCGCTCCAGCCCTCGCGCATGTCCGGCCCGGAGATGAGCACCTCGCTCGAGACGTCGCCGATGTCGTCGAGGCACCTCTTGAAGGCGACGGCAGTGCGCTTGTTGGGCGCCACGAGCTGGGCCTTGAAGCCGGTGCCCTGCCAGGTGGTGCGGAAGTGCTCGCTGATGTCGAAGGCGCGCATGAACACCACGCGGCCCGCCTTGGAGAGCATCTCGGCGCGGGCGTACTTCTTCTTCAGGTCGGCCTGCTGCTCGTCGGTGAGGCCGCGTGTGTAGCGCTCGAACCAGAGGTCGATGGCGGTCTGGTCCTGGTCCATCACGACGTGGCGACCCTCGTAAAGAAGCGGCACCACCTGCTTGTCGTCCACCGCCTGCTTCATCGAGTACGACGGGTCGATCATCCCGCCGAAGCGCAGGAAGTTGTTGCGCTCCTTCTTCATCAGCGGCGTACCGGTGAAGCCGAGGTAGCAGGCGCGCGGGAACATCTGGCGCATGCGCGCCGAGAGCGAGCCGAAGTTGGTGCGGTGGCTCTCGTCGACCAGCATGAAGACGTCTGGTGAGTCGTTGACGTAGGTCTTCGCCTCGAGCGCGCTCTCGAACTTGTGGATGAGCGTCGTGACGATCGCCGCGTCGCCGCTCACGAGCTTGAGCAGGTTGCGCCCTGAGGTGGCGCGCTGGGGCGCGAGCCCGCAGGCGGCGAACGTGTTCTTGAGCTGCCTGTCGAGGTCGTCGCGGTCGCAGACCAGCACGATGCGAGGACTGGGGATGTTCGGGTCCAGCGCCAGGCTGCGCGCCAGCATCACCATGGTGAGGGACTTGCCGGAGCCCTGCGTGTGCCACACCATGCCGCCGGCGCGGGCGCCGTTCTCGTCCAACGCCTTGACGCGCTCCAGCGTCGCCCTCACGACGAAGTACTGCTGGTAGCGGGCGATACGCTTCTCGCCGTTCTCGAACAGGGTGAAGCGGTAGGCCAGGTCGAGCAGGCGCTCGGGGCGACACACACTGTAGATCGTCTCGTCCTGCGGGGTGACCTCGCGGCCGCCCGCCTCCTCGACCGCGTCGAAGTGCGAGCGGGCGGCGCGGAACTCCCCGGAGAACAGCGCCGCCTTGGCGGCGGCGGCGAGCGGGCGGTTGACCGCTGCGGCCACCGCCCCCGGTTCGTCGCGCAGCTCACGCCACTGCGCCCAGAACGGCGGCGTGGTCCCGACGGTCCCATACCTGGCCTCGTTCTTGTTCGCCGCCACCAACAGCTGCGCGAACGTGAAGAGCTGCGGGATGTACTCCACGCTCTGGTTGCGGATCTGCTGGGAGATCGCCTGCTCCAGCTCCTCGGCCGGCGCCTTGCACTCGATCACCGCCAGCGGGATGCCGTTGACGAACAGCACGACGTCGGGCCGCGCGGTCTCGTCGCTCCGGGTGCGCTCGACAGCGAGCTCGGCCGTCACGTGGAAGGCGTTATTCTCGGGGTGCTCCCAGTCGATGTAACGCAGGTTGAAGCTCTTGGAGTCGCCCTCGATGGTCTGCTCCAGCGTGGTGCCGAGCGTGAGCAGGTCGTAGACGTTCTCGTTGGTGCGCTGCAGCCCGTCGTACCGCACGCTCTTGAGCTTCTGGATGGCGGTCTGGACGTTCTCCTCGCTGAAGAGATACTCGCCGCCCTTGTAGGTGATGCGGTTAATGCGCTTGAGCTGCTCGCGCAGGATCTCGTCGAGGATGACGTTGCCGAGCCGCCCGCCACGCAAGGGCAGCGCCCGCTCGGGCGGCACGTACTCGTACCCGAGGTTGATCAGGAGCTGCAGCGCAGGGATCTGCGAGAGGTGCTTCTCGCTGAAGGCGAAGGTGGTCACGGCAATACCTCGCGCACCTCATCGGCATGTGCCCGCAAGGCCTTGTTGATCCTCTTGCTACCCATCGGCACGAGCACCACCTGTACACCTTCGCGGCGGGCGAACTTCATTGCCGGCACAAAGTCCGTATCGCCGGTCACCAGGATGATCCGGTCGACGATGCCCTTGCTGGACAGCCATGCCACGTCCAAGCCGATCTTCATGTCGACGCGTTTCTGGCTGAAGTCGGGCTCGAAGTCGGTCTCGACGCAGGCTCGAGGGCTCTTCATCAACTGTTGCTGGGAGCGAAACTTCAGTCGCCACCCACCGGCAGTGAGTACACCCGCCCGGAGCGCCACATGGTCCGCAAGCTCCAGCTCATCCAGCAAGCGCGTGCGAGCCGCGAAGACCGCTGTCTTCGAGAGGTCTATGGCGTCGCCGGTCATCGGATGGATGAGTCTGCGCCCGAACGGCGGACAGTCATAGAAGTAGATACGGAAGAGTTCCTCGTCTTCGCTCACACAGCGGTGCGCAAATGAGAGGATGTCCTCCGCGACCGGCGTCCTGGAGCCCAGCAGCGCGGACAAACGCTTGAACACGAAGCCACCGTCGAGAAGCACAGCCGTCTTCTTCACGACGGCCGAACCCCCGGGACAGAGAAAAGCCCCTCGAGCTGCGCAATGCTGCGCGCGGAGGGGCTTCCCAGTTCTCTTGCCGGCCTACCGGCGTTCGGATATCCGTAATGTTCCCACTTCGGCGCGTCTTTGTCGAGCATCGTGCACTCGAAGGACGTCGTGGGCATCGGCCGCCTCACCATCCGTCCTCGCCACCCAGAAGCATCTGCATGAGGCCGTCGCGCTGCTTTCCGTATGCCTTGGCGAGCGACTCCAGCTCATCAATCTCTGCCTGCATGCAGGCCATCAGCTCTGCTACTCGCTCCTGACGCTCGAACGGGGGAAGCGCGACCTTGATCCGCAGAAGGTCGCGACCGTAGAGATGCGCGACGGAATTGCCCTGGGCCAGCGAGGCCACCTCCCTCCGGCGCATCAGGGAGATGTAATGCGCCAGATAGGCCGGATCGTACAAACCCCGCCGTCTTGGTCGCAGCACGATCATGTCGCCGCCCAGGAGCACACCAGCCTGCTGAATGGCAGTTGCGCTGGCGAGATCCGCAGCCGTCTCCGATGCACTCGGCATGAGGATTTCGTCGCCGTGGGTGCCTACCCCCGAAGTCGCGCCGGTACGGCCCACAATGTCCGTGGCCACTTGGCCGTACGTGGTGTGTAGCTCGCCGTAGAGGATGCAGAGGCTGGGTCCGTTCGGAGAGAGATCGCCCTTCGACAGCGCTCCCCCCTTGGAGGCAGTACACAGGTCGCCGAGTGAGGCCGCGTCAGCTGGCGAATTGGTAGCCGCCTCGCGAAAGAGCCCCAGGCGATGGCGTCGCGCGAGGCCCGCAAGCTCATTGGTCTTCTCTATGGCCGAGCGCCACGAGTCAAGGATGTCGGCGACACGTTTCTGCTCAGCCATGGGCGGTAGTGGAACGCGAATCGCCTCGCGCAATTGAGTCGGATTCACGTTCGCCTGCCCCACTGCGCGCGTGATGATGCGTTGCATCTGGCGGCGACCGACGGGGCCATTCATCCAATAGTTCAAATAGCGGGGGTCGACACGTCCGGGGTCCACGCGCAGGCGCACAAGGTATGACGCGAACACCGCGTTTGTGTCGATCTCAACAAGCCCCGTCTGTCCAACGAGGTCGTGGCTATTCGTTCGGGTGAACAGGATGTCACCCCGACGGAGTGACAGCTTGGCCCGCTGTGAGTTCGAGAGGTTCGTGCGGGGCAGGTTCACAAGACACACTCTGCCGTCGCGCACCTGCGAAATGCCGACCACTGGCGTACGCCCGGTGGAACCCGTTGGCACGCTCGTGCCGTAGCAGCTGTCGGCCAACAGGCTGCCGAGTGGCAGGAATGGTGCCGAGGGCCGACTCTTACCCATTCGCATCGTCCATCGAGGACCAACTTCGCTTATCGACGGTGACCTTCACGCCAATCTCAAACGAGGGCAGGTCCTCCGGTCTGGCCCCGCCAATGTCCTCGATGGTCTGGCGAATACGGCAGCCGACCTCCTCGTGCGTCTTGGCTGCCAGCGCAGCGCCAACGCCGGCGCGTCGCAGCTGGTCCTCCGTCTGGGTTGCCTGGAACAGATTCGCCGCGAGTTCGGTCGTGCCCATTCGGCCCAGAAGCGGCTCGTTCTCCGACAGTCCCCTTCGCCGCCGAAGACCGGCTGCGTCGAGCCCACCGTACAGACCACGGTACCCGCAGTCACGGAAGGCAGCGGACTCCCATAGCGTCTGCGGCCATGCTAAGGAGTCGCTCACGGCAGCATCTCCTTCATGATCTCCTTCATCTTCGCGCGCACCTCGGCAAGCTCGGCCTCGAGCTGCTCGATCTCCGCCTGCACGGCGACGATGTCGATGGGCTCGGGCTCCTCGAAGGTGTCCACGTAGCGCGGGATGTTGAGGTTGAAGTCGTTCTCGACGATCTCGCTCGCAGGCACAACGTGCGCGTACTTGTCCGCGTCCGCGCGCTCCGCGTGCGTGCTCAGGACGCGCTCGATGTGCTCGGCCGCGAGCGTGTTCTTGGCCTTGCCGGGCGTGAACTCCTTGCTGGCATCGATGAAGAGCACGTCGGTGTCTCCGGCGCGCCTGCCGCCCTTCTCGCGTGCGCGGTCGAAGACGAGAACGGCGACGGGAATGCCTGTGGTCGGGAAGAGCCCGGCCGGCAGACCGATCACCGCGTCGAGCAGATTCTCCTCGATCATGTGCCGGCGGATGCGCTTCTCGGCGGCGCCGCGGAAGAGCACGCCGTGCGGCACGACGACGGCCACGCGTCCCTCGCGCTCGCGTGCGACCTCGACCATGTGGGTGATGAACGCCCAGTCGCCTTTGCTCCTGGGTGGCACACCGCGCCAGTAGCGGTTGTAGCGGTCGTTCGCGGCCTCTTCGGCGCCCCACTTGTCCAGCGAGAACGGCGGGTTGGCGACCACCACGTCGAAGCGCTTGAGGCGGTCGCCCTCCACCAGGGCAGGGCTGTTGAGCGTGTCGCACCACTCGATGTCGGCGCTGTCGGCGTGGTGGAGGAACATGTTCATGCGTGCGAGCGCCCAGGTGCCGCCGTTGACCTCCATGCCGTACAGGGCGAAGTCCGGCGTGCCGACGGCGCGGGCCGCCTCGATGAGCAGCCCGCCAGAGCCGCAGGCAGGGTCGCAGATCGTGCCGCCCGGCTGCGGCGCCGCCAGCCGCGCCACCAGTTCGGACACGGCGTGCGGCGTGTAGAACTCGCCGGCCTTCTTGCCGGCGTCCGTGGCGAAGCGCTCGATGAGGTAGATGTACGTGTTGCCGATCACATCCTCGGGCACGCGACTGGGATGCAGGTCGAGCTGAGGCTTGTGGAAGTCCTCGAGCAGGTTCTTGAGGCGCCGGTTGCGGTCCTTGACCTTGCCGAGGTTGGCCTCGCTGTTGAAGTCGATGTTGCGGAACACGCCGGCGAGCTTGGCCTTGTTGGCGTCCTCCAGGGCGTACAGGGCCTCGTTGATGAGCTCGCCGATGTTGTCGGCGCTGCGCTGGGCATAGAGGTCGTAGTAGCTGGAGCCCTTGGGCAGGACGAAGCGCTCACGGCCGAGGCGACGACGGATACGCTCCTCATCGTCGCCGTATTCCTCGCGGTACTGCTCGTAGTGCTCGGCCCAGATGTCTGAGACGTACTTCACGAACAGTGTGACGAGGATGTAGTCCTTGTACTGGGCCGGGTCGACGGCGCCGCGGAAGGTGTCGCAGGCCGCCCACGCCGCGGCGTTCACGTCGTGCTGGCGGATGGTCTCACTCATCGGGCTTCACTCCCCCTGGCGTACGTCATCATGATGTCGGCCAGCATGTTGCCGCGTGCGGTATGGATGTCGGAGCACAATTCGCGCTCGCGTGCCGACAGCGCGGCGAGCGCGACAATGCCCTCCTGCCGATCGAGCGGAGGGACCTCGATTTCAAGGTCCTTCAACACCTGCTTGCTGATCATCTTCACGGAGCTGCCCTCGGCGTGCCTGGCAAAGTGCGTCTGCGCCGAGGGCTGGTTGAGGTACCAGTTGAGGTAGCCCGGAAGCAGCCGTTCGTCGACGACGCGCAGCCGCAGCAACGGCGCGGCAACCAAAGCGGGTCCGGGGTCGGCCGCCACGATGGCGCCGGTCGACCGATCGCCACGCGAGCGAAGCACGACATCGCCCTGCTCGACCTGCCTGCCGGCAGGAACGTCCATCGACACACGCGCCATCCCGGGCAGGTCGACGATGTGATCGTCCCCGAGGTCCTTCATCTGGATGACGCCGGTGCGGCCCGCCGCTTCCGCAGTGACGCCAGCGCGGAACCCATATCCGATCTGGATGTCGACGAGCCCGCGCAGCGGGAACGTCCCCATGGCATCCACTCCTCGTTCGCAGTAACTTGCATACTGCATGAGAGAATACGCTGAACTCCGGCGTTGTCAACCTTCAATGCGTCGAAACGCCATTACTGCATACTCCGGCTTCCGGCACATCGCAGACCGCGGGGCTGTGCGTGTCACCGCCGCCGCGTCGCAGCCTCGGCGTGAATGAAGGCGAACCGGCCGGCGTGTAGACTCGAGGTCGGCAGCACATTGGGCAGGAGTCGATTGATGCGGCACAACCTGAAGATCGAGCGCCGGTGGCTCGCACCGGTCACCAGCGGGCGCAAGAAGGCCGAGATCCGAAGGGCGGATCGCGATTTCTCCGTGGGCGACGAACTGCTCCTCTACACGCCTGACAGAAGCGAGGCCGAGATCGCGGTCGTCACGCACGTGCTGCCGCTCGACGAGATCCCCGGCTATGACGGTGGTCCGTTCGTCTCGCTCAGCATCGAGCCTCTCCGGCGACTGTCAGGCGAAGCCGTGCTCAAGGAGCTTGAGATGGGGAGCTTCGGGTGAAGAGAGCCTACGAAGGCAGGTAGACGAACGACTGAGGCGCGCTACTGACGCCGAAATCAGCCAGCCGCTTCGGACTTTCGTACGTGCTGACCTCACCGAGGCGATAGGCGATCGCCTTGTCCCTGCCGGCGTAGTAGGCGTCGAAGAACTCCTTGGAGATGCCCGAGAGCTCGGCCGTCTGCTGCCAGACCTCCTCAGGGCTCCCGCCCACCGTGCCCGTGACCTCGACTTCCCCGACGATCATGCTGACCGGGGCCGTGGAGTAGATCACGATCCTGCTGACCGCGTGGCGGCTCCCGACCTTCCTGAACTCGAACTTCTTCGTCCCGCGCAGGATGTTCGCCACGTGCTCAGGGTTGATCGACAACAAGAGCCTCAACGTCTACCTCACCCCGTTCCAGAATGCTCGTGAACTCGGCTCTCGTGTACGTGGTCTGATTGGAATGCCCTGCGCGCCAATAGCCGTTGTCGCTGAGCCATCTCCAGTTCACGTTGTGGCCGAGTCCGAAGTAACCGAGATAAACCATCTCGACGACCATCAGATTCCGCTTCCCACGGTACAAGGCCGCGAGCTCGTCGTCGCTGAACACCGACTTGTTCTTGACGCGGCCCATGAAGTCCTCGAACGACTCGAGCTCTCGCCCCTCGTGCTTGACCTGCGCGACATCCGTCGCCACGCAATACGAGGTGATGGCGGACTTGAAGCCGCGTTGTCCGTCATCCGGCGAATGCCTGCGATAGATGAGCAGCGGATGTCCCGGCGTCACCGCCATCGAAGCCGCGGCCCCAATGTAGATCTTCGTGACTCCGTTCGCCGCCGCGGTCTGGAACGACTCCTGGAACTGGTTGGCCAGCTCGGAGTACGGAAAGAGCTGGTCGTGGAAGTCGTCGTTGATGACGAGAAGGTTGGCAGTCGTGAAGGCGGGGTCGATGAACGGGAAGCACAGATACGGATCGCTGTAGTCGAGCCGGCGTTTATCCTTGAGGTAGACGGACTCCCCGTTCTCCTGCATGCCGACCTTGTTGAAGCCGAACTTCCCCAGCATGCCGACGAGCGACGCGTGCTTTTCGAAGACCGTGATGTAGATCTGGTCGCATCCGATCTTGCGCCATCGCCAGAGCGCAAGACCGATCGCCCCCTCCCCGAGCCGCTCGCCCTGAGCGCGGACGGCGACCTTGAGAGTTCCTATCTTGAGCCTCGGGAACGCCGGGAGAACCCCGTCTGCCAGCTCGACGGCTTCGTCCTCCTCTTTCAGGTAGACGAACGCCCCGATTCCTTCATCGTCCCGGTGAACAAGCGCGGCTTCGCCTGCCGCGCTCTTGCCGGTGAACCACTCGTCAAAGTCCGGGTAGTCCTCTCTCAGAGAGCCGAAGAATCCGTCACCGAGACTCACTTCGTCGAAGTGCGTTGAGCGAAAGCTGCCGGACATCCCCATCCTCCGTGTCGCCGGCTTGCACGACCGCTGCCCCTGAACGGCAGCAGTATACGCTGACGTGCTCCGGGAAAGATGGGCGCACCGGGTGGACAATGAAGGCTGGCGACCGAAGGCCCTCCGGCCCTCAGCCCGCCGCCACCGCCAGCACCGCCGACCCCTGCACCCTGCCATCCTTAAGGTCGAGCAGCGCCTCATTGGCCTGCTCGAGCTCGTACTCCTGAACGCGGGTCACGACGGGCACCGCGGCGGCGTCGCGCAGCAGCTCACGAGCGTCTTGTCGCGTCGAGTTGGCGACACTGCGGACGACGCGTTCGTCGTAGATCCACGGGTACTCGATCGGCGGGATGGGCGATGAGTAGATTCCTCCGAGCGCGACGACGCCGCCCTTCTCGAGCCGGCGCAGAGCCGCCACCGCCAGCTCGCCGGCCGGCGCGAAGACGATTGCCGCGTCCAGCAGGACGCCCGGGTCGTCGGTCACTTCACCGGCCCAGACGGCGCCGAGCTCGCGGGCCATCGCCCGGTGCCCTTCGTCGCGGGCGATGCCGTAGACCTCCCACCCCCGCCAGACGGCGACCTGTGTGCACAGCGAGGCGGCCGACCCGAAGCCGTAGATACCCAGCCGGCGGGAGCCGGCGGCCGGTCCCGGAGCCGTCGAGCCGGAGGACCCGCTCGCACGCGGAGAGCCGGGCAGCCGGGCGTCGTCGCCGACCACGCCGGCGAGGCGCAGGCACCGATAGCCGATGACACCGGCGCAGAGGAGCGGCGCAGCGTCCATGGCGGTCATGCCGGCCGGGAGCCGGTAGACGAACCCGGCCGGCGCCAGCGTGTACTCGGCGAAGCCGCCGTCGACGTCCCAGCCCGTGAAGAGCGCGTGCTCGCAGAGGTTCTCCTGTCCGCGCGCGCAGAAGCGGCAGGTCTGGTCGGTCTGGTGCAGCCACGGCACGCCGACGCGGTCGCCGAGAGCCAGCGGCCGGGCGGCCGGCTCGCCGCCCGGCGCGACCGCCCCTGCGCCGTCGCCCAGCCCCACCACCTCACCGACGATCTGGTGCCCGGGGACGACGGGCGAGCGGTGCGGCGGCAGCTCGCCCTCGAGGATGTGCAGGTCGGTGCGGCAGACGCCGCAGGCCAGCACCTTCAGCAGCACCTGCCCGGGTCCGGGCTCGGGCACGGGCATCTCCACCAGCTTGAGCGGAGCCTCGGCCGCAGGCGCCGGCGCCTCGAGCCGCATCGCCCGCATCGTGGGGGGAATCGCCTCGCTCACCGTCAACCTCCTGATCGACGAGACCGATCGGCGGGTCCGCAGTGCGTCACGACCCGCCCCGACGTGAGCTTACGACAGCACGTCCTTGCGACGGAACAGCAGATAGGCGATGAACGTCAGCCCCGCGCTCCAGACGCCGAACGCCAGGAGCCCCTTCAGGATCGGCGTCCAGTAGATCGGGTCGCGGAAGAAGTTGACGTACTCGAGGAAGTAGTGCGGGAAGACCCACGGCGCCAGCCAGTCGAAGTAGCTGAACGAGATGAGGACCTGGATGACGATGTAGATGACGATGGTGGCGATGAGCGCCGTGAGGCTCGAGTCGGTGATCACGCTGAAGAGCAGCGCCAGCGAGACGATGCACGCCATCGCGGCGAGACCGAACAGGCAGCAGAGGGCGATGAGACCGAGGCCTTCCCCGACACTCACCGTGGACCCGGAGAGCGTGATCAGCGGCTCGAGGTCGAAGAACAGGGCGCCGAACAGGAGTCCGCCGGCCGCCATGATCGCGAAGCCGACGGCGAGGTAGACCATCGCCATCGTCCATTTGGCGAGGAGGAACGACCCGCGCCGGACGGGCCGCAACAGCACGATCCGCAGCGTGCCCAGCTCGGCCTCGCCGGCGACCATGTAGCCGGCGACCATGGCGGCCGCCATCGGCAGCAGGAAGGGCAGCAATGACGACAGCGCCGCCAGCGGCACGAACATGCCGTTGCCGGCCACCCGCTCCATGAACAGCGGGCCGCCCCCGCCGCCGTGCGGGTCCGCACCGGCGAGATAGAGCGCCAGGGCGATGAGGAACGGGATGAGGAGCGCGCCGCCCCAGATGAGGTAGCTGCGGCGCTGGAACAGCAGCTTGATCCACTCGCGGCGCAGCGGGCCCCAGGCGCGGCCGCGCATGCCCACGGCAGTGCTGCCGTGGGCATGGCCGGCGGAGGCGAGGCCGTGCCCGGCGGCGCTCGCGGGCGAGCCGCCGGCGCCTGCAGGAGCCGGGTCGCCGGGCCCGTAGATCGGCTCGCCGGCGGTGGTCATGTAGGCCGGGCCGGTGAACACCGGTACAGGCGCCGGCCCGTCCTTGTCCGGCGGCCTCGGCGGCGGGCAGGCGCAGCCGGCGGGGCTCATCGCCGGCCTCCCGGGAGCAGGCGGGCGAGACCGGCGCGCCGCTTCGTCGGCGCCGGCCCGGCCGCGTCGTCCGCACCCGTCAACTCGAGGAAGAAGTCCTCCAGGCCCTGCTCCGGCGCCGGCACCACGGCGCGCACGTCGACGCCGTCGCCGACCAGCCGGCGCACCATCTCCGGCACCGCGTCCTCGTCGGCCTTCACGACGAGGAAGCCCTCGTCCCTGGTGACCCCCGCGGCGCCGAACTGGGCGCGCAAGGTCTCGGCCGCTCTCGTCTGATCGCCGGTGAGCACTCTGATCGCGTCATCCTTCGGCCGAAGCGCGCTCACCGGACCCTGCACCACGACACGGCCCCTGTTGATGATCACGGCGCGGGTGCACACCTGCTCCACCTCGTGGAGCAGGTGCGAGCTCAGGAAGACGGTCGTGCCGGCGGCGCCCAGCTCGCGGATGAGCTCGCGCACGTCCTTCATGCCGCGAGGGTCGAGGCCGCTGGTCGGCTCGTCGAGGACGATGAGCTCCGGGCTGTGCAGCAGCGCCTGGGCGATGCCGAGGCGCTGCTTCATGCCGTGGCTGAAGCCGCCGACACGGTCCTCCGCCCGGTCGCGGAGCGCGACGATGTCGAGCACTTCGTCGATGCGCTCCTCGCTCACCGGGCCGGTCATGCTGCCGAGCAGTCGCAGGTTCCGGCGGGCGCTCATCAGCGGGTAGAAGGTCGGGTCGTCGACGAAGCCTCCGACGTGACGCAGCGCCTCCTGCAGTTCGCCGGGTACACGGTGACCACGCACCTCAGCGTGCCCGCTCGTCGGGTGGATCAGCCCCAGGACGAGCCGGATGACGGTGGTCTTGCCGGCGCCGTTCGGCCCGAGAAACCCGAAGACGTCGCCGCGGCAGACCTGCATGTCCAGACCGTCGACGGCGCGAAGGCCGCCGAACTGCTTGGTGAGCGCATGGGTCGTCAGGATGGGAGACCCTTGGACGCACTCAGGTCCGATCGGCGTCTCCGCTGCCGCGGCCTCCGGCGTCACGACGCCGTCGTCCACATCAGCGGACGGAACCGGCGAAGGCCTTGAGGTCGTCCATCGGCACCAT
>Ga0172370_10002858_pt1 | contig 24466 bp, 19 predicted proteins | sample LakKiv5m_FD_114538 | JGI IMG/M metagenome (GOLD analysis project Ga0172370, IMG submission 114538) | Freshwater microbial communities from Kabuno Bay, South-Kivu, Congo - kab_022012_11.5m | ecosystem: Environmental > Aquatic > Freshwater > Lake | place: Democratic Republic of the Congo...
ATCGGAACTTGGGCTTTTCGTATCTTTACTCATGGAAAAGTTTGTTTGAAAGTCTAACCACCTCAAAGATAGTGAATATCAATGAGATAACAAACTTTTCCTTTTTTTTATGAATAATTCAGGGTAGAGATCTGGAATCCCGTAGCCAAGATAGATATCAGGGTTGGTAAATTGTGAGGAGGACTCTTCAATAGCCCTCTTCAATGTTGCATTGGAGAATGCCGGAAACGCCTGCCAGAGGCAGGCTGAGGAGCCTGCCATCACCGGAGATGAGAATGACGTGCCGTTTCCGCGGGTGATAGTTCCGTCATCACCCGAGATAACCGTCAATCGTCCCATGGCTGCAACATTGGGTTTAACATATTGCCCGTCAACAATCCCTTTTGAACTAAAGGATGCATACTGGCCAAGCGAGTCAACGGCTGCAACGGCCAGTACATCAGTCCCATCGGCAGGAGCGCTCACACACTGCCAGTTGGGATCGTTTCCAGAGTTACCGGCACTGTTTACCACCAGGATGCCTTTGCTGAAAGCTATGTTCGCTCCTCGTGATACCGGGGTAGTGTTACCTGTCATATCCTCACAGGTATGGTTCATGGTTGAATCATCAAAGACAGTATATCCCAGGGATGAATTGATGACATCCGCTCCAACACTATCGGCAAATTCAGCGGCTGAGACCCAGTTATATTCCTCTATCAGAAATTCGGTACCGCCATCCTCGGATCTGAGCAACCAGTAACCTGCCTTGAATGCTGTTCCGATCAGTTGGCCCTGAACATATCCGCCCATGATGGATAGTACTTTCATGCCGTGTGTGTGCCCGATAAAGATATTCCCTCCCGGACTGACAAAGTCGCGGGTACCAAGGATCTGATTGTTAGCCCAGAGACTGTCAAACGGAGCGAGTTGGTCAACCATATTAAATCCAGCATCCAGGATGGCTATCATCATCCCTTCTCCACGAAAACCAAGATTGTGGAGCATATCAGTCCCTACCATATGAACCTGGGTAAATGATCGTCCGTAATCAGCTGAATCGGAGATCTTCAGAGGGATTCCCGAAGGCTGGTTCAACGGCTCAACCGGCATCAGCTCCAGTCCGAACTTATCCTGCACCGGAGCAGGCCGGGTAACTCTCACGCCGCTTTTGATCACCTTTTTTACAAAAGGCAGCTGCTCTATTTCAAGAATTTTCATCAGGTCGGGAGTAAAGATCGTGATCCCGTTGAACCACCGAGAGCGTGTAATCACCTGAACACCAACATTTCGTACTGCATCAACATAGTTTTGGTTCACAGGCAGATCGTTCTCCTCTACCAGAATCCCGGCCACAACCCTGCGGTCGAGCGCCCGTTGTGTGAGAAACTCCCAGGGTTTGTCAATGGAGTATGGAGAATTTTCTTTGTCGGTAAATTCCACAAAATATTTTTCAGGGGCAATTTGCGACCTGACAACCAGGACCAGTAAAAAGAATGCAAGCAAAGCACCTAATTTTCTCATTTTTCAGATATATTTGTGCCTGTAAATGTACTAAAAAACTGCCTATGTTCACTGATCGGGATCTGAAACAAATCACAGAGAAAGGGATTGAACTCACTCTTATCGAGAGGCAGATCGGAAACTTCAGAACTGGTTTTCCATTTATGAACCTGGTCAGGCCAGCCACTACCGGGGATGGGATCTTCACTTTTTGCGAGGATGAAATCTCTTATTTTATCAACTATTACTCTGTCCACCTGAACGACCTAAGGGTGATGAAGTTCGTTCCGGCTTCGGGAGCCGCCACAAGGATGTTCAAGCATCTGTTCGAATTTCAGGCTTCAGCCAATGATGAAAAATCCCGGAGGGAAATCCTTGGTGACGAGGTAGATTTTAATTCTGTTGCCTACCTGGTTGCCCATCTTCCCGAAATCGCCTTCTATCCGGCACTGCAGGAAATTCTAAACCGGGAGGGCCTTGACACTAAAAGCCTGGTAGATTCTTTGAGGCTCGATCTGCTTATCGACCTCATCCTGGAAGAGCAGGGATTGAATTATGCCAACCTTCCAAAAGGGTTGATCCAGTTTCATAACTACCCTGGGGGCGCCCGAACCGCTGCTGAAGAACACCTGGCAGAGGCAGCCAACTATGCGGCCAGCAGCGATGGTATTGCCCGGATCCAATTTACCATCTCCCCCGAGCACAAAGAGAAGTTCCTGGCGTTGTTCGACAAAGTGAAAGAGGGATACGAGAAGTTTTTCGGAGTCAGGTTTTCTGTCAGTTATTCAGAACAGCTTCCCTCTACCGATACGCTGGCTGTTACCGAGGAGAACAAGCCATTCCGCAATACTGACGGGTCACTCCTTTTCCGGCCTGCCGGGCATGGTGCACTGTTGAAGAACCTGAACCAACTGGATGCCGATATCATCTTTGTTAAAAACATTGACAACATTGTACCCGACAGGCTTAAACCAACCACCTATACATACAAAAAGCTTATTGGAGGCTATTTGCTGTACCTGCGGGATCATATCAACGAATTTCTTGCTGCCGCAACCCGTGATGACTTAACAGATCACGAGATCGATAAGATGGTGAAATTCATGAAAGACCATTTATTCATGAAGCCTGATGAGAGTTTCTTTAGTCTCTCCGAGAAGGAGAAGAAGTTCTATCTTTTTGGTCTGCTGAACCGGCCCCTCCGGGTATGCGGAATGGTCAAGAATGAAGGAGAACCAGGCGGAGGCCCTTTCTGGGTCAAGAACAGCCAGGGAAAAGAATCCCTCCAGATCGTAGAGTCCGCACAGATCGACTTAATGAATCCTGAACAGAAGGCCATTGCTGACCATGCAACGCATTTCAATCCTGTTGACCTGGTTTGTTCGATCCGTAATTTCAGGGGTGAACTCTTTCATCTTGAAGAATTTGTAGATGATGAAGCCGGACTGATCTCCCTGAAATCAAGTGAAGGCCGGAAACTGAAAGCACAGGAACTTCCAGGACTGTGGAACGGGGCAATGTCGGGATGGGTAACTGTGTTTGTTGAAACACCTGTCATCACCTTCAACCCGGTAAAAACAATAAATGACCTGCTACGGAAAGAACACCTGGAAGAGGAAGCGGGAAGTACGAAGTACGAAGCACGAACTGGAATATAGAAGGACGAAGTTTGAAGTAAAAAAAACGGGATCCGGGATCCGGGACCCGGAGTCAAGAGTGATTAACAAACGAAGATATGGCAAAAGCTATGAGGAGTTACGGAGTTATCAGCAAGCGGGTTCGTTGGGGATTGACCCTATGGGGATGGCTTACGATCCTTCTGATCTTGGTCCTGGTCGTTTTCCTGCTGATCAGCCGGACCTATAGCTTACTCTCTCCTGTCAAACCGGTTAAAGCAGATATACTGGTTGTTGAGGGAGCAGTTCCGGACTATGTCCTCGATTCAGCCGTTGCAGAGTTTCACAGGAATCATTATAAGTTACTTATCACTACCGGGACTCCTCTTGAATGGGGACATCTGCTGATCGATTATGGAAATACCGCCATGGTGGCAGCTTCCACACTGAAAAATATGGGATTTGACACCACCTTGCTCGTTGCCGTTTCAACGGATGAAATACAAAACGACAGAACATACAATTCAGCGCTTGCGTTGGGCGCCTACCTGAAAAAATTCCATCCGGATTTAAAAGCCATAAACCTGATGAGTTATGGACCGCACAGCAGGAGAAGCCAGATGATGTTCCAGGCAGCACTTGGAAGTGACTATGAGGTAGGCATTATTTCAGTCAAAAGTTTCTATTACGGGCGTAACAACTGGTGGAGATCCAGTAAAGGATTCAGAGAGGTGATGAATGAGCTTCTTGGTTATATCTTTGTGAAGGTTTTTTTCGTTCCATATACCCTGGAGGAAGAAAAGGGGAAAGGATCATAATGACATGAATTACGAACCGTAGTAAAACGAAGCTCGGCGAAGCAAAGCTGAGATAATGACGCGAATTAATAATGAACACTGGGTTATGAGGATACAATCTTCATTGATTTTTCTGTTTTTTTTGCTTACTTGTTCCCTGTTCGCCGGGGCGGACGGATATGTGGTAAAATTCAGGATACAGGGATTGAAGGATACCATATGCTTGGTGGCCAATTATTATGGAAACGGAACTTATGTTACTGATACATTGAAAGTTGACAGTAAAGGGATTGCCACTTTCATAGCACCTGAAGATCAGCCTCGTGGCGTATATATCCTTGTCATTTCGGACAGGAATTATTTTGATTTTATCCTGAACAACGACAGGAAGTTTACCATGGAAACCGATAAGGATGACCCCATCGGGAAGATGAAGATATCAGGATCCCTGGATAATGAAGAGTTTTATGCATATATGCACTATACGCAGGAAATGTTCAAGGCGATCCAGGTGCTCCAGGAACAGCTTAACGTTCATGAGTCCAATGAAGATTCAGCTACCGCAATCAAGAAGCAGATCGGTGAACTCAGCGACGAGATCATCGACTACAAACTCAACATTGTGAAGGAACGGCCATTCTCTTTTCTTGCCACTCTGATCAATACCATGAAAGAGCCTGTTATCAAAGAGATTCCCAAACTGGAAAACGGCAGAGAAGATTCGACCTACGCATACAGGTACTTTAAAGAACATTACTGGGATGATATGGATCTTGCTGACAGCAGGCTGATCAGAACACCGGTTTTTCATACCAAACTGAAGAAGTATTTTGACCAGGTGGTTGTGCAGAATCCTGATTCTATCTTCAAAGAGGCGGTGATCCTGATAGAAAAGGCCCGGCCTGATCCTGAGATGTTCAAATACCTGGTTTGGTTTCTGACCTACCATTATGAAAACTCTGAGATCATGGGATTTGATGAGGTCTTTGTCGATATCGTTGATAAGTACTATGTTACGGGAGAAGCCACATGGATTTCAGGTGATGTTCTGGAAAAAATTCTTAAAAAAGCAAGCAAGATACGTCCGTTGCTTCTTGGAAATCAGGCTCCCAATATGGTTATGATGGATACCAGCAACCAGTTGGTTTCGATGTACAATATCAACGCTTTTGCTGTTATTTTACTTTTCTGGGATCCGGATTGCGGCCATTGTGAAAAGGAGATCCCTCATCTGAAAGAGCTTTATGACAAATACAAAGAGAAATATGAACTGGAGATCTTTGCGGTTTGTTCTGATACCTCGATGGCGAAGATGAAGGAACATATCCGGAAAAAGAATATGACATGGATCAATGTTAACGGTCCGCGCACCCTTACAGGAGATTACCATGAACTTTACGACATCCAGACAACACCGGTAATTTACATCCTCGACAGGGATAAGAAGATCCTGGCCAAACGGTTACAATCCGACCAGGTTGAGAAATTTCTCAACAATTACGTAAAGCGGGAATTAGGGGAAATCTTAAAAGAAGATTAAGCAGCAGGCAGTTTAATCACACGCAAACCCCATACCCTTCAACTCTCTCACCCTACTTTGCAGCTTCTTCCAGCACAGCCTTAAAGGCTTCCGGATGGTTCATAGCCAGGTCGGCCAGGGTTTTCCTGTTGATGGCAATGTTATTCTCGGCCAGTTTCCCGATAAGAACGGAATAGGACATACCGTATTCACGGGCGCCGGCATTGATTCGGGTGATCCAAAGGCTGCGGAAAGTCCGCTTTTTTGCCCTGCGGTCACGGTAAGCATAAGTGAGGCCCTTTTCCACGGAATTCTTAGCCACGGTGTGGACATTCTTCCTCCTTCCGAACTGGCCTTTGGCCAGCTTCAGGACCTTTTTTCTTCTCGCTTTTGAGGCGACTGAATTTACTGATCTTGGCATTATTGTTGTTTTTTTGTCTTAGCGCCCCTTTTCAGGGACCTTTCAGCTAAGGACAGTTACTAATTTAGCTCTGCAGCATTTCACGCACGTTGGCAGCATCTGTCTTGTCAACGATGGTGGAATAGGTCAGATTCCTTTTCCGTTTGGTTGACTTCTTAGTCAGGATGTGGCTTTTGTACGCGTGCTTCCGCTTGATCTTTCCGGTGCCTGTCAGGGAAAATCTCTTCTTCGCGCCGGATTTTGACTTCATTTTTGGCATTGTACGTTTGTTGTTTAGTTAGCGACCCCTCCCCTGGCTTCTCCCCAACAAGGGAGGATAAACAGGCGGGATCATTTTTTTGGGGCGATGATCATGATCATCCGTTTCCCTTCAAGGCGTGGCATCTGCTCAATCTTGCCGTAGTCCACTACTCCCTGGGCAAATTTCAGGAGCATCAGTTCGCCCTGGTCTTTATATATAATGGACCTTCCTTTGAAGAAGACATCCACTTTTACTTTTGCACCGTCTTTTAAGAACTTGATCGCATGATTCAGCTTGAAGTTGAAATCATGATCATCTGTGTTCGGCCCCAGCCTGATCTCTTTCACAATCACTTTGGCTGTCTTGGCCTTCATCTCTTTCTGCTTCCTCTTCAGTTCATAGAGGAATTTCTTGTAATCAATGACCTTGCAAACAGGCGGATTGGCCGTTGGTGAGATCTCGACCAGGTCTAATCCCTGGTTTTCAGCCATTGCCAACGCTTCTCTCAGGTTATAGATATCCGGTTTGACATTGTCGCCCACCACACGGACGACGGGCGATTTGATTCTCTCATTGATAGCATGAGGATCTTCTTTCTTCAGCGGCCTGGTGAAACGCCGCCTTGGTCCATGATACGGTTTTGCTATTGGTAATTCCTCCTGATTTGTTAATTACGAATGATTCTATTTTCGAATTACGAATGAATAGTTGATCTACGATCTTCGGTTTACTATCTCGTTTCCAATTATCAATAATCAATTATCAATTACAGTCCTCCCAACTCCTCTTCCATCTCTCTTTTTACACCTTCAAGGAAGTCCTCTACCTTTTGGGGGCCGAGATCGCCAAGACCATGTTTTCTCACTGAGACGGTACCCTCGGTCTCTTCTCTCTCTCCAATCACCAGCATGTAGGGGATCTTCATCAACTCAGCGTCCCGTATTTTCTTCCCCGCTTTTTCATTCCTTTCGTCAACGAGGGCGCGAATTTCGGAATTATTCAGCAAATTTAAAACTTTTTTTGCATAGTCATGATATTTTTCGCTGATTGGCAATACGATAGCCTGATCGGGTGCAAGCCACAAAGGAAAGTTTCCTCCTGTATGTTCCAACAGGACAGCCACAAACCGTTCCATCGATCCAAAGGGTGCCCTGTGTATCATCACCGGACGATGCTTCTGGTTGTCAGCGCCAATGTATTCCAATTCGAACCGGTCGGGCAGGTTGTAATCAACCTGGATGGTTCCGAGCTGCCACTTTCTTCCGATCGCATCTTTAACCATAAAGTCCATCTTGGGTCCGTAAAAAGCAGCTTCGCCCGGTACAACAATCGTACTCAAACCGCTTTCTTCTGCTACTTCGATAATTGCCTGTTCCGCTTTATCCCAATTCTCATCTGAGCCGATATACCTATCCTTGTTGTTTTTATCCCGGAGTGAGATTTGAACAATAAAATCATTGAAACTCAATGCTTTGAAAATCAACATCACGATCTCCATCACCCCTTTGAATTCATCTTTGACCTGGTCGGGGGTGCAGAAAATATGGGCATCATCCTGCGTAAAGCCTCTTACCCGGGTCAATCCATGCAGTTCTCCACTTTGTTCATACCGGTAAACGGTACCAAATTCGGCCATCCGGATCGGCAGGTCTTTATAAGAATGAGGCGATGAACTGTATATTTCACAATGATGCGGGCAATTCATCGGTTTCAGGAAAAATTCTTCCCCCGGGATTGGGGTGGTTATCGGACGGAAAGAACTTTCCCCGTACTTCTGGTAATGTCCGGAAGTTTTATAGAGTTCCACATTCCCGATATGAGGACAAATCACCTGTACGTAACCCATTCTCTTCTGGGTCCTTTTCAGGAATGATTCAAGTTTCTCTCTGAGTTGAGCCCCGCGTGGCAACCAAAGGGGCAGCCCCTGCCCTACTTTCTGCGAGAATGTAAAGAGCTCTAACTCCTTACCCAGTTTCCGGTGATCACGCTTTTTCGCTTCTTCCAGCATCACGAGGTAGTCGTCCAGCTCCTTTTGTTTCGGGAAGGTGATTCCATAGATCCGTGTAAGCTGCTTGCGGGTTTCGTCCCCACGCCAGTAGGCTCCGGCAGTTGCCAGCAACTTAACGGCTTTTATCAAGCTGGTATCCGGAAGGTGCGGACCACGGCACAGATCGGTGAAATGACCCGATTCATAGAAAGTGATCTGCCCGTCCTCCAGGTCGTTGATCAGTTCGATCTTATATTCATCCCCTTTTTTAGTAAAATAGTCAAGCGCTTCGCTTTTACTCTTTTCCTTGCGGATGAATTCCTGCTTCTCCCTGGCCAGTTCCTGAATTTTTGCCTCTATCTTAGGGAAGTCATCAGAAGAGATCGGGTAATTACCAAAGTCGATATCATAATAAAATCCGTTCTCAATATCCGGGCCAATTCCGAACTTGACGCCAGGGTAAAGGATTTCGATAGCTTCAGCCATGAGGTGGGCAGAGGAGTGCCACATGGTTGCTTTCCCCTCTGTATCGTTCCATGTAAGCAGTTTTACAGAGGCATCGCTGTTTATAGGACGGGTCGCATCCCAAACTTCATCATTAACCTTCACGGATAAGACATTCCGGGCCAGCCCTTCGCTGATACTTTTTGCTATTTCAAGTCCGGAAACACCTTCCGGGTATTGCCTGACAGAATTATCTGGTAAAGTAATATTTATCATAGTCTATTTGTCGTCAATTTCGGCCGGCAAAGGTACAAAATTTTCTTTGAGTGAAAAAAGGAGCGTAACACTGAAATTACCTGCATGTCATAGAGACACATCAGAAATGAAATCCTAACTGGATAACATAACGGAATCCCAGGGAGAAAAGATCCAGATTACTTTTCTCAAGAAAGGTTTTATTGTCGAAGAAAGTATCTATATACGGATATTTTTCCTTGATCTTCTGATAGATCTCTGAATCCAGGTCTTTGATCTGTTCAAGGTTCAATCCTCCGCTGAATGCGAGGCTACCTCCGTAATAGCTAATCGATGGCCCGAATACAACCAGATCAAGCGTGAACCTTTTCCAGAAAACAAACTGGTATCCTAATTCCAATCCCAGATTGAAGATGTAAAATTTTCCGGAAATCAGGCCGGCGGTATCAACGGTTGTCTGAAGGATATCTATGCCATTTTTAAAAGAGTAACCATAATAACTGGCATAAGGAGCCAGGTAAAGCCCGTCGGGGATCGGTCGCCGGTTTCGCTGCATCAGGTAAAAGCGGTACTCAAATCCAAGATTGATCCCAAATTTTTCCCTGCTGTTTATATTCACCATCCCGCCAATTGTGTCTTTGAATAAACTGGGAAATTCCAGGAAACCAACTGTTAGGGTTACCGATTGCTTTGGTCCGAGGATGCGTTCATAGCTCAATGTGATATTTTTTGAACTCCACAACAGCATCGGGGTGATGTTCCATTTGATGACATTTTTGTGAATGGGATCCGGGGCCCGGAAGGTAGTATCTCTTTTACCGGCGATCAGAGCCAGCGGGAACAACGTGGCAATGAAAAAAATCCCAAACTGCGGAAACCGGGATGTGTGCCTTTTCATAGAAAATATAGTTTTTTTCAATACAAAGATATGTAACTTGAACGATAGATAATCTATTTGTCCTGTCAGCAGAGTAATTATTTACATGAAACTTAAAAAAGACGAACAAGCAAGCAAACAAATTCTGGTGCTGATTCCTGATCAAAGGGATCATTATGATTTTCCTGGCGCTTCTCATTTTCCAGAACCCGGGCGGAACTCTTCTGGCCATCGCATTGTATATCGGGATCGGATCTCTATTTACGGGGATCATCCTCCTGATTAGCGGCATCCACAACGTGATCGGGTCGTTCAGTCTGAAGTAAGAAAATTCTGATAGTTGGTCCGTATGCTTCAGGAAACTTTATCCCATCTCTGCAGGATCTGTCCTAATATCAATTACCTTTGGATCACAAAAATCCAATCGCTATGAAAACATCCTTGCGAGTTATAACCATGACCCTTATCCTGTTGACTGCCATTCAACTAATCTGTCAGTCACAGTCTGGCCCCCCCTGGGTGAAATACAATGTAGGATACAACTACATTCTCAGGGGGATAGATTTTCCTTCGAACCAGGATAATATTGGCTTTATTGCCGGCGAATCACTCACCTACAGCGGAGATGGAATTGTCCTTAAAACGACCAACGGCGGGGAAACCTGGACTTCAGTATGGACAGGGATCGACCAGGGTCTTGAGGGCTCATGCTTTGTGGATGTCAACACAGGTTTTGTTGCAGGATGGCCCAATACCGGAGCCGGCTGGAGTGGGTTCGGAAAAACCACAAACGGGGGAACAACATGGACCTCATACCAGGTGGCAACCGATATTTACTTTTTCACTGATGTCGTATTCAAAGACGCAAACAATGGGATTATCATCGGACGGACAAATACCAGTGCAGGCGTGTGGTATACCAGCAACGGAGGTCAAACATGGTCCCAGGGAACCGGTCTGGGAGCAATCCCGGAACACGCATGTCATATTTCCGGCAACACGTACTTCCTGGTCACTAACGGGGGGCATATTCAGAAGTCGGTGAACAACGGGATGACCTGGACAACAGTTCATTCCATCCCAGGGCTGCTTTTGCTTGGAATTGACAGGTTTGATGACAACACAATCATGGCCTGCGGCGATTACGGGGCTCTCATCAAATCATACGATGGAGGGACCACCTGGGAGGAACAGCAAATCGGTTTCGATCTATGGCATGACTTCGGTTGGGAAACGCAAGACCATCTGTTTGTTTGCGGCACCCCCGAGATCGTGGCTGAAAGTACTGACGGCGGTGCTACCTGGCAGAACGGTTTTCCGGCCTCTACCGGACAGGCCGCCTTGTATGAATGCATCTTTACGGCTAACGGGTCAGGCTTCATCTGCGGCTCACAAGGTACACTCCTGAAACGCCTCCCCTCCTGCTCTGCCGGTTTTACAGCTTCATCCACTTCGGTTTGCGAAAAAAACTCAGTGACCTTTACGGACCAGTCATACGGCTCGAACCTGACCTACGACTGGTGGTTTGAAGGGGGCATTCCATCTACCTCCACAGAGCAGAATCCCATTGTGGCGTATAATACTCCCGGATCCTTTGATGTGAAGCTGACAGTGGATAACGGAAACTGGACCGACTCTCTTCGCCGTGTGGATTATATCGCGGTGAATCCGGTTCCGGCAGCACCTGAAGTAACATCCGACGGTTACACGTTGTCAAGTTCAGTCCCCGATGGTAATCAATGGTTCTTGAATGGAAATGCAATTCCCGGGGCTACAGCACAAACCTATGTTGCGACACAGAGTGGGTGGTACTGGGACGTGGTGACGATGAATGCCTGCAGTTCAGACACCTCAAACAACATATACCTGGTGATGACCGGGATCGGGATCCCGCAAAAACCTGATGTCAAGTTGTTTCCAGTGCCAAATGATGGACGGTTCTCCGTTTCTATAGCACCGGTTGAAAACTCACCAGTGACCCTTTCCGTATACACAATCCTTGGAGTAAAAATCTTTTCAGAAACGATCACGCCAACAAACATGGTTGTGGATCTTCCTGTTGACCTCGGGAACAGTCCGGATGGAATCTACCTTTTAGAAATTTTGCATGGACCAGTAAGGATCATCCAGAAAGTTGTGGTACGCAAGTAATTGGAATCTCTGTCATTACATGCTTCTCCTCCAGTCCAACCGATTGAAACAGTTTTTTATGGTATCTTTTGAAAATCCTGGTCCCGGGAATTTAAATGATTACTTCGTCTTCTGAAACAAGGACATATTCAAAGTGACCGAAAGGGCCTCAAGCTTTCCTTTCCTGACAATCCTACCGAAATGGGGTATTATGATCCTGGCGGTATTCGAATAGTAACGAATACAGGTTGTTTCTGAATAATGTAGTATTTTTGTTCCGGTAGTAAAAAACGTATTTACCGTTTAATACCTTTTTAACACAAGTGGAATATGGATACGCATCCGAACAAACATCATAAAAGAAGACACCTGGTTAGCAAGTTCTGGGTGCCTCTGATGCTTGCCCAGGTTATTTTCATCATTTTTATTGTTTCACTGTTCCCCACAGGGTGGCATGATGTATTGTACAGTATATCCTATACCCTGCTCTTCTTTATGGCGGTCATGACCATCGGGAAAAACCGCAGGCAGCTCCTGGTTGTGGTGTTCCTGGGGATTGTACTTGTATGGATCTCTACTTTTTTCCATCTCTCCACCCTTATAGGCATTTCAAAACTGTTTAATTTCTTATTTTTCCTGTTTATGACAGGATATTATATCAGCGAGATCGCCAAAGCCAAAGAGGTGAATGAATCCGTAATCTTTCATGCCGTCAACGGATACTTACTCCTTGGGTTGATTTTCTCTATCCTGGTGGGGCTTCTGATGATATACAATCCTGGCATGTATAATTTTCCGGCCTCTCCAGATGCCGGATCCCCCAAACACTTCAGCGAGTACCTATACTTCGGCTTCGTTACGATGACCACCCTTGGGTATGGTGACGTAGTGCCTTTGCTGCCTATTTCACGTTCACTCACCACATTCATCAGCGTATCCGGACAATTATACCTGGCCATTATCGTTGCCATGCTGGTAGGAAAATATGCCAGTCAGAAGTAACCGTCGTAACACACCTGAATTCAATGAACAAAATCACCTCCCTGATCCTGAAATTGAGATGGCTAATCATCGTAACCGTTATTGTGATTACAGGCATCCTCGGGTATTTTATAAAAGACATTACCATCAACTCTGATGTGATCAATTCCCTGCCGGATGATGACCCGCATGCCACTCTGATCAAAAAGGTAGGCGAAGAATTTGGCGGGAACAAAATGGGGATGGTCATTTTAGAGTGCCAGAATATCTTCACACCTGATGTAATCCTCCATGTCAGGCAAATAACCGATTCGCTCAAGGTGATTCCCGGCATTTCATCAGTGACCAGCCTGACAAGCATTATTGATATAAAAGGGGGTGAAGAGGGACTTGAGATAGGTATGCTGATTGATGAATACAACCTCCCGGAAAGCAACGCGGAATTGTCCGCCCTGAAAGAGCGGGTTTTTGCTAAAGATATGTACCGGGGAGCTATTGTTTCTGAAGACGAGACCGCCACCATCATCATCTTTTCACTCCAGGAGGATGCAGATATCCGGTCTGTTGCGATAGAAGTAAAAGAAAAGACAACATCACTGAACCTCCCGGAGAAGCTATATTATGCAGGCTCTCCTATGATGGTGACTTCTATTTCGAGCCTGATCGCCTCTGATCTGGTCCGGCTGATCCCTATAGCCTTTTTGCTGATAGCGATCGTTCTGTATGCCGGCTTTCATTCGTTGCGAGGGGTGATCCTTCCACTGCTGACTTCAGGCATTGCTGTAATTTGGGTAATCGGTATCATGGCTGTTGGAGGTTTTGCCATGTCGATGGTAACCAACAATATCCCAATCATTTTACTTGCAGTAGGAAGCGCTTATACCATACATGTTCTGAACCGGATCAACCTTGAGAAAAATCAGGGGAAAAATGAAGCAATCATCCGGGCGATGAAATACATTTATATTCCAGTCATCCTGGCTGCCCTGACTACCATGATCGGATTTGTCTCATTCATTTTTGGATCCTACCTGACAATGATCCTGCAATTCGGCATCTTTACTGCGCTCGGGACCCTTTTTACAGTAATACTTGCTTTGGTGTTTGTGCCTGCTATGGAGGCTGTCCTTCCGTGGAAAACAAAAAGTGATCCCAAACAACTCCAGGAAGCGAAGAGGTCATACCTCACGGAATATTTTCTGCATCCGCTCCAGAACCTGCTTCAGAAACATCCGAAAAATATTCTTGTCGTCTGGGCAACACTCCTGATAGTCAGCATCGGAGGCATTCTCATGATCCAGCGGAATGTGGATATAAAAAATTATTTCAAGGAAGGAAATCCCACACGGACCGCCGATGAGATCATGACAGAAAAATTCGGAGGGACAAAACCCATCTTTGTCCTCTTTAAAGGGGACATTCAAAGTCCGGATGTGTTGAACATGATGCTCAGGATGGAGGAAACGATGAAGGAGAGTCCCGATATTGTAACTACCCAGTCGGTGGGCGATCTTATTGTTGAGATCAACGATGCATTGGGAGAAGGAAGGTCGATTCCTGACGATCAGGAAAAGATTGAACAGCTCTGGTTCCTTCTGGATGGGAGTGATATTATGAACCGCTTCGTTACCAATGATCTTCAGGAAGGGATTATCATATCCAAGTTTGTATCACAGGACAACAAGTCCAAGAGGAAATTTGCAGAAGAGATGGACCGGTTCATAAGAGAAAATTCCACAGAGGAATGTACGATAGAGATCACCGGGATGCCTTTCATCGATCTCTCAATGGACAGAAGCCTGATCAGAAGCCAGCTGGGCAGCCTGTCAATCGCTCTTCTGTTCGTGATCCTTGTTGTGGGAATTGTTTTACGGTCAATTCCAACAGGCATTTATGCCTCTGTTCCGATCATCGCCTCTATCGTGATCCTCTTCGGAGTAATGGGCTATACGGGCATACCGCTTAACATGGCAACCGTTCTGGTGGCCAGTATTGCGCTGGGAATCGGTATTGATTATTCCATTCATGTGATCACCCATTATAACCACTCCCGGAAACACGGCGACCCGGTTGCCCAGGCACTTGCATCGACCATTCTTATCAGCGGGAAAGCCATTGTCATAAACGTCACATCCGTTTCGGCAGGATTTTTAGTCCTTCTCTTCTCCGAAATGGTCCCGTTACAATACTTCGGCCTTCTGATCTCCCTCAGCATGATCGGATCGGGATTGGGAGCCCTCACGCTGCTGCCGGTTATTTTGATCCTTTCTTCCAGAAAAAAGAGATATGTTCCCTTGTAATTAATTTTATTCAATGGCTATGAAACCAAGACCTTTGAAAATCCTTTTAATTGTATTTTGCGTTGCAGTTTTGTTCAATTATGCGCCGGCTCAGGACCCGAATACCATCCTGGCGAAGATGGATCGGATCATGTTCTCCCCTAAAGACAAACAAGGTAAGATCACGATTATCCTGATCGACAAAAAAGGGGAAGAAAAGACCAGGGAAGCCAGCATGCTCCAGAAAGGGACCGACAAAAAACTTTACCGGTACACAAAGCCTGAATCCCAGGCCGGTATTGCCACCCTCTCCCTCCCGGGAGATATCATGTGGCTCTACATGCCTGCATTCGGGAATCCAAAGAAGATCTCCCTCCTGGCCAGGAGCCAGTCTTTTACAGGCACTGACTTTTCCTATGAAGATATGGCAACTACTCCGTATGCAGATCGTTATACGCCAGTCCTCCTAAGTACCGAAAAGGATACATATGTTCTGCAACTTACCCCCAAATCCGATAAATCGAATTATTCAAAGATCGTAGCGACCGTTGATAAGCTGAACGGATTTCCCAAAAGGTTTGATTTCTATGACAAGAGGGATAAAAAATTCAAGGAAGCAACCTACAGGTATGAAAAGATCGGGGCATACTGGAACGCCTCTGAAGTGTTAATGACGGATCTTGAAAAAATCCACAGCACGAAGATCCTGCTTACTGATGTGAAGTTCGACCAGGGGATTTCAGACGATCTTTTTCAGGTTGAGAATTTAAAACAACAATAACAAAAACGGCCGGCTTTCATGAAAACATCCATTCCATAAGAAATAACTGCATTGTAATTCCGCAACCCGGCGTACCCGTATTCTGAGACCAACGGATCTACATGTTTGGTCCCGTCATCCGAGTGTCCGTATTTGTTTCCATGAGGAGTGTACAGGGTACTAAAAGCCGTCGGTCCCATGGCCTATACATACCAGCCTGCCTGTTATCATACGCATTTTCCGCAAATCAGACACATTCGGCTAAGATAGGCCTATTTTGTTATTTTTATTCATTCTAATTTAGATCTATATTCATTTTACATCTTTGGGCCGACGGTTCCCTAGCGTAGGAACAGTGCATCCCTCGTCCTTACGTCGGGATTTCAAGGATTCGTCAACCGGAGGTTTTTAAGCCGTTTTAGCACCTCCTGGTAGGATGCGTCAGTAGGATAATAACCGGTCAGTTCTTCAGCAACAGTCCTTGCCTTTTCAATCTGTCCCATTTCCCAGTAGTAGGAAACCAAAGCAAAAAGGATATCACGGTCGTATGGATGAAGCTCTCTTGCTTTTTCCAGGAAAATAATCGCCTCCTGTTGTTTTCCTGATGAATACAAACCCACGGCGCAGACATACACGTACCGGCCGTTTTCAGGGTTAATGGCGGCAGCCTGCTTCAGATGTTCAAGTCCCTCTATGTTTCTAGCGTTACGGATCAGAAGCAACCCAAGTGCATGGTGGATATCGGCAGAACCCGGGGTGTTTCTCAATCCTTCTTCCAGCACTACCTGCCCTTTTGAATCCAACTGCATCCTCCGGTAAAGATCAGCCAGGTTGATATAACTCATCGGCAGGTAAGGTTCAATCCGGATAGCCCGCCGGTAATCCTTTTCAGCTTCACCGGTATTTCCTTTTTCAAGGTTATAGTTCCCCAGGTTCATCCAGGTGAAAGGATGGTCGGCATTGATCATCTCCGTCGTCATGTATTCAGACAACACCTTGTCATACAGCGATTTTTCTTTCCCGGTGAGCTGGTTTACCGCGTCTTGTGGAAAATTATGGGCAGCCTGGGTACGGATAAGCCTTACACTGTCATAAAGCAAGGTTCGGTAAAGCATGGACTGTTGTTCACCGGTAAGGTTGGCACTACCTTCAAGCGCACCAAACCGGATCAACGGATCATGGTCCTTTAATCCAGAAGCAACGGCTGGATAGATCGCGGCTTCATTATAATTTGAAAGATAATAATAGGAGGAACTTCTTACCATTGCGGGTAATGTAGTGTCCATAGCCAGTCTGATCAGTTCTGGAAGAGCCTCCGGATAATGTTTTCGCGCTTTCCAGAAAGTCTCTCCGTAATGGATTCGCCTCTCTTTTGCTCCATACCATTTAAAGAAATAATCGGATGCTTCCTGGTCAGACAATTTCCGAACCCCGGGCATGTTATGCTTATCCGGCTTTTCGTTGTGGCAGCCAGTGCAGGCATTTGGAGTTCCCAGGCGCATAGAGAGATCGGGGCGTGGGTTGCGGATGCTGTGATCCCGGCGAGGATCAACCTGCATATATGTCTTTTCAGGCATATGGCATTCCACGCAAAGAGCCCCTGTGGAGTTCTCTTTATGGAAATGATGCGACTTATTTCCATATGTATCCGGCAAATGACAACGGTAGCAGAGAGCATTCCCCTGAACATATACTTTGAGGCTGTGGGGATCGTGACAGTCGGAACAGATCACTCCTTCATGGTACATCTTGCTCTGTAAAAAGGAGGCGAACACATACACTTCATCCAGGATCTGCCCGTCGGGATAGTACAGGTTATCTTCCAGCAAGGAAGGCCTGTGCGTATCCAGGAAAGACTTTCCAAAAGTGTATTCTTCATGGATCGTTGACCTCCTGGAATGGCACCGGGCACAGGTTTCGAGGGTTTTTCTTCCGTCGCGCTTAACAGAGCGTACAGCGATCCGGCTACCAGGAGTGAACACCCAGGTGCCGCCTTCCGGGTCCCTGAACCGGAGTGCAAGGCCCATATTTCCGGGTTCCTGAGAAACAGGATGCTTTGCAGCCTCTTCTGCCCAGACTACATGAGCCGATCCGGGCCCGTGGCAGGCTTCACAGGATACATCAATCTCCTCCCACGTAGTATGATAACTATCCGTTTCAGCATCAAAATCCTTCTTCAGGTTTGTCGAATGGCATTCAGCGCACATATAGTTCCAGTTCTGCATGATCCGGGTCCAATAAAGAAAATCGTCATGAGAGATCTTCTCATCCCCGTATATATGAAACCACCGCTGCCCTCCATCCTTTTCAGGCCTGGAATCCCAGCATAAAGGCAAACACTGGTAACGCCCTCCAGGAAACGCGATAAGGTACTGCTGAAGCGGCCTGAATCCAAAAACAAAATCCACCTTATATTCTTCCATCTCCCCATCGGGACCTTCCGTGAAAACATAAAAACCATTATCCTTTGTAAAGAATCTCGAGGTAATCCCATGGTGCTCAAAGGTGACATCATTAAAATCTCCAAGAACAGTGGAACTATCGGCATGATCCATGGCCATATCATGATCTGACCCGATAAACAGGTCGTATTGCTTTTCATGGCAGGATCTGCAGGCTTCTCTACCAACGTAGTGAATGGAATCTGCAGGCACATTGTCGGTTAATCCGGGTTTGGACGTATTGTCGTAACAACTATTCATCCAGAACAATATAGCAAGGAGAAATCCGGAAGGAATAACGAGGGGTAGTTTACCGGGAATGTTGAGCATAAAAGATCCGCAGGGTCAGTAATTCACTGCGAATTTACAAAAAGATTTTTACTGCTAATTCGCTATTTCACTATTTCATTATTTCACTATTTTCCTTATGTTTGCATATCAACGATGCCGAATGGATCCTGAAGAAGAAGAACCGAAAATCTATTCCAGACGCCAATTTTTCCGGCATCTTTCCTGGTCTGTTCTGAGTTTTGCCGGCCTGACTGCCATTCCGTTCGTCTTTTCGTCCATCATTCCCCGGAAAGTTATTGAAAACAAGCGGGTCCGCGTCGGAAGTCCGGGCAACTTCCCTATCAACAGGATGACGTACCTTCCCGCTTCCCGTTTGTTTATCCTGCGGGACCATAAGGGTATGGCTGCTATGTCGGCAATCTGTACACACCTTGGATGCGTTGTTGAACAGGATGCCTCAGGGTTCCTTTGTCCGTGTCACGGTTCCTGCTATAATCCGGATGGATCGGTAGTCAGCGGACCTGCTCCAAGAAACCTTTCCTGGTACCAGGTGGCTGCATTTCCTGATCTGTCACTTTTTGTGAACCTGAACCATACCGTCTCTTCCGAAACACGTTTACCTGTCTGATATGGGAGTCCAAAAGATGTCCACTGGTAAAGAGAGTGTTGGCAGGCGCATTCGGAATGTATCCCAGAATTTCGTGTTGCATATTCATGCTCCAAAGATCTATGCAGAAACACTCTCCCCTTTCACTACGCTGGGACTCGGGGTAATTCTTGCTTCACTTTTTGCAGTTCAGATCGGCACAGGAATGCTTTTAATGATCCACTATACGCCATCCGTGGATGCTGCATATTTTTCAACGAAAGAGATCATTTTTTATATTCCTGGCGGACGTGTGTTCAGAAATATCCACAGGTGGTCGGCCCATGCTATGGTGTTCGTTACGTTTTTACACCTGTTCCGGACATTCTATAAAGGATGTTATTCCGGTACCAGGAGAAGGAATTGGGTGACCGGGGTGATTATACTGCTTGTCGTGATGCTTATGAGTTTCAGCGGCTACCTTCTGCCTTGGGATCAGCTTGCATATTGGGCAGTGACGATCGGATCTAACATTGCTGCATCCTTCAGTGAGTTCACGGATCTTTTAGGGATCACCGACTATATTGACCCGGGAGGCTTCTTCAGAAAGTTGTTGCTTGGCGGGGAGGAGGTGGGACAAGCGACGCTGACACGTTTTTACACCCTTCATGTAATCATTCTACCTGTTTCGCTGATTGGGTTGTTTGGGTATCATTTTTGGCGCATCCGCAAGGATGGAGGATTGGCCCGGCCTGTTCCTGCATCCGGAACCCATCCTGAAGAGATCCCAACATGGCCGACCGCACTGTGGGCCGAGTTATCGGTTTTCTTAGGTGTGATAGCAATACTGCTGATCATCGGACTGGTAGTTGATGCCCCGTTAAAGACCCTAGCAAACCCAAATCTCCCTGAGAATCCGGCCAAATCTCCCTGGTACCTTCTCGGCATACAGGAGATCGTTTCGTATTCTGCGTTCACAGGAGGGTTCGTCATCCCTGTGCTTTTTATATCTTTCCTCTTCTGGATCCCATGGTTTGATCCTTCGGATGGACCGAACACGGGAGTATGGTTTAGTGGTAAAAACGGACTGAAGATTACCTTGCTGTCCGCATTAACGGGCGGCTGTTCAACACTTGTTTTTGTCCTGCTATCACTGATCGTTAAGAATCCGGGGTCCCATGGCTCACCCATGACAATCCTCCTTACCATGATCCTGAATCCCGGATCGCTCTCTGTAATCATCTACCTTATCTGGACTTTCCTGGTCTGGCGATTAACCAGGTCCAGGCGGCTGACTGTCCTTGCCCTGTTTACTGCATTCATGACAGGGTGGACAATTTTCATGGTTATCGGCATCTGGTTCCGGGGTGAGAACTGGCAATTTCTCTTATGAAAATTGAAGATCGCTACCGGTACTACTTCGCACAGGGAGCAAAGTTCTCCGCTCTGGTGATCATCTTTACTCTCGTTATTGGCTGGCTCTCCGAAGGTCTCTTTCCTTCCTGGAAACAGTTGCAGCGAGAGTACCGGAGAACCCTTCGAAAAGAGTTTAAAGATCCTGCTGTCCGCAACATTCTGATCCCCGAAAGAGGGGTTTACCAGGTGATACTTCCTGAGCTACACCGTACCGATCGATGCATCACATGTCACCTTGCCATAGAAGGCTCCATCACCGACTCATTGCGTCAGCCTTTCACCCCTCATCCCGGAAATGACCTTAAATACCACCCGATAAAAAGATTCGGGTGTACTATTTGCCATGGAGGCCAGGGCCAGGCTTTGAACAAACGGGATGCATTTGCCCAAAATCCGGCGAACGAATGGGATCAGCACATCCTGGAGCCTCCTTTTATTGAATCTTCATGCGGCAAATGCCATCTTTCGCTTTTCTCTGTTGATACTGTCCTGAAAGAGAGCCTTATACTGGACCTGGGACGTAAAATTTTCTTCCGCGAAGGTTGCTTCGGATGTCATAAGGCACGAGGCATTGGTGGGATGCTTGGTCCTGATCTGACAGCCCAGGGCGATAAATCAAAGCATGAGTACAACTTCAGGAACATCAAAGGGAAGCAAACGATCTCCAACTGGCTGGAGCAGCATTTTATTGACCCGGAGATGGTTTCGCCTGGCTCCAGGATGCTGCAATATAATCTGCCAAAGGAGGATCTGGAGGCTCTTGCCACTTTTGTGATGGGTCTTTCCAATCCCGATTTACCCTTTTCGTATATTGGCGTGAACGTACTTCAGGAGCTGAAAGGAATTCATCCTGAACTGACCGGGGTTTCACTGTACGAAATGGGCTGTTCAGCCTGCCATGGTAGTAACGGGGAAGGAAAACCTTATGAGCTGTTCAAATCGGGTGTTCCGGCAATCGGGAAACCAGGATTTCTTGCCATCGCCTCACAGGAATACATCTCCTATGTCCTCAATTACGGGCGCACTAACCAGCTGATGACCTCCTGGGCGCCTGGATTTTCTGGACTTTCTTCCGCTGAGGTGGCTGACATAGACAGGTTCGTCCGTGCACGCAGGGTCGCGAACTCGACCTGGGGAAATGTGGAATCCCTGATAAGAACCGGGCAAGGATCGGCATCCGCGGGCCACGCCATGTTTTCAAAACATTGCCAGACCTGTCATGGAGCGGATGCGAAAGGCGATTTGGCCATCGGATTCAACCATCCTGATTTTTTCCGTGCAGCCTCCCTGGAATACATTTACTATACGCTTTTCAGGGGACGGATGAACACAGCTATGCCCTCATGGTCTATGTTCAAAGATAAGGAAATGGCGGATTTACTTGAATATATTGCTCAGGGCTCAGGGCTCAGGGCTCAGTTACCCCTAAATCCCCTGAAGGGGACTTACTCCCCCTTTAGGGGGCAGGGGGGCGGGTCAGGCGCCGGGCGCTACCACTACCTGTGCTCCCGTTGCCACGGGGAGCATGGTGAAGGAGCTACAGGACCTGCGATCCTGAACAAAGATTTCCTGTTGACCGCTGATGACCAGTTCATTTACCAGACAATTGCCAATGGCAGGGTTCATACCCCCATGCATGGCTGGATAAGGCCCGGGAACCAGGATGGGGGGATCCGGCCGGAAGAGATCCGTCAGATCATCCTTTTCATGCGCTCCTGTTACGACACTGCCTGGGAATACAACTATTCCGGCCCGACCCTGGGAGATAAAACCGTTGGAAAAGAGATTTTCACCTCTCTTTGTGCGGAATGCCACGGGACTCACGGCACCGGGTTGAAAGCTCCGACCCTGAACGACCAGGTGTTCCTCAATGCAGCAACCAATGGATTCCTGCTGGCAACCATAACGTTGGGAAGACCCGGGACAGAGATGCCTGTATGGGGTGCTTCAACCGTTACGCGCCAGCCATTGACTTCAAAGCAGCGCAACGACCTGGTTGCTTACATCAGGTCATGGCAGGTGATCCATCTGCCGGTCAGTTCAAAATAACATCTGGACGGTGACGTCATACGATTCAGAACCAAGGTTTTAAAGAAGATAACTTCCTTATGGTAATAGACATCCCTCAGCAAATAGATGATATTTTTTGCTTCACCAGGCGGTGTTGGTTTTTTATTTTGACGATAAAAACAGGGAGAGAATTAACCTGTAAAAATTGCTAATTTTGTGCCGATCGTTTCAGCCACTCATCGTAATTCTCATTTTGATGTATAGAACCATCCTCTCACTGGTTATTTTTTCCGGCCTGCTTGTTTCGACCGGAAAAATCTCTGCTCAGGAATTCCCGCCATTGAATGTAACCATTTACGACTCTTCAGCTACTCAGGGGTACTATTTCATTGCACCTTACAAAGCTTATCCACCGTATACATACCTTCATCCCCAACTCATCCTGGACCATTATGGAAGGATCGTCTATTACAGGATCTTTCCCGGGTTTCAGATCGGGACCACGAACTCTGCTGATTTTAAAATTCTCCCCGACGGGCGGCTGAGTTATTATACCTGGCAGGATAATATTTTCTTCATCCTGGACAGCACATTCACAATTATCGATACGATGGATGTAGTTAATGGCTATACAATAGACATGCATGATTTCCAGTTGCTTGATAACGGACATTACCTCATGCTGGCGAATGAATCCAGATACATGAACCTATCAGCCTATCATTGGTTCGGGATCAATCATAACCAGCCGGGTAGCACAAATGCAGAGGTGCTGGGAGTTGTGATCCAGGAAATTGATGAGAATAAAAACCTGGTCTGGGAATGGAAGGGACATGATCATTTTCAGTTTGACGATGTTGATCAGATCTGGTTGCAAAACCCAAACAAAGTGGACTGGACACATTCCAACGCGGTTGAGTTGGATTCCGACGGAAACATCCTCCTTTCCTCACGACATTTCAATGAGATCACCAAGATAGATTACCAGAGCGGAAATATCATCTGGAGACTGGGTGGAAAAGAGAATCAGTTCACTTTTACCAACGATCCAATGCAATTTGACGGCCAGCACGATATCCGTCGGTTGCCAAATGGGAATATCACTCTTTTCGACAACGGTCGTTACCATACACCTGCCATTGCCCGTGCGCTGGAGTATGCACTGGATGAAACATCCATGACGGCTACCCTGGTATGGGAATACATTCAGGACAGTTCACTGTACAGCATTGCGATGGGTAGTTTTCAGACACTTGATTATGGTAACCGTCTGATTGATTTCGGGAGCATTTCTGGCTCAGGGTTTTCCTGGTTTTCCGTTGTGAAAGAGGATAAATCCAAAGTGATGGAGATATACAGTCCGAACGGATATACAAGCTACAGGGCGTACAATTACCTCACACTCCCGTGGGACCTGGGCCGTCCGGATGTAGATTGCATTGAGTCGGGCGGGCAATTCTATCTGGAAGCCGAAGAAGGCCATCCCTCCTACCTTTGGTCAAACGGAGCTACAACACGGTCCATACCTGTTGATGATACCGGGACATATTCCGTTACCGTTCCCAAAAGCTTTGGCTATATTGCATCCGAATTTATCCAGGTTGCCAACATCCTCAACCCATGTCTTTACCTGGATATACAGGAAAACATCACCGGGAAAGAACTCACGCTGGATTGCATTCCCAATCCGCTGAGTTCGGGTGGAAGGGTGGAATTCAACCTGCCGGCTGCTTCATCTGTTCAGTTGACGTTGGTTGACCTTCAGGGGAAAACCCATCTAATGCTTTCTCTCGGGAATTTTACGTCAGGGATTCATACGGTACCATTAGACGGGTCCTCTTTATCAAAGGGAATGTATCTGCTCCGGCTGACAACCAACAACTCGGTAGCTGTTAAGAAAATCCTTGTGTTTTAACCAGGTCGTTTTCAGGCG
>Ga0172370_10002860_pt1 | contig 24455 bp, 18 predicted proteins | sample LakKiv5m_FD_114538 | JGI IMG/M metagenome (GOLD analysis project Ga0172370, IMG submission 114538) | Freshwater microbial communities from Kabuno Bay, South-Kivu, Congo - kab_022012_11.5m | ecosystem: Environmental > Aquatic > Freshwater > Lake | place: Democratic Republic of the Congo...
CGCTCGGGCTCGCGCTCGGTGATGGGGCGCCGGCCATGGCGCGCGCGACGGCGCCGAAGACTCGCCGGGCGAAGGGCAAGGCCGCGGCGACGGGAATAGGCAAGCCAGCGGCGAGGGGCAAGGCCAAGGACGCGGCGAAGGGCAAGCCGGCGGCGAGGGGCAAGGCCGACCGGGACGCGCGCGGCAAGGCGACGCCCGGCAAGGCGCACAAAGGCACGCAGGCGAAGCCCCCGCGGGGCGGCAAGCCGTCGAAGTCCGATGCGCGCGCTGGGAAGGCCGGGCGCAGCGTGAGGCGCGACAAAAACGATTCTTATTCGAAAAACATAAAAGACAAAAAAATCGCGCGGGACAAGGGGGGGAAGGGTTCGATTTGCGGGCCGCGCTTCGCCAAGGCGAAGAAAGGTGAGTCGATCGCGAAGTTTGCGCGCCGCAACAAGACGAGCGAGGAAAGGATCCGGACGTGGAACAAACTCCGCAAGGGCAGGCTCAAGGCCGGCAAGCGCTACGTCGTGTGGCGATCGCCGCGTGAAGGAGAGCGCCTCGTCGGCGGTGTGCAGATGGAGGCCGACGACGCGTCGTATCTGCGGCCTCGACCGCAGCACGCCTGGGGCAAGCCCGTCACCGTGACGCTGCTGTCGAAGGGTGCAGAGGCGGTCCAGCGCGCGTTTCCGAACGGCACGCGCCTCGTCTTCGCCGATCTTTCGAAGGAGGGCGGCGGTTGCCTGCCTCCGCACGTCTCGCATCGCGGCGGTCTCGACGCAGACGTCGGGCTCTACACGCGGGGCGGCCGGCAGCGCAGCGTGCTGTTCCAGCCCCACCCCGACCTCTACGACACGGAGCGGACCTGGCATTACGTCAAGGTGCTGCTCGGGACCGGCGCCGTGGACATGATCTTCCTCGACTACGACATGCAGCCGCCCCTCTTCGAGGCCGCGCAGCGCGCCGGCGAGACCCCGGAGACGCTCAAGCGCCTGTTCCAGTATCCCAAAGGCATCGGTGCGCCCGGCGTGATCCGCCATCTCAAGGGGCACGCCAACCACCTGCACATCCGCTTCAAGTGCGACAAGGGGGGCTGTGACGCGAGCGAGGCGCAGATCGCGGCGCTCGGGCGGGTCCAGCGCGCGGCGGGCGGGGGGCTCGTGTGCGAGATGTCCTTTGGTACGCTGAGCGACGCCAGGCGGGCGCACGCCGCGAGGCCCCGAACAGGGCGCGCGCGGGCAGGCATCGCATCCACCGGCGAGCGCGCCTTCCCTTGACATCGGCGCGCACCGAGGACAAGGTCCTGGCCGCTGGCAGGGGCCTTCACGCGGGGTCCTGCGCGCCGAAGTGGTGGAATGGTAGACGCGGTGGACTCAAAATCCACTGAGGGCAACCTCGTGAGGGTTCAAGTCCCTCCTTCGGCACCCTGCACGCTGGGACAAAGAACGATCGCTGCGACGCTCGGCGAGTCGGCGCACACACGGGGTAGACCATGCAGATCGCACACGCCGCGCTGACGGATCCCGGGATCGGGCGCGCCCGAAACGAGGACTCCTTCGGTATCTCGGAGGCCATCGGCCTCTTCGTCGTGTGTGACGGTGTGGGGGGACGTTCGGGTGGCAACGAGGCGAGCGCTGCCGCGGTCGAGACCGTCAGGTCGGAGATCGAAGCCGCCAAGGACCTGCTCGCGGCCTTCGCGGAGGCCCCGGAGAGCACGCCGGCGACGAGCAAGGCTCGCTTGTCGGAGCTCGTCGAGGGGGCCATCCAGAAAGCGTCGCAGGTGGTGTTTCGCAAGGGTAGCGAGACGCCCGCGCTGACGGGCATGGCCACGACGATCGTGTCGCTCGTACTCGCGGGGGACCAGGCGTTCGTCGCACACGTCGGCGACTCGCGCATCTACCTGCTGCGCGGCGGCGCGCTGCACCAGCTCACCGAGGATCACAGCCTGATGAACGAGCTGCTCCGTCGCGGCCGGCTCAGCGAGAGCGACCAGACGGCGGCCTTCCGCGGCGCGCTCACCCGCGCGGTCGGTGTCATGGAGACGGTCCGTGTGGATATGCTCGACCTGGAACTGCTGCCGGGCGATCGCTTCCTGCTGTGCTCCGACGGCGTCCACGGCGTCGTACCGGACGCGCAGCTGCAAGCGATCCTCGCGCAGGGCGATCCCAAGGACACGTGTCAGGCCCTCGTCGATGCGGCACTTCAGCGCGGCGGACCGGACAACGCGACCTGCATCGTCGTGGACGTCATCGACGATCGCGCGGCCGACAGGGCCTACCGCGTCCGCATGCGCTTGCAGGCGCTGCAGAGCCTCTCGCTCTTCCGCTACCTGCCCTACTCGGACCTCATGCGCGTGGCCTCGATCGCGCGCGAGGTGCTGCTCGCACCGGGCGACGTCGTCATGCGCGAGGGCGAATTCGACGACACGCTCTACGTGATCCTCGAGGGCACGGTCGCTGTGGTCAAGGGCGGCGTGGAGATCGCCGTGCTCGAGCCCGGGGCGCAGTTTGGCGAGATGAGCCTCATCGATCGCGAGGTGCGCTCCGCCAGCGTGACCGCGCGCGAGCCAACGAGCCTCCTGGTCATCCGCCGCGAGGATTTCTTTGCCCTGCTGCGAGAGGAGGCCACGGCGGTGAAGCTCCTCTGGGGCCTCCTGCGCGTGCTCTCGTCGCGCATTCGCACCACCAGCGAAGAGCTCTCGAACCTCAAGGCGGCGGCGTTCGAGTCGGTCGGCTATGACACGACGCAGGACGTGCCCGTACCTCACCTCGACACGCGCGATCCCTGACCGTTCGCGTCCAGCCTCTTCGGAGCTCGACATGTCACGCCGAGTCCTCGCCCCCCTCGCCTGGGTGGCGTTCGCCCTCCTCGCCGGCTGCACCCGGCCTCCCCCCATCGAGCGCCCCGCGCCCTCCGCGACGCCCGCCGCGGGCACGCGAGCTTCCGCCGCCGCCGAGCGACGCGATGACCGCTCCGACGGACTGCAGGGCGGCACGATCGTCTTCCAGGATGACTTCGAGCGCCCCGAGCTCGGCTCGCAATGGCAGGTCGGACACGGCCCGGCCTGGCGGCTCGAGAACGGCTGGGTGCACGGCACGACCGCGCCGAACGACGACGATAAGAACCGCGGCCTGTGGCTCATGCAGGAGCTACCCGAGAAGGCCCGCATCGAGTTCGAAGCCAAGTCGCTCTCCGACATCGGTGACACGAAGTGCGAGGTCTTCAACACGGAGCCGCGCCACGAGGCAGGCTACGCGATCATCTTCGGGGGCTGGCGCAACACCATCAACACGATCGCGCGCATGGGCGAGCACGAACCGAACCGGGTGGAACAGAAGCCGCATGTGCGGGTGCAGAAGGGCAAGGTCTACAAGTGGGCGATCGTGCGAAACGACAACGTCGTCCGTTGGTACATCGACGGCAGGCTGATGATCTCCTACGACGACAAGCAGCCGATCGCCGGCCGCTACTTCGGTTTCAACAACTGGGCCACGGACGTCTGGTACGACAGCGTCCGCGTCTACCAGCTCTAGTCGACGCGAACGCGCGTCACGTCGGTCACCCACGCGGCGTAGGGGCCGCAGACGTGCGAGGCATCGAGCGCGACGATCTCGGGGACCTCGTAGGGGTGCCGCTCTGCGAGGCCCCGCATCAGGTCCGGGAGGCGATCGTCCGAGGTCTTGAGGACGAGCAGCGCCTCTGTGCCGTCCTGCACGGCCCCGTCCCACAGGTAGATGCTGCGGACGGCGGGCAGGATGTTGCAGCACGCGGCAAGCCTCGCCTCCACGAGCGTGCGGGCCAGCGTGGGCGCGACCTCGACGGGGGCGGTGCAGAGTACGACCTTCATGTCGAATGCTCCGGGCCCGGGCTGGGCGAAAGATCCATGACAGAAGGCGCGACGGCTGGCCAGAGGGCCAGGGAAGCCCGTCGCGTTGACGCTCGGCGAGCCGCGATGCTACGTTTGCAAATCCGGCGGATTCCGGGGGCGATCCCCAGGGCCGCGGGTCACAGGGCCGCGCCGACCGGGCGCAGCGCGCAGGATCCCATGGCCATTCGTGTACGCTCGTTCGGAGAGACCAACGTCGGTCGCAAGCGTGGGCACAACGAGGACAACCTCCTCGTCTACCCGGAACAGCGCCTCTTCGCCGTAGCGGACGGCATGGGTGGACACGCGTGCGGCGAAGTCGCGAGCCAGATGGCGGTCGACACCTTGCGCGACTTCTTCGTCGCGAGCGCGGCGGATCCCGATGCGACGTGGCCCTTCCGCGAGGAGAAGGGCCGCTCGGTCTCAGAGAACCGCATGGTCGCGGGCGTAAAGTACGCCAACCTCCTCATCTTCGAGCGGCAGGCCTCCGATCCGCGCTTCAAGCAGATGGGCACGACCTTCGTCGGCAGCTGCTTCGACGACGAGCACATCTACATAGCGCACGTCGGTGACTCGCGCTGCTACAGGCTGCGCGACGGCAAGCTCGAGCAGATGACCGAGGATCACTCGCTGCTCAACGACTACAAGAAGATGAACGTGCTCACGCCCGAGGAAGAGAAGAACTTCCCGCACAAGAACATCATCGTGCGCGCGCTCGGCCTGAAGGAAGCCGTGGTCGTCGACATCTCGCACCACCGGCCGAAGATCGGCGACACGTACCTCATGTGTTCGGATGGGCTCTCGGGCGAGGTCGAGGATCCCGACATCGAGCGCATCATGGCCAAGAACGGTGCCGACCTAGAGAACTGCGCGCACGAGCTCATCCAGGCTGCATGCGATCATGGTGGCAAGGACAACGTCACGTGCGTGCTCGCGCGTGTCGAGGCGCTCTGAGCGTCCACTTCGCGACGAAGGCTACCGATTCAGATCCCTGTCCCGTCCGCCCGCCGCCGCAAGATCCACGTCGATGCGCGTAGCACGCTCGCGGGCGTGCCGATGTCGAACCAGTGTCCGCTCGGCTCGACGTAGCGCAGGACGTCGCCGTGTCGCATCGCTGGCCAGAGCGCGCCGTCCACGAGACCGCTGCTCTGGCCCTCGGGGATGCGATCCAGCAGCCGCGGCTCGAGCACCGCGACGCCCGTGTAGATCGCGCGCCACGCGGGTGCGGGTCCGCCGGCCGGCGTGCCGTGGATGTCAGTGACGCGACCGGTCTGATCGTGCGTGCCATCCGGGATGCACCCGACCACGTGGACTTTGGGCAGACGCTCGTCGCGGTGCACCACCAGCGTTGCCACGCTAGCGCGATCGTGCATCTGCAACGCCCGCCGCAGATCGAAGTCGTGCCAGACGTCACCGTTGACGAGCAGGAACGGCGTGTCGTTTTCGGTCAGGAAGGAGCGCGCGTTGCGAAGGCCGCCCCCGGTGCCGAGGATCTCGCCGTCCGACTCGTCGAAGAAGGTGACGCGAAGACCCCAGCGCGAGCCGTCGCCGACGTGGGCGCGGATGGCGTCTCCGAGGTGGAACACGTTCAGCGCCGCGTCTCGAACGCCCGCCGCAGCGACCTGCGACAGCGTGCGATCCAGCATCGGCACGCCCGCTACCTCGACGAGCGGCTTGGGCACACGCTCGGTCAACGGGCGCAAGCGCGTCCCGAGCCCGGCGGCGAGGATGAAGGCGCGAGGGGAGCGAACGAGCCCGAATTCGTGATCCATCGCACGTGACCAGCGGTCGTCTCCCGCGCCGCGATGGTAGGAGGCGGCGCGCGGCGAGTCCACTTCACGCGCCGCGGACGTACGCGCGCGTCCTCGACATCCAATCGCCGCGGTCTGAAGCGGTGCGGCCGTCCTTGACACTGCCGGAGCCGGCGGCTAAGTAGCCCGGCGGCCCGGCCGTTTCTCGCGCGGCTTGCGGCCTGGAGCCTCGCATGTCTCTAGCGTTTTCGGCCCGGGCGGAGGCGGAGATCCAGAACCTGCTCGGCCGCTACCCCGTTCAGAAGGCCGCGCTGATCCCCGTCCTCTTCGTAGCACAGACCGAGTTCGGCTACCTCTCGCCGGCCGTCATCGAGCTCGTCGCCAGCCGTCTCGCCATCCCGGAAGCGGACGTCCTGAACACTGCGACGTTCTACACGATGCTCCACAAGGAGCCCGTGGGACGCGTCCATGTGCAGGTATGCTGCAACGTCTCGTGCTTTCTGCGCGGCTCCGACGAAGTGCTCGCGGCGATCGAGGCCCACACGGGCTGCAAGGCTGGCGACGTGAGCGAGGACGGACGTTACAGCGTCGAGCGCGTGGAGTGCCTCGCGGCCTGCGACCGCGCGCCTTGCATGCAGGTAAACGAGGACGACCATTTCGACCTCGACGCGACGAAGGCTGTGGAGCTCGTCTCCAACGCGAAGGAGGGCAGCCATGCCTGAGCATCGCCTGCTGCTCCGCTCGCACCTCGGCGTCGACTTCACGCGCTTCGAGAACTACGTCAAGCATGGAGGCATGACACAGGCACGGCGCGCCTTCGCGCGACACGATGCCTCGGACTACCTCGCGCCCGACGCGATCGTCGACGAGGTCAAGAAGGCTGCGCTGCGGGGCCGCGGCGGCGCAGGATTTGCGGCCGGCGTCAAGTGGGGCTTCCTGCCGAAGGACCGCTCGAAGCCGCGCTACCTCGTCATCAACGGTGACGAGGGTGAGCCGGGCACGTTCAAGGATCGCTACTTCCTGGAGGACGATCCCTTTCGCTTGCTTGAGGGCTGCATCCTGACGTGCAAGGCGCTCGGCGTGCACACCTGCTACATCTACATCCGCGGCGAATTCCACAAGGGCATCCGCCGCACCGCCGGCGCGATAGACCAACTGCGCGCGGTGGGCTGGCTCGGCAAGGACATCCAGAAGTCGGGCTTCGACCTCGAGATCTGGACGCACACCGGCGCAGGCGCATACGTGTGCGGCGAAGAGACCGCGTTGCTGGAGTCGCTAGAAGGCAACGCAGGACGCCCGCGCCTCAAGCCTCCCTTCCCGGCGGTCGTGGGCCTCTTCGGCTGCCCCACCATCATCAACAACGTCGAGACGATCGCGAACGTGCCGATCATCACGGAGATGGGCGGGGCGGCCTTCCTCGCGCTCGGCGGACCGAACAACGGCGGCACGAAGATCTTCGGAGTGAGCGGACACGTCAAGAGGCCAGGCCTCTTCGAGATCGACCTCGCGAAGGTGACGATGCGCGAGCTCATCTACGACTACGCCGGCGGCGTCCTTGGCGACAAGCCGCTCAAGGCCGTCATACCCGGCGGATCGTCGTGCCCCATCATGACGCCGGACGAGATCGACATCGCGCTCGACTTCGACTCGCTCAAGCAGGTCGGCACCGTGTTCGGAACGGCCGGCGCCATCGTGATGGCCGAGGGCACCTGCCTGCTCAAGGTCCTCAAGCGAATCTCTCGCTTCTACGAGCACGAGTCCTGCGGACAATGCACGCCTTGCCGCGAAGGCACAGGCTGGATCGCCCGCATCGTGGACCAGATCGAGGCCGGCAACGGTCGGCCCGAGATGATCGATCTCATCTGGGACGCCGCGTCCGCGATGGAAGGCAACACGATCTGCGCGCTCGCAGATGCCGCCGCGTGGCCGGTCAAGTCTGTCATCAAGAAGTTCCGCGGCGAATTCGACGAGCACGTCCGCCTCGGACGCTGCCCCCACGGACCGGGTTGATCCGCGTGAACACAGACGTCCTTCACAGCCGCGCGGCCGGCGCGTGTGGTCCTCAAAGGAAGGTGACGCGTGGGTGAGTTGGTCCTCTTCTACGTCCTCGCGGCGGGCATCGTGCTGAGCGCTGTGGCGGTCGTGCTCCCGCCCTTCGGACGCAATCCGCTGCACAGTGCTATGTCCCTCATTTCGAGCTTCTTCTTCCTCGCGGCCATGTACGTCACGCTCTCGGCACACCTCGTGGGCGCGCTGCAGATCATCGTGTACGCCGGCGCGGTCATGGTCCTCTTCACGTTCGTCATCATGCTGCTCAACCTCGGTCCCGACGACTTCGGCGAGCCACGTATCAAGGGTGCGAAGCTCATGGGGCTGATGCTCCTCTTCTTCATCGCGGGCAAGATCTGGACCGTCTTCGAGACGGCGTCCAAGGAAGCGAAGCCGGTCGATCTGCGCCTGCCGGAGTACAAGGACTTCGGCGGCGTCGAGGACGTGGGCAAGGAGATCTTCACGAGTCAGGTCCTGCCGTTCGAACTCGTCGGAGTGCTGTTGCTCGTCGCGGTCGTCGGCGCCGTCGTCCTCGCAAAGAAACGCCTCGACTACGTTGCCGATGCACCGCCCGCGGCCGACGCACGCTTGGGCCATGATCACGGCGCGGCCTCGACGGCCAGCGCTTCGCACGGTGGGGGGCATCCATGACCTTCGTTCCGCTCGGCCACTACCTCGCGCTCGGGGCCGTGCTCTTCGTGGTCGGCCTCGCGGGCGTTCTGACGCGCCGCAGCGCGCTCGTCACGCTCATGAGCATCGAGATCATGCTCAACGCGGTCAATCTGACGGTCGTCGCTTTTGCGCGCTACAAGGGCCTGACCGAGGGCCACGCGCTGGCGTTCTTCAACATCGCGGTAGCGGCGGCAGAAGCCGCTGTAGGCCTCGCTCTCACCCTCGCGGTCTTCCGTCTGCACAAGGCGGTCGACATCGACGACCTCCGCATCTTGCGGCGCTAGAGGAGGTAACCGATGTCGGGCTTCATCCCACAGAACGCCGGCGCCCTCCTGCCGTGGATCGTGATGCTGCCGCTCGTCGGCGCCCTCACGAACTTCGTCGGGGGCAGCCTGCTGCGACGCTCCTGGCCTCGCCAGCTCGTCTACTTCATCGCGAACGTGTCCGTCCTGACCTCGTTCGTGCTGGGCGTCATTGCGTTCCTCTCGCTGCGTGAGGTGATGCACACCGAGCCGGACGCGGCCTTCCGTTACACCGGGTTCCAGTGGATCTCCGCTGGCGTCTTCCAGGTCGACGTGTCCTTCCTCTTCGATCAGCTCTCGGCCGTCATGGTGCTCGTGGTGACGGGCGTGGGCTTCCTCGTCCACCTCTACTCGACCGGCTACATGGACGAGGATCCGTCGTTGCCCCGCTACTTCGCGTACCTGAACCTCTTCATCTTCTCGATGCTGGTGCTCGTGCTGGGCAAGAACCTGGCGCTGCTCTTCGTCGGTTGGGAGGGCGTGGGCGCGTGCTCCTACCTGCTCATCGGCTTCTGGTTCGACGACATGGCCAAGGCGCAGGCCGGGCAGAAGGCCTTTGTCGTCAACCGCATCGGAGACTTCGGTTTCGCGATTGCGATCTTCATGCTGCTCGCCTACGCGCAGGGCACGGTCGACTACGACAGCCTCCGCTGGTACTTCTCGGATGCCGCGAAGGTCCTCGACCACGGCACCACGATCACCGCCATCTGCCTGCTGCTCTTCCTCGGTGCGGCCGGCAAGAGCGCGCAGATCCCGCTCTACGTGTGGTTGCCGGACGCGATGGCCGGTCCCACGCCGGTGAGTGCGCTCATCCATGCCGCGACGATGGTCACAGCCGGCGTCTACATGGTCGCCCGCCTCAACTTCCTCTACGTGCTCTCGCCTCACGCGATGGCGGTCGTCACGGTGGTCGGCGGCGCCACGGCGCTCTTCGCCGCCGTCATCGGCGTCACGCAGACCGACATCAAGAAGGTGCTCGCGTACTCGACCGTGTCGCAGCTCGGCTACATGTTCGTCGGCGTGGGCTCCGGCGCGTTCGCGGCGGGCATCTTCCACCTCTACACGCACGCGTTCTTCAAGGCCTGCCTCTTCCTCGGCGCCGGCTCCGTCATCTACGCGATGCACCACGAGCAGGACATCCTCAAGATGGGAGGCCTCGCTCGGAAGCTGCCCATCACGCGCATGACCTTCCTCCTGTCCTGCCTCGCGATCGCGGGGATCCCGCCGCTCGCGGGCTTCTTCTCGAAGGACGCGATCCTCGCCGAGACGCTCGCGATGAAGCCCAAGGCTGAGGTGGTCGCGCACTACTACGAACGCTCCTTCGCCGCCCAGGCCTCGGTCGCCGCGGAGGCGAAGACCGATGGCACACCGGCGATCGAAGACGCCAGGCGAACGGAGCTGCGCGCGCAGTACATCGAGAGCCTCAAGGTCGTCGACACGGCGCACAAGGTGGCCTTCGCGCTGGCGCTGATTGCCGCGTTCCTGACGGCGTTTTACATGTTCCGCCTCTACTTCCTGACCTTCTCGGGTCAGACGCGTGCGGACCACCACACCTACGATCACGCGCACGAGCCACCCTGGAGCATGGGGCTCACGCTCGTCGTGCTGGCCTTCTTCGCGCTCACGGCGGGGCTCCTGGGCACGCCGTTCGGTGACGGCAAGTGGAACCTCTTCGACCACTGGCTCGAGCCCGTCTTCGCCACCGGCGGCACCTATCTGCAGCGCGAGATGACGCACACGCTCGAATACGGTCTCATGGGCCTCTCGTTCGCCATCGCGCTCGCGGGCATCGGGCTCGCGTGGGCGCTCTACGGAGCGGGATTGAGCGACAAGGCCATCGGCCTGCATGCCCGATTCCCCGGTCTGCACCGCCTCGTCACGAACAAGTTCTTCGTCGACGAGTTCTACGAGCGCGCCCTCATCGAGCCGCTTCGCACGGGCTCGAAGATCCTCTTCGGTGTGGTGGACAGGCTCGTCATCGACATCGGTCTCGTGCGTCTCCCGGGGTACTTCCTCCTCGGGTGCGGTCGGCTGCTCCGCGTGCTGCAGGACGGTGATGTCCAGCGGTACGCGGCGTTCGTGGTGCTCGGCGTCGCGGCGCTGGCCTACTGGCTCATCTGAGGCATCCATGGAAACGGCGCTCGCACGATCCGTCATGCACCTGGAGACCTTCTCCGGCTTCCCGTTGCTCTCGCTGCTCGTTGTGCTGCCCGGGATCTTCGCGATCCTCGGCGCGTTCCTGCCCGCCGACGCGCACCGCCTGCACCGCGCGCTGGCGCTCACGGGCTCCATCCTGACCTTCGTGATCTCGCTCTTCGTCTGGGCGCGCTTCAACACGGCGCTCGCGGGCTTCCAGCTCGTAGACGACTTCGCGTGGATCCCGTCGCTCGGCGCGCGCTGGACCCTCGGCGTCGACGGCATCAGCCTGCCGCTGGTGATGCTGACGACGCTCTTGCAGGTGCTCATCCTGCTGTCGTCGTTTTCCGGCATCGAGACGCGTGTCCGAGAGTTCGGCATCGCCATCATGGCCCTTGAGGCCGGGATCCTGGGAGCCCTCCTCTCGGTCGATCTCCTGCTCTTCTACGTGTTCTGGGAGATCATGCTCGTCCCGATGTACCTGCTCATCGGTGTGTGGGGCGGCCAGGATCGCATCTACGCCGCGGTGAAGTTCTTCCTCTTCACGATGGCCGGTTCGCTCTTGATGCTCGTGGCGATCATCTGGCTCTACCTGAAGACCGGTTCGAAGAGCTTCGCGTTGCCCGCGATGCTCGACCTGCAGATCGATCCCAAAGCGCAGCTGTTCTTGTTCGCCGCGTTCGCGCTGGCGTTTGCCATCAAGGTGCCGCTGTTCCCGTTACACACCTGGTTGCCCGATGCACACGTGGAGGCGCCCACGTCTGGCTCGATCGTGCTGGCCGGCGTGCTGCTCAAGCTCGGCACGTACGGCTTCATGCGCTTCGCGATACCGCTCTTCCCGGCCGCGATGGGCTCGATGTCGCCGCTCATCCTCGCGCTCGCGTGCATCGGCGTCGTCTACGGCGCGCTGATGGCCTACGTGCAGAAGGACATCAAGAAGCTCGTCGCCTACTCGTCAGTCTCGCACCTCGGCTTCGTGGTGCTCGGTCTCGTCGCCTTCAACGAAGAGGCGGTCCAGGGCGCGGTCCTACAGGGCGTCAACCACGGCCTCTCCACGGGTGCGCTCTTCTTCCTCGTCGGCTGCGTCTACGAGCGGCGCCACACGCGCCTCATCGCGGATTACGGCGGGATCGCGAAGGTGATGCCGGCGTATGCGCTCTTCGCGGTGCTCATCACGATGTCGTCGGTCGGGCTGCCGCTCACGAACGGCTTCGTCGGCGAGTTCCTCATCCTCTCCGGCTCCTTCCGCGAAGGCATCCAGTCGGTCATCGCTCCGAACTCGGGCAACTGGCGCAACCTGCTGCTCGGCTTCTCGGCGGTCGCCACGACCGGCCTGATCCTCGGCGCGGTCTACATGCTGCAGATGATCCGGCGCGTCTTCTTCGGCCCGCTGACGAACGCGGAGAACGAGAAGCTGCGCGATCTCGGCTGGCGCGAGAAGGGCATCCTCGCGGTGTTCACGGTGTTCATCCTCTGGATTGGCGTCCTGCCGGGCGGTCTCCTCAAGCGCTCCGAAGCCAGCGTACGCGGGCTCGTTCAGCGATCGCAGATGGGCATCATGCAGGTGCGCGCGCCGGCCAACTACGCGCGCGAACTTCGCCTGCGCGCGGTCGCGCAGCCCACCGCACCGGCACGTGGTCACGGCCACGATCACGACCACGAGTAGACCAGGAGAACGACCATGTGGCATGACCTCGCGCTCGCTTCTCCGCTGCTCATCGTCCTCGGTGGTGCGCTCTTCACGCTGCTCGTGGATCCTTTCTTGGGCCCCGGCTCGCGACGCTTCTGGGGGCCGTTTGGTGCGCTCGTCTCGATCGCGGCGATCGGCGCGTGCGCGCTCCTGTGGAAGACCGGGCCGCACAACTTCCAGTCGATCACGTTCTCGTCGCAGCTGAGCGTCACGAACTTCTCGCTCTTCTTCATGGCGCTGACCTTCGTGTGCGGCGCGCTCGGCCACCTCGTGGCGGGGCGCTATCTGGAAGAGCACGGCTGCGACTGGGGCGAGTACTACATCCTCGTCGGCTTCGCGACGTTCGGCATGGCCACGATGGTGGCCGCGGAGAGCCTGCTGACGCTCTTCGTCGCGCTCGAGATCATGTCGCTCTCGATCTACGTGCTCGTCTCATTCAAGCGCCAATCTGCCGCGTCGGTCGAAGGGGGTCTGAAGTACTTCATCCTGGGTTCGGTGGCCTCGGCGTTCATGCTGCTTGGGATCGCCTATGTCTTCGGTGTCGCCGGCGGGGTGGGCTACTCGGATCTGCTCAGGGCGCTCGCGACGACGCGGACCGGCAGCGACGCGCTCTTCGTGAACCTCGCGGTGTTGCTGCTGCTCGGCGCGTTCCTGTTCAAGGTCGCGGCCGTTCCCTTCCACATGTGGACGCCCGACGCCTACGAGGGCGCGCCCACACCCGTCGCGGCCCTGATGGCCAGCGGCGTGAAGGTCGCCGCGTTCGGCGCCCTGCTCAAGATATGGTTTGGCGCGATGCAGGGCCCTGCGATCCTCGCGAGCGGCATGCCGCTCCACAAGGTCATCATAGTCTTCGCGGTTCTCACGATGACCGCGGGCAACCTCATGGCGCTCTCGCAAGCGAGCGTCAAGCGCATGCTCGCCTATTCGGCGATCGCACACGCGGGCTACCTGCTGCTCGGCCTGCTGCCCGTCCTCAAGGATCCCTCGCTCGGCCCGGGATACGGGCTGCCGAGCGCGAGCATCCCCTTCTACCTCGTTGGCTACGTCTTCGCTTCGTTCGCGGCCTTCGGCGCGCTCGCGGTCGTCGGCGCGCGGGGGCAGGAGCTCACGACAGAGTCACAAGTCGCGGGCCTCGGCTTCCGCTACCCGTTTGCCGGCGCGGTGCTCACGCTCGCGATGCTCTCACTCGCCGGGATCCCCACGACAGCGGGGTTCCTCGGCAAGCTCGTCCTCTTTCGCGACGTGCTCGGCATCGACGACGGCAAGTACCTGTGGCTCGTCGTCGTCGCCGTGCTCAACTCGCTCGTGAGCGTGTACTACTACCTGCGCGTCATCGTGTTCTGCTACATGCGCCGCGAGCCGCGCGAGGCCATCGAGATCCGCGAGCGTCCGCTGACCTGGGCGCTCGCGCTCGCGTCGATCGGCATCCTCTTCGTCGGCATCCTGCCGGCCCGTACGCTCGGTCTCACGGAGCGCGCCTCTGCGGACACGATCACGCGAGGTGCCCGCGACGTCCTGCGCGCCACCACGGCGACACGCTCGGTGAACGTTCCTGGTCCGGCGCCCGTACCGACGGGCCGATAGCTCATGCGCCTCTCCCTCGATCGCCTCTCGGTGCTGCGCGACCGGGAGCGCAACGATCCACGCCACGCGGCCCCGCTTCCGAAGCCCGCATGGCTCCGCGCGCGCCTGCCCGGAGGAGATCGCTATGCGGCGATCAAGGAGCGCCTGCGCGCACGCGGTCTCCACACGGTATGCGAAGAGGCGCAATGCCCGAACGTCGGAGAGTGTTGGAGCGAGGGCACGGCGACGCTCATGCTGATGGGCGACACCTGTACGCGGGCGTGCCGATTCTGCGCGGTCACGACGGGCCGTCCTGCGCCGCTCGACCCCGGGGAGCCCACGAAGGCCGCCGAGCAGGTCGAGATCATGGGACTCGATTACGTCGTGCTCACGAGCGTAAACCGCGACGAGCTCGACGACGGCGGAGCGGGCCATTTTGCGGCAACCGTGAGCGCGATCCGGCGCCGGTGTCCCGACACGCTCGTCGAGGTCCTCACGCCGGACTTCCAGGGAGTGCACGCCGGCGTGGCGACCGTGTTAGACGCCGGTGAGCACGTGTACGCGCACAACGTCGAGACCGTCGAACGGCTTCAAGGCGTCCTGCGCGACAGGCGGGCCTCGTACGCGCGGAGCCTCGACGTGCTGGCGTTCGGGAAGCGGCATCGACGCGATGTCATCGTGAAGTCGAGCGTCATGGTCGGTGCCGGTGAGACGGACGAGGAGATAGACCAAACCCTGCGCGACCTGCGCAGCGCCGGCGTCGATGCGCTCACGCTCGGTCAGTACCTGCGTCCAAGCCCCGCGCACCACCCCGTCGAGCGCTACGTCTCACCGGAGGCCTTCGACGCATGGCGCGTGCGTGCGGCAGAACTCGGCTTCGCGTACGCCGCCTGCGGGCCGCTCGTGCGGTCTTCGTATCGAGCCGGTGAGTTCTATCTCAGGCGAGTCGTGCTAAGCGCTCGCTAGCGTTCACACGGGGCGCGGCGATGTCGTGCAGCGCCCCACGCGGTCGTCCGATCAGCCCGCGTTGAACCACATCCACAGCCACGTCCAGACATGGGCTGGCACGCCCGCCTGCGGAGGCGGCGGCATGACGCCCGCGCAGTCCGGGTTGTCGGCACCCGGTGTGCCCTTGTCGCCCGCTCCGCCGGTCCCGAAGGGCGTCGCGCCGAGGCACCAGAAGCTGCCCTTGTCGTTGTCAGTGGCGTTCGTGTGGTTGCCCGAAAGCGACAGCGAGGCGCCCGACGCCTTGGGCCAACCATTGGCGCTGACCTCATAGACGACGGCGTCGATCGTGACGCCGCCGACGGTGAGCTCGATCGTGTCGCCGCCGGAATTGCCAAGCGGGAACGCGGTCGGGATGAGGTAGTCTACCTTCACGTTGCCGTTGGCGCCCGCGTCGACGTTGTTGCCAAAGACGAGGTGCTGACCGGGTGCGACTGGCAGCGCGGACTTCACGGTGAAGGTGTCCGAGCCAGACTTGCCCTTGAACACGGCCCCGTTGAGGTCGAAGGACTTCGTCGACACGTTCTTCACCTCGAACCACTCACCCGCCGCGTCGCCGACCGCGGATGGGTCGTACAGGATCTCCGTGATCACGAGGTCGCCCACGCCGGGCGCGCCCCCTGGCGCGGCGGTGCACGCGTCGCCGAGGCCGTCGTTGTTCGTGTCCTTCTGGTCTGCGTTCGAAACCGTCGGGCAGTTGTCGGTCGCGTCTGGCACGCCGTCGCCGTCCGTATCGAGTTCTGTTCCGGTCGTCGCGCACGGCAGGTTCGCGGCGCCTGGCGTGCCCTTGTCTCCCATGCCGAACGTGGTCGTGGACGCGCACCACGCTGCGGGGGCGTCGTTTTCGACGGGATCCATCTTGCCGGGCCCGTAGTGGGTCGGGTCGAGCTGCAACGACCCCCCTGCGGCCTTCGCCCACGGCGCGACGGCTTTGTAGTTGAGCGCGTCGACCTGCTGTCCGATGAGCGTGATGGAGATGTTCGTGCCCGTGTTCGACAGCGAGAAGGCGTTCTCGTGGCTGTAGAAGGGCAACTCCAGTCCACCATTGACCACCGGATCCGCGCTGTTCGCGATCACGAGGAAGCCCAGCTTCGGGACGATGACCGGCTTGCCCTTGCCGTCCACGACGTGCGTCTTCACGCTGGTCGTACCGACGCGCAAGCTCGCGCCGTCGATGTCCACGTCCTGCGACGTGGGGTTGTACACCTCGATCCACTCGCCGCCTGGCTCGCCGACCGACGTGCTGTCGTAGAGGATCTCTGTGAGGATGAGCGTGCCGGCCGGCGGCGCGATCTCGGTCGTGCAGGTGGCCGAGCAGCCGTCCTTCGACTGGACGTTTCCGTCGTCGCACGCTTCGATGCCCTCCACCACACCGTTGCCGCACGCCGGGACCTCGCACGCGTCGCCGATGCCGTCCTTGTCCGCGTCGGCCTGATCGGTGTTGGATGCGCCGACGCAGTTGTCGCAGGCGTCGCCGATGCCGTCGACGTCCGCGTCCGCCTGTTCTACGTTCTTCTTCGAGGGGCAGTTGTCCTGGTAGTCCGGGATCCCGTCCGAATCCTCGTCCGCGATCGTAGCGTCGCAAGGCAGGTTTGCGGTGCCGGGTGTGCCGAAGTCGCCCTGGCCGTAGCCGAGCGCGGACTTGCACCAGTGGGCCTTGTCGTCGTTGCCCTCCGCGGTCGCGAACTTCGGATCGAGCGCGATCGCTTTGCCGGTGACGAGCGGCCAGCCCGGCCCGTAAGTAATGGTGTCCACGACCGTCGGACCGCTCACGATCGACAGCGACGCGGACGTGGCCGACAGGATGATCTTCGCGTAGACGTAGTCGGGCTTGTAGCCGCCGTTCGTGCTCTCGTCGCCGCCGGAGCCGAGGAGGAAGTATGCGCCGCCCTTTACGATCGTGGGCGTGGGTGCGGCGATGGGATACTTGATCGGCTTGGAGATGCCGACCTGAAGCTGCATGCCGTTGATGTCGATGTCGACGGTGGTGGGGTTGTAGAGCTCGATCCATTCGCCGACCTCGTCGGGCACCTTCGCGGGGTTCGTCATGACCTCGTTGATGATGAGCGTGCCCGTGGCGACCGGCGTCTCTGGCTTGCAGAATGCGCTGCATCCGTCGCCGCTTGCCGCGTTGCCGTCATCGCAGACCTCGCCTTCCTTGTTGACCTCGCCGTCGCCGCAGTGCGGCTCGCACAGATCGCCCTTGCCGCTGTTGTCGAGGTCGGCCTGATCGGGGTTGTAGAGCAGCGGGCAGTTGTCGCACGCGTCGCCGATGCCGTCGTTGTCGTTGTCGAGCTGCGTCGGGTTGTCCGTCGTCTTGCAGTTGTCGCACGCGTCGCCGATGCCGTCGCCATCTCCGTCGACCTGGTCGGCGTTCGGGAGCGCCGGGCAATTGTCGTTGGCCCACAGCACGCCGTCCTTGTCCGGATCGAAGTCGCACTTGTCATTGGCCTTGCCGGGCGTGCCGAGCGCCTTTACCTCCAGCGAGAACGACGATTTGCCGAGGCACCACGCGAAGTGCGAGTCGTTGTCGGTCGCGTTCTCCGCGCCGGGATCCACGCTCGTCGACACGCCGTCCGAGATGAGCCAGCCCTCCTTCGTCTTGTATGCGACGCGATCGATGACGGCGCCGTTCGCCTCGAGGACAATCTCGTCCTCCCCGTTGCTGAGAGAGAAGCCGGCCGGCATCACGTAGGCGAAGGTCAGGCCGCCGTTCTTCTTGGTGTCGGCGTTGCGCCCGAGGATCGCGCGTCCACCGGCCGGAACGACGATGGGCGTGGTCGACGTGACGATGTGCTTGTCCGTGCCGTCATCGAGGATCTTGAGTCCACCGTTGGCCGCGAGGTCGATGTCGGCCGCCGTCGCGTTGAGCACCTCGAACCACTCCGCCTCTGCGTCCTGCAAGGGTGCCGCGGGGTTGGCCATGAACTCCGTGATGACGAGATCGCCCGCCTTGATGGCCGGGCCGCCCGTATACGGGCCCGAACCCGTGTCGCCCGTACCGCCGCCGTCGCTCGTCTCGCAGGTCTCCGTGCCCCGGCATTTGCCCTTGCCATCGCATTTGTCGTTGGCTGTGCACGCGTTGTTGTCGTCGCACGTCGCCTTGTTGAAGGGGTGCAAGCACTGCCCGGTAGCCGCGTTGCACGAGTCGTCGGTACACGGGTTCTTGTCGTCGCAGTCCTTGTTTGCGCAGGACGCCGCGACGTCCGAGGCGTCCTTCGTCGTCCCGTCGGCGCTGCCGTCCTTGCCACCGATGCCGTCGAACTTGCTTCCTCCCGCGTCGCCCACCGGCTTGACGATGTTGGAGCCGCCCTCGTCACCTCCACACGACGCGACGAGCTGACCGACGAGCAGGAGCGGCAGCAGGCTGGAGTTGGGGAACCGACGCATGACGACCTCCGGTTGGCGCACAGACCGTGAAGGGCCTATGTACTCGACCGGAAAGTCGCTTTCAAGGCTTCCAGGGCGTTTCGGGGCGAATCGCTCTGCGCGCGCTCAGGCCGACTGCGCGCCGTCGACCTCGTAGTAGTCGAGGCCGAGGTGGGTAATGAGCGTCTCACCCATCAGGTGGCGCAGCGTGTTCTTGAGCTTGACCTCCTGGATAAAGAGGTTGTGCTCGGGCGACAGCCCCGGCGCAGCCATTGGGCTCTTGAAGAAGAAGCTCAGCCACTCCTGGATGCCGTACATGCCGGCGCGCCTCGCCAGATCCATGAAGAGGACGAGGTCGAGCACGATCGGCGCCGCCAGGATCGAGTCGCGGCACAGGAAGTTCACCTTGATCTGCATCGGGTAATCGAGCCACCCGAAGATGTCGATGTTGTCCCAGCCTTCTTTGTTGTCACCGCGCGGCGGGTAGTAGTTGATCCGCACGACGTGGCTGATGTTGCCGTAGAGGTCGGGGTGCAGCTCGGGCCGCAGCAGCGAGTCGAGCACGCCGAGCTTCGACTCCTCCTTCGTCTTGAAGCTCTCCGGATCGTCGAGCACCTCGCCGTCACGGTTGCCGAGGATGTTCGTCGAGTACCACCCGTTCATGCCGAGCAGGCGCGCCTTGAGGCCGGGCGCCAGGATCGTCTTCATCAGGGTCTGTCCCGTCTTGAAGTCCTTGCCGGCGATCGGGACCTTGTTGTTGCGCGCGTATTCCTGGAGCGCCGGTGTGTCGACGGCGAGGTTCGGCGCCCCGTTGGCGTAGGGTACACCCTCGCTGATCGCAGCGTAGGCGTAGAGCATCGACGGCGAGATCACGTCGCTGTTCTCGTCGAGCCCCTGCTCGAACGCCTGGAGCGTGAGGTGCACGGAGGTCGGCCGCTGGAACGCCTCGGTCGACGCGCACCAGACCATGACGAGCCTGTCGCAGCGGTTGTCGGCCTTGAAGCGACGGATGTCCTCGCGTAGCGAGTCGATGCGATCCCGGTGCGAGCTGACCTGCTTCACGTTCGGTCCGTCGAGGCGCTTGACCCATCGCCGATCGAAGACGGCCGGCATCGGCTCGATGGTCGAGAGCTCCTCCCGGACCATGTCGAGGTGCTCCTTCGACAGCACGGCGGCGTGTGCGGCGGACTCGTACGCGTTGTCGTCGAAGACGTCCCAGCCACCGAAGACGATGTCCGAGAGGTTCGCGAGCGGCACGAACTCCTTGACCATCGGATTGCGGTTGTCCGTCCGCTTGCCGAGCCGGATGTGCCCCATCTGCGTCAGCGAGCCGACGGGCTTCGCGAGGCCGCGACGGACGGCCATGACGCCGGCCATGAACGTGGTGGAGACGGCGCCGAGACCGGGCGTGAGCACGCCGAGGCGGCCGCCCGCCGGCGCGATGGATTGCTGATTCTGCGATCGGTGGGTCATGTCGTGATGCTCCGGGCCTTCGGGGCCCCAAAAATGCGCGCGGACTCTAGCACTCGCCGCCGCGCGGTCAACAGGCCGTTGCGAGAAACGTGCCGCGCCAGCGAGCGCGCTCGCACAGCCATCAGATGCGCCGTGTGAGCGCTTGTGCGCGCGCACGTCGCCGGCTGGCGTACATCTGCACCGCGCCGTTGGAGTAGCGCTACTCCGAGGCGCGCGCTCTCGACTACGGGTGAACCTTCTCCAACATGCGCGCGAAGGGGATCGTCTCGCGAACGTGCGGCAAGCCACAGATCCAGGCGACAGTGCGCTCCACGCCGAGACCGAAGCCGCCGTGCGGCACCGAGCCGTAGCGCCTCAGATCCAGGTACCAGCCGAAGGCGTCGAGTGGCAGCCCATGCGCGTTGATGGCGTTGAGCAGCGTGTCGAAGTCGTCCTCGCGCTGTCCGCCGCCGATGATCTCGCCGTAGCCCTCGGGCGCGAGCACGTCGACGCACATCGCATGGCCAGGCTGCGCGGGGTCCTGCTTCATGTAGAACGCTTTGACGGCCGACGGGTAGCGGTGCACCATGATGGGACGATCGTACTGCTTCGTGAGCATCGTCTCGTCGTCGCCGCCGAAGTCGTCGCCGGCCGGAATGTCGCTGCCGAGCGCGCGTAGCTGCGCGACCGCGCCGTCGTAGTGGATGCGAGGGAAGGGCTTGCGCACGCACCGCAGCGACTCGACGCGCGGCTTGACGTGCGCCCCTTCTTCCTCATCTCGAATCTCATCGATCGTGTCGAGCTCGCGCTCGCAGTTGTCGATCACGTGCTCCACGACGTAGCAGAGGAAGTCCTCCGCGAGATCCATCACGCCCTCGATGTCGAGATAGGCGACCTCCGGCTCGACCATCCAGAACTCGGTCAGGTGGCGCCGTGTCTTCGACTTCTCGGCGCGGAAGGTGGGGCCAAACGTGTAGACCTTTCCGAGCGCTGCACAGGTCGCTTCGTTGTAGAGCTGACCGGACTGTGTCAGGTAGGCCTTCTCGCCAAAGTAGTTGGTCTCGAAGAGGGTGGTCGTACCTTCGCACGCGGCCGGCGTAAAGATCGGCGTGTCGCAGAGCGTGAAGCCGTTGTTGTCGAAGTAGTCGCGGATCGACTTGATGATGCGCGCGCGCACCCGCAAGATCGCGCTCTGCCGGCGCGAACGCAGCCACAGGTGACGGTTCTCCATCAGGAAAGCCGTGCCGTGCTCCTTGTTCGTGATGGGGTAGTCGCCGAGCGCTCGCGAGACGACGACGAGACCATCCGCGGCCAGCTCGAAGCCGAGCGGCGACCGTGGATCGGCGCGCACCGTGCCGGTCACGATGATCGCGCTCTCCTGTGTCAGGTGGTCGGCGGCCTCGAAGATCTCGGGCGCGACGTCCCCCTTGAAGAACACGGCCTGGATCTGCCCGCTGCCGTCGCGCACCTGGAGGAAGTGGAGCTTCCCCTTCGACGCGCGTCGCGCCAGCCAACCTCGCACCTGGACGCGCTGGCCTTCGTACGCGCCGATCTCCGACACGCGCGCGATCGGCATGTCGCCTGCCGTCGCGACGAGCGCCCGAGAAGGCGCGGGGACGCCTTGTGCGTTGTTCCCTGACATGACGGAAACCTCGTCGGGGCGTGGGCCCCATGCAGAGGGCCGCACCGCGACGCGCCGGCACCCGGCGAGCCCCGTGGCTCAGTCAGGGACGGGCCGCCCGATGCTGGATGCGGACCCGGTTGGATGTGGGATGGTATCAGCCTTCGTTGACGCGCTTGCGAAGCTCGAGCCCGACCTTGAAGAAGGGCATCCGCTTCGGCCGCACGTCCACCGGACGCCCCGTCTTGGGGTTGCGGCCGGTGTAGGAGCGGTAGTTCTTGACGACGAAGTTACCGAAATTGCGGATCTCGATGCGCTCGCCGCGTCGCATCGCCTCAACCATGCGGTCGAAAACGCAGTTGACTACGATGCTCGCCTTGTCCTTCGTGAGGTTGGCGGATTGAGCGATCGCCTCGATCAGCTCGGACTTCGTCATGGTGGTACCTCGGTGCGGCCCGTGTTGTCGGCTCGGCTGCAAGACCGCGTGGTAGCAGAAAAGCCTTGCGGATGGCGCTCATACATCGGTCGGGCGGCTCCGGTCAAGACGCTTCGTGCACAGTTCGTCACCGCCGGCCATCTTCCGGCGTCGCCAGAGCCTGCGAAGGTTGTCCACGACGGCCTCCGGAGCGGCCGCGAGCGCGATCGGGTCCCCGTGGGCCAAGGTGGCGAGCCGACCCCCGAGCAGCGCCAACGACAGGACGTCCTGCCGGTTGTGCCGGAGTACGGGCTCGAACCCCCGCGCGTCGCGGGTGCGCACGAAGCGGAAGAAGAGGCCGGGAACCGCGCTGCCGGGCACGTCGTCGATGCGCGCGAGCTTCAGTACGGCGCGTTCGAGCGTGGGCAGACGGCAGTCGTCGAGCACGCCCTTCCACAGCGCGCGACCGAGATGCAGCAGGTCGAGGTGCGGCTTGAGCTTCAGCGCGACCTCGCTGGGATCGCCGAAGCCGAACATGACGAGGCGCGACTGCAGCACCGAGAGGTCGTAGCTTTTGCCGTTGAACGACACGATGTAGGGCGAGCTGTCCAGCGCTGCGTGCATCAACGCGACGAAGCGCGCCAGCGCGGCGCCCTCCTGGGCGGGATCCCGCACGAGTAGCTGTCGCATCACGAAGCACGCACCGCCTGGGTCCGCTTCGAACCGTCCCAGGCCGATGAGGCACGCGACGGTGCCCGCGCCGTGCGAGAGCCCCGTCGCTTCGATGTCGAGGTAGGTCGCGCGATCGAACGCGAAGCCCTCGAGGCGCGCGTCGCCCATGAGATCGCGGAGGCGCTCCGTGCGCGCGGCAAGCACCTCGGACACGCGCGCGTCGCCCGCCGTGGTGCCGAGCGCGACGCGCTCCTCGAGCTCCCACGCGATGCCGCGTCGCGTTTCGACCGGCCTCCAGTCGCCGATCGCTTCGAGCGGTGTGGCCGCGATCGTCGCGCCAGCGAGTGGAGTTTGCGCGTGTCGCGCGACCGCGCGTTCGAGCTGTCGTGGATCGATGCGCGATGCGCTCGCGGCCCCTATCTGTGCGCCGCGCGGTCCCTGCACGGTCGTCGCCTTCGCACCTTCGCCGGCAAAGAAACGACCGAGCTTGTCGCGCAGATCGCTCATGATGCGGCGGCGTGTGCGAGCCTCTCGCTCGACGCGATCTCCGCTTCGGCCAGCGCGAGCGCGAGCATGGCGACCTCGAGCGCGATGGTCTTCGTACGCGTCGCTGCGCTCGATCCCTTCTTTCGCTCGTGCTCCGCGAGCGGCGCCGGCGGGCCGATGCACGAAGGACAACCGGCATTGCAGGGACACGCTGCAACGACCGCACGCGCCGCGCTCATCAAGAAGCGCGCGCGATCGAAGAGCGCCTTGGAGAGTCCAACGCCACCCGGGTACGTCTCGTAGATGAAGAGGCAGGGATCGAGGCCGGGCAGCGGGATCTCCGGCGTGACCTTCGGCCCCGAGCCCCGCTGCGGCGGCCGCTCCGCCGTCGATCGATACGACCACTGCCCCGTGCGTTCGCCCACGCAGTGCGCGAGATCGCGCCCGTCGGCCCACACCTCCACGGCCGCGATCTGCGCGAGCAGATGACCGAGACCACTCAAGGCGTCGAGGATCTCGGCCGGCGGATAGGGCAGGGCGAAGAGGCGCGCGCCCGAGAAATGCCACCACAGGCTCGTCGTGTGGCGCGTCTGCTCGGGCAGGAAGACCTCGCCGAAGCCGACGTTCTCATGCGAATAGAAGCGCACCTTCTTGAAGCCGACGACCTTCTCCGTGACGTTCACCTCACCATGCGCGACGCGCACGCCATTGCCCTCCGGCGCGCCTCCTGTCTGGCCCTCCGCCTCGTCGAGCACCTCCACGCGCACGTACGTCATCGCGTCGGTGAAGTAGTCCGGCTCGACCGCACGCACGTACGCTTTGTGGTTGTCCCAGTCGAGCCGCACGACCTCGTATTGCCTGCCATCGACGTGCGTGATCGCGTGCTCGTGCAGCATCGTTGGCGTCGCGTGATAGTCGACCTCCGCGATGATGCGATCCTGCGGCATCTCGATGACGACGAAATTTTCTCCGGGCATCGATCGCAGGCTCACGTTCTGCGCCGGAAACGCCTCGGCCATCCAGTGATACGTCGCGCCGTCCGGACCTTCGCTGCGGTGCAGCACCTCGTGATCGACGAGGTGATCGAGGATCGTCTTGACCTCCTCCGCCGGCACACGCCCGAACCCCTCGCCGTCGCGGAAAGCCAGCTCGTATGCCGCGCACTTGAGGTGGTCGACGAGCACGAAGAGGTTGTCCGGCGCGATACGAGCGACCTCCGGCGGCGAGTCGAGGAGCCGCTCCGGATGATTGACCACGTACTGATCGAGCGGATGCGATCGCGCCACCAGGATCGTCGCGGAGAGCCCGCCCTTGCGTCCCGCGCGTCCCGCTTGCTGCCAGAAGCTCGCGACAGTGCCCGGATATCCGGCGATGACGCTCGCCTCGAGCGTGCCGATGTCGATGCCCAGCTCGAGCGCGTTCGTGCTC
>Ga0172370_10002862_pt1 | contig 24433 bp, 33 predicted proteins | sample LakKiv5m_FD_114538 | JGI IMG/M metagenome (GOLD analysis project Ga0172370, IMG submission 114538) | Freshwater microbial communities from Kabuno Bay, South-Kivu, Congo - kab_022012_11.5m | ecosystem: Environmental > Aquatic > Freshwater > Lake | place: Democratic Republic of the Congo...
CCACATCCATTGCATTGCCATTGGTCCTTATGGAGCCAGTAGGTCATATGATCACTTCGTTGGGTCCACGATCTTGGCCACCTGGCTTGTCGCGATCTCATCTTTCATGATCTGGACCAGGAGCGTGTCCGCGTTCGCGCGGGACACGGGAACGCGCTCCTCGAGATTCCACGCGCGCTCGATCCTGTCGAAGCTCTCGGAGATGCAGTCTATGTCGCTGCGTTTGTTGCCGTTTTCCTTGTTCTTCAGCTGGACCATCGCGTAGACGGTCTTGGTCAGCGTCAGGTAGAACGTTCCCAGTCCTGCATCCTTGGCCTGTTTTTCGATTTGTGTTATTGTTGTTTTCATCGTCTCACCACCATTATGTTTCCGTTTTTCGATTTTACCAATTCCCACTGTTCCACGTAGTCTTTTTCTATGTGCTTGAATTCCGGGATTGGGACGACCCAGTCTTCGGGCATTCTTATCTTGGCCACGTCGTTCGGCGCGTTTGGGGGCCTGTAGATCACCTTGAACAGCTTGCCTGGCTGTGTCTTGTCTTGGTGTTGGGCATATGCCACGATTGTATTTCGGGCCCAGATTCCAATGCTCATCCATATCCTGCACGGCATATCTTCCTTGAATTCTTTTGGCCCTATTATTTTATAGTACATTCAACCACCGCGTCCTCCTTTATAGTCGTTATTAGTCGATTGTTTTATAATACTGGCGTTTTTTAATTCCATGCTTCCCGAGAAACCGCAACCCTGTTCGTAGTATTTTAGTGTAAATGTTAGATGCGGATAGCGTTCTGACATCGCGAAGATTACCGGTGTTGGCGGTGACCAGGCTGTATCGAACGTGTAAATATGCGCGGTTTTTGTTTTCTTTAGTTCGGTTTCTGGGCCGAAGTTCCATTTGGTCCCCCAGTGTTGCAGGCACCAATAGTATCCGCCATCGTTGTATCCATTCTTTAGCGCGGGATCTTCTTTTGCCGCGATGTCCTTTTGTTTGAACGTTTCTGGGTATGGGACGAATTGGGCCATATCCAATAATTTGTTTTTATTTTCTGGGTCTTTCGCGTAGGCCTCGAAGTGTTCTCTGATGTTTTTCGGGCCTTTTATGATTAAGTCGCAACTGCACCAATTAGGCATAGTAATCACCTATACTACATCTATCGCATTTTCCGTTCGTTTGGGTTGCTGGGCGCATACAATCTTTACAGCGTTTCATTTTATCACTTCACAATTTTCTCCATCTGTTTTATCTCGGCATATTTTTCAAAATGTTTTTCGATGAACGGGAACGTGTCCTCGTCCTTTTCTACCAATCCTCCTTCGGTCTTGCGCGCGTACGTCATGAGTTTGCGGAATTCCGTGCTCGTGGTTGGGCGCCAGCTCCTTATGTTTGGATTTAGCTTGTGGTCTAGGGTTATTAGATATTTTACAGTTCCTATTGGTAGGATACCCAGGAACCTCCAATTAATTTTACCCGAGCCGTTTACTTGATCCCTCGCGATGATATACAGGAGATATTTTCCATATGCCGTCTTTTTCGGGGCCATTATGCTTTCGCCGTCATTGTTGCCGTTATCTACTCCGAACTCGATGCTCATCCAATTGCAGCTCGCGTCTACTTTCGTTGCTCTGAAGTTGTCTATTGCCATTAAATCACCATTTTTACGTCGCTTTTCTTAAGTTTCATTTTTCTCATATAGGCTGTGAATACATATTTTCTTATCTCGTGGGTTGATAAATGATCAGCCCAATCTGCTTCATCCATTGCTAGTTGTTTTGAGGTTATTTTGTGTTTTCTCATATCAATGCCTCTTGAATCCTACATTTGCTTTCCTGCCTAGTTTTCCTGTGCATAACCTGCATTGCGCGCACGTCATCCCTTTCACGCGCTGACTCCCGCACGGGATGAATCCTTTCGGGCACGGTTGATCGGGCTCGTACACGCGCGCGACACCGTCGAACCGCGAATGCTCGTTCGGCCAGAGATTCTTGTCATCGCTTAGTTTCATCACGAAGTTGTCGGGCCGAGCGGAAAAGTCAAGGTTAAATGCCTTCGTGTACGCATAAAACGACACGTTGGGATTCGCTCTTGCTATTTCCATCCAGTCGTCGACATATTTTTGCGAATAAAAGTCTCCCGCAACGTGCACGCGCATTATGCCGATCTTCTGGAGTTTCTTGTGCGCTTTAATCTCTGTGTTCATTGTGGACACAAACGTTGGCAGTTGCGAATCGGCGAAGTTTGTTTTATATCGCGCGCGCGCAGATGGGTAGATGCGCTCTAACTTCTTGGCATAACAATGTGCTTTGCACCCCTGCGCTTCAGGACCGGGTATTAAATCACATGCTTCTGTTGAGATAGAGAATGAAGGTAATGCGCCTAACTTCATATTCCCATCTGATATATGTGGTGTTTTGTTCATTTAGATCCCTTGTGTTTTTCTTCATAGTGCCTTATTCTGTGGCAGTTTGAGCAGAGAACGTCACATTTCCTTAATTCATCTTTAAAGCGTTTGTTGGAAACTGCTCCGTTTATTAGTTTTGGGATATCGCCCGTTTTGGTTGTTGGGTCTCTATGGTGCATATCCATACACCGTATGTCAATCAGCCCACAATCAATACACCCGGTCTTTTTATACATAATGAGGATTTTCGCTAGCTCTCTTCCTCGTTTTGCGCGCCACGTGTTGTATTTTTTAATATATTCCTTGTTGTTTTTACGATGTTTATAGTTCCAATTATTTTGATATTGCCGCTTTCTTTCCTCTGCGGGAGTCCGAGGTTTAATTGGTGCTGCGTTAGGTAGTATTTTATCTAAATCTCTATATATTGTTTTCGCCATTTATTTCACCTTCACGCTGGTTCTACATTTTGGGCAAGATGTATACCACTTTGATTTGCCTTTATACTCCCATTCGTGTTTGCATCTCTGACACTTCATTTAATCACCGGTACTATGTATGTTGGTATGTATTTATAATACTATCGACACGAACATCGTTTTCCATTATACAGATGGTAACACCTCGGGCACTCCTTCCAGTTCGGGCCCTCGTATACTCGCGCGCAACACGCACAATCCTCAGCCCGTCTTTTCGGGGACCAGTTGAACCAACTCATTTTTAACCACCTTTTCGAAGTTCGAGATTTCTACCAGTTTAATGTGTTTACATTTTTTATTGCCGCGGATGATGTGATCCGGGCACGTGCACCTCGTCACGGGTTTGTCGCGCATGTCTACAAAGTATTTATTGTTTGGGTTTTTCTCGGATGTAACCGTGTACAGCCCCGGGAGAACTTGTTTTACGTCCATTTTGTATTTCATCGCTTCACCTTTGTTGTATACTTGATTATGAAGTGTCGAACCGTTTCTACGACCGACTCGTTCAGATCTTGTGTATTTTCGACTAGGTTCTCACAATAGTCGATGATTTCCTCGCTACTTGGTAATGGTTTTTGTTTCTTTGATTTGTTCGCCCCCCTTTTTCCCGCGTGGTATCCTGCAGCATAGCCAAGCTTATACGCCTGCCCGCGCATTACACACTCGCTTTCGTAGCTTATTAAATCACCTCTATCTCAGTAGCATATGTATTCCACGAACTTGAAGCCTTTCTTGTCGGCCTCAGCAAAGTCCTCGTTAATTTTCTTAAGGGCTTTCTTTTCGTCCGGAGTCATTGCGGGCTCTTCTTTTTTGATCATGGCGAGCTCCACTTGCGTGATGCGCACGACTCCCCACTGATCTGCGTCCTGGATGTTTAGGTGTTGGATTATATGCGCATCGCTCCAGATATCGAAGCTGGGGACCAGCGAGGATATTCGTTTCTCCACCATCTGCTTCTTGTTGTTCTCGAACGTTGTCGAGATTATTGGGTATGCTTTTGAACTCATATTTATCTCCTCCTTATACTTTTAGTTTGAACCCTTCAATCATACGAGGGCATTCTGTGGCTATTCCATGGATGTATCCTTTTTGTTTCCAGTTAAGTACTATATAGATACAGGGTTGGTTTTTGCCAATCAATTCATGACACATTTGGCACTTTGCTTTTCCTGATCCTAACCTTAGACTAAGCCCAACTCCATACATTTTATCACCTAGATTGTTACTTTCCCGAGAACCTGCGCGCTTTGGAGTTCTTCTATTGATGTTTTATAGTATTGTTCATACAGTTTTGTTGCCTCCGTCGAAAATTCGATTAACTTTTCATCGACTGCGTTAAGTATATCTCTGGTTTCTTTGTACTCTTTGATTGTTTTTACGAAGTGGTTGTTCAGTTCCTCTTTGGCTATCTTTGTGATTTGCGGGAGCACGTCTTGTATACGTTTAAGTGTTTCTCCTTGGCCGGAATCCTCGTTTAAATGTATAGTTGTTTTACCGAACACAACATCTTTTCCTGACGGGTCGAATTCGAAATTAGTGGAGATATTGCAGAAGTTGAATGTGCTTCCTTCACGAATATCAGAGATTGATGTTTCGAGGCTGCTTCGGTGCGTTTCAACTTCGAAGGAAGCATTTTCAAGTTTAAGGTTGCTTACGCGCGTCTGCATAGGTGCCTGCATATTACCAATTGTTTCTTTAAATGTTTCTTCAAGCGATTCGTACTCTGTCTTTTTTGTGGTGTTCAGATAGGCATCAAGTCGTTTTGCATAATCAAGTACCGCGGGTTCTACTTTGGCGCCCGGGTATGCCTTGGTGATAGAGTTAAGAATTTCTTCAAATTCTATTGGATGCGCACCGACGCTAAGACTTGTGTGTTTACTCACTTGTACTCTACGCATACTACTATAGTAGTTACTTTTGCGATCGTAGTCCTTTGCCATGTAATCGAACTTTGTATAGCAGTGGATTTTATTGTCTGCAATCCTTAACTTTAGCGCAGGAGTATCGAAGACGCGTCTCTTCTGTTGTGTCATCGCGTGAAGACACGCATAGAATGGTAGGGCAAGCGGCTCGTGTTTATCAAGAGTAAACAGCGCCATTACCGCCTTTGGATATATCTTTTCACAGTATACTTCTTTTATTGTTGCTCCGTACATGTTTTCACCTCGATTTTATTCTGAATACTTTTCCGAACGGGAACGTTGGGCGTTCATCATTGCAGATCCACCAGGCGCGCATCCAGTTTGGCGCTTTTTCTATACTGCTTTGATCGCCATACCCGTCGGTGAATACGATAACCTCTTTGGCCTTTTCCTGTTTTGCATATTCAAAGAGATCAACGAACGACGTTCCTCCGCGCCCGCCGGCCTTTGTTATTTGTTTCATGTCTTTGATGCTCTTCAGCAGGAATTTGTCCGTTATCTTTGTATCGAAGAAGGCCACTTCCACCTCTGCACCGAAGTCGGCCATCAGATATCTGATCTCCGACAAGAACTCTTCGATGTTGTCGTCGCTTATGCTTCCCGACACATCAATGCCAATCAGAGCCTTCAGGATTGGTCTCTTTTTCCTGCCTTTGAACAACACCGTTATTGGTGCCATTTAAATCACCGTTTGTAGTTGATTTGCCCCCTTCAGCATCTCAATTGCCGACTTGCAGTGCTTGACGTAGAAGTTGTCGATATCCTTCTCAAGCGTCTTTATGTCGGCCGCGAACTTCGCCTCGCTCTGCGCGTATGGCGACGCTTTCAGCTTCGGGATCATCTTCAGCGCGTGTGCTTCTAGCGCGGGTTTGCGATGTGTGACAAAGTCTATGAACGCTTTGTACTCTTTGTCGTTCTGGATAAGGGCCCGGCTTGCGAGCGTTGTGTCAAGTTTCCCCGTATCAAGGTTCATTCCTACACATATTTCGGTACCTCCTCCCGGTTGCCTTAGTTCTAATTTGAATCCCTGTGATTCAGTATAATAGAACGATTCTCCAGGATTAGTGGCGAACGGAACGGTTGTTGTTTTTGCGATTGCATCTTCGGATAGCGCTCCGTGGCTGCCCAGATGGGTAGAGTATAATGTTTCAACCCTTTGAACGAGCGCTTTGTAATCTGACGCCGCACTCTTGAGGTCCTTTTCCACTACTGGTGTTGCTGCTTTTAGGTATTCGGGCCATGATCTGAATACGGGCTTTGGTTGTGCCCCCATGTTCATTTTGGAGCCGGCATATACGCTTGGGCCTAGAATTCTTACAAGTTTGCCGTTTTCTATCTTGAAGTCGTATTCGTCCGTGACCAGATTCATTTTGCCTTTGCTTATCATTCCTGCTATGATTACATAATATGGCAGGCCGTACGGAGTGTACGCTTCCGATATTGGGTCGGTTGCTATCTTTTTGAAAGCGGGTATCGCTTTTACATAATTCCAGTTGTTTGCTGAACTCATTTATATCACCTTTTCTAGTTGCTGTGCGTTGAGCGTTTCGAGTAGCGCTCGTTTTGATATTTCGTATGTTTCGTTCATAAACTCATCATTTACTCTATGGCGATTTCTTTCGAGAAACTGCGCCCAGTATTCGCGTAACATCTCTTTGTTGCCGGTAATGTGAATAAATTCCGGCTTTGAGATCGGGACAATGAGGTTTACAAATACTGTGTTTTTCATCATATCGGTTATGATGTATTCTCGGATACTGTGGAATTTCATGAAGGGTTTTGAGTGGGCTATCGTGTAGGTGGAGAATGATTCATCAACCCCAAACACACGAGGGTTTCCTCCATATTCCGGGCTGTATATCGAGGAGCCGTACACCATGGATGTATCGGTTTTCATAATCGTTTCGCTAAATGGTTTATGTGTGTTATTGTCATATTTTCCTCCATTGCAAACAAGTTGCATCATTGTATACGCGTCGAGAAATTTTTTTCCTATTTTATCGGTTGTTAGTGGCGGTAGTTCCTCGTTGGTTGTTTCGAACACAATGTCCTTTGGATTATTGATATAGTTTGTGTATTTTACCATATCATATGAATCAAAGGCGTGAATTCTTGATGAACCGCCCCGACAATGATAGTTGATCGGGTTTTTTCGTTCAGGGCTGATGGTAAATTGTTGAGTTGCTATGTTGTGTTTAATGGTCAATACTCCTTTACTAACATGCTGTTGGTAAAGCGCTATTGTTGCAGCTCGTATACCAGGCGATTGGTTATCGGAATACCACTGCCCGCGTTTAAACAATTCATGGAATTCTTGCGATTTTGTTTTCATAATCGAAAACAGTTCCATGATTGTTGTTGACACGTGCTTTTCCAATTCTTCAGTAGACATTGTTGTAGTGTCTTTGTTTAGAAGCTCGTTCATTGCTATTTTCATCACCTCAATCTAAATTCGTCGCAGTCGCAATCTTCGCAGACAAGCCTTCCATATTTGGATTTGTGTCTCCATCGTATACATCCGCATTTGCATACTGTGTTTTCTTGTGCGCACATGGATTTGATTTCTTCATCTGAACAATATCGTCTTATTTCAAGTAGAGGCGTCATCCATACGTCCATGATCTTTATTCCTCCATCTGGCCAGCGTTGAAATTTGAACAGGCATAGGCGAGGCCAGAGAAGAACTTGCCATTTCTTTGATGTGTATAGTTCCCAAAGATACATTGTCTCACCTCTTTCTTTTCCTCTTAGAAGCGAAGGACTGAATGATTTCGACCTCGTGCATCCCGTCCTCCTTCTCCTGCGCGAATTCGCGGAACTCCTTCGTCATTGACATGGTTTCACCTCTTCCATCTTGCCAGTTTCTCAATGGGGCGGCAATTCTTGTGATAATGCTCTGGGTCATCTGCCCCTCCACTTGTATCAAGGCAGAAAAACTGTTTGTCGGTGATTTGTTTGCCACAACCCTCGCATAATATCGGCGCAGGCATCTTACACATCCCACATTTCAAATCTATGTTTTTTATGACCATCTTATCCCTTCATTTTATAAAATAACTTTTTCTATTTATACGTGACCACGTCTTTTCCCTTTTGAACCGGCTTAGAACGGCCTGCGCTATGATGCGCGCCCACGGTACTTGCTGCTTAATCCAAAGTTCCTCCAGCTCGCTTTCGAGGGAACCTCCGGTGGTTCCACGCATTTTGGCCGCTTGAATACTGGCGGCGATTTTAGTTTCGATTTCTCTTTGTATGTCCGCATTGAATCCCTGCCCTAGTGTTCCATCTCCTTCAACAAGCTCAAAGCCAGCTGGAAGCTCGATCGGTTTGTAGAGGAATGGCCTGAGTGCATCGAACGCCGCTCGTGTGTCTGTGATGTTCACGTTTTTCAGCGCATCCTCCCATCCCTTGCGAAGATTCCCGTCGAGTATCTTGCATACGTTGTCCACCTTTATGATGTTTGGATATTTTTTCCATTCGGCTTCCGAGAAGTTGATTCGGTGGCGTGCCTGTTCGTTGATTTTCGCATCGGTCAAGATGTTGTGCAGTTGGTGCTCCCATGGTTTACCTTGTAACGCCATGTAGATCGGGATATGCCCGAATGCAATATGCCACATCTCGTGATATATTGCAAACACCCCACCTCTTGGATGCGCTTTCGCGAACTTATCTCCAATAAAGATCCTCCTACCGTCGGTGAAACATTTGTCATCGTCGGTATAGTATATCTCGATCTGCGAGAGAAATTGTGCGAGCATAGGCTCGAACATTTGCACTGCACGTCGAGACGAAATCCTGTCTCTCGTTATCGCATCTGTTTGCGGCAACGGTGAGCCGTGTGGCGCTTTTACCTTTGTCATTTGATCACCTATTCACTTTGCATTACCCCACTTGCTGCGAACTTATACTTGGTGATAAGCGCGTTGAGTGTGGTTTTCTTTGGTGCGGGCAGCTTGATGAGTACATCGCTCAGGCTGGCCTTTTTCTTGGTCAGATAGAACCTGATTGTGTCCAGGATTGTGTTGGCCTGGATATCAGAGTCCATACCGTGCATTTTTTCTTCGAAGACCTCAAAGACCTTGTCTTCATATTTTGCTTCAGCCCCGAGATTAGACATAATAGCTGCATATACCGCCCATTGGTCACCAATGTCGTCCGGGCAGCGCAGTTTGCCCGACACATACTGGTCTACGTTTTTGAACATGTCCACTTTTTTGACGAATTGTTCAAAGACGATGAATGTCGCCGGGGGCATGATTGTCTTGACCAGATCTAGGTCTTCGAGATTCTTCATCACCTTCTCCCAGCGCCTTGGCGTCATCAGAACGCGCCCGTTTTCCGGCTTGAGGATGAACGACTGTTGGTTGAACTTCAGGAACGAGGTAACGATGGGCCCGTTTGGATAGTTCTTGCCCGTTATGTATGTTTCCCAGTCCTTAAAGTCTGCCACAACCTTCATCCTGTGTGTGAACCGGTCGAACAGCGGTCCTTCTAGGTCTTCCGTCATTGCATCGGCTGCTTCGTTGCTGATTGCAACCATTACCGTGCCTGGCGGAACGTTGTATGCTCCGAGACATTTGTCCTGCAGCAGCTGGTAGCAGCCGCGCCTCACATCTTCGGCTCCGTGCCTGAACTCATCCAAACGGATGATGTTGTTGGGCTCTTTCGGGAACCGACTGAGCACAATCTCGTGGATCGATGTGTGCTCGGCGTTCGGTAGCTTCATCACCATGTCCGATGCATCTGCCATCTGGCCCACACGGATATCGGTTTCCAGTACACCAAGCTCTTTGGCAACGGCTGAAACTATCTGGGATTTGCCGATCCCAGGCCCGCCCTCCAGCTCAATGGTCTCTATATCGCCGTTTTTGATAGTCTGTGCGGCGATCTTCTTGATGATGCGTTTGGCTTCAGCTACGCTGACAACCGCTCGCTCTTCATCAACTAGTCTTGTTTTGTCTGCCATGTTTTCAATCCTCCTTTATTGCTGTTCAATGTGCACCTTTTTGAAGAGGGCGCACATTTTTGCTACATCTTCTGATGTAAGTGGCGTTTTATCTTCGAGTCTAGCTTTATCAGAGATAGCAAGGCTAATCATGTAGCCAGGATCAATCCTGTCGCTCATGATGAATTTTGTTGGCCCGGCACCAAACACAGGCATGGTTGTTTGGCCACTTGCAGCTTCAATTAATTTAATTGATACTGCATTGCGATAACCGTTGTTGGTATAAAATTCTATTTCAACGGTGTCGCCTATTTTCACGTCACCTGGCTTGAAACTGGAGATCATAATACCGTTGACGGTAATATCGCTCCTGTCTGTTGGCCCGGTCCTCGTGTTGACAGGTCTTACGTTTATTGCCTGTATTTTTCCTGTTATTTTTTCATTTACCATATTGCTCACCCCACCTGTATACTTATTAACCTTTTTTGCGGCAGAACCATTTCTTGTACTAATCTGCCACCTTGGTCAAGGTCGTATACGGTTTCTACTGATTCTGGCCCTCGGGCTTCAACAGACACCACTAACCCGCATTCGGGCAATGTTTCTGCTGGTACGAGGCCACTATCTCTTAGGCGGGTAACCGCTTCAGAGAGTCTTTTGTTCTTGTTCATATATCTCACCTTCTCAGAGGCTGCTAATTGCAGCCAAGAGTATAATTTATCTGTCACAGTACCCTTCTCTCATTACTTCCGCTCTGTCCGCTGCAGCCTCTAGAGCTTCATCAAATGACATAAGCTCTAGTTTTTCTTGAGCATATTCGGTAACAAGATCGACGGGTAGCGCATCCAGTATTGCGTATACTAGATCACGCAATTCGTTTTTTTTGCACGCGGCGCACGGCGGCAACACGTTTCCGAACGGGGTTTGTATTGAGTTTGTTTTCTTTTTCATTCAAATCACCTTTTCATTTGTATTTCAATATTGGCTATTAACGACTTTGATATTTCAACGAAGCCCATTAGGTTTTTCTTTTCGTATTTATCCATCACAAGCTCTAACCCCTCAATTAGTAATTGAGAGAGCATATAGTCGTGCGGTATTTTTAGATATTTTCTGGCCATTTATATCACCCTTAATTTGTTTCGTATTTCGTCGGCCATAGTTGTTCTATTTTCTTTGGCTTGGGTTTTATATATGTTATACAATACCAGTGGCAATTTCAACCCTATAGAACGAATTGGCCCAAGCGTTTTGCGGTGATGGGGTTTTGTAAGAATAACCCCAACCATGGTTGCCGTGTCTTTGTAACTAATACCATATTCGAACTCGAACCCTTCGAATATGGTCATTAGCTTTGCAACCAACTCCATCTTAAAGTCGCCGTTTTTGTTGGCTCTCCATTTCCATTTGCCTTCTCTGACCGCAAACGTAAAGGCTAGCTTTTTACATTCCTTAAGGAATGGCTGCAGTTTATATAAATCGTCTATTTCCGTATGGAATGTTTTGCAATAATCCAAGAAAGCGCAATCGAAATGCGTATCCGGATATATTTCTGGAGCAGCCTTTATATCATTGAACTCCAGATGTACGACGTTTACTGGCATGTGTGTTTTCATTTCATTGTATTGGTCCACGTTGTTTTCAAACACGGTGTGTTTCATGTCTGGTAAAGCCGAAGTAAACAAAAATTTCGGGCTTTCCAGACTTAAACACGTTGTGCCTATTTTTCTAAAGCTTCGGACTACAATCTTTCTAAAGTGGTTCTTTTCTTTTGCGTCGTAGTCCTTTTTAGGGGCGTGCTTGTTTCGTGTGGCAGCGGCGTGACATGCTCGGTTATGGAGCGCTATCCGTTTTTCTTCATCGGATCGGATACGCCCATATTTTCTCATTTCCATATACCATTGGCAGTATGCACGTTTATTCCCCGTGCCAATATATGGGTTTTTCTTTGTCCAACCAGTAGCTAGTTTGGTTGGTTGTTTCTTCGCTGCGTTGGCACGTCGTGTAACCCACGCCTTTTTTGCTGCTTCCGTTGTCATTCCCATTTTACTCACCTCTCCTTGTTTCCCATGCTTTGACTGCGGCCAGATGGCGATTTATTTTCTTAAAAAACTCTTCGCCGGTTGGGGTTAATTCGACAGATGTTGCGTGTTGCATCCGTCGTGTTGCCCAGGCCTTTTTCGCTCTTGCCGATAGTTGTTTCTTGTTCATCTATCTCACCTCACTGGCGCAACTGATTAGCTATTTGTTGCGCCATTGTTTGTTTTCTGTGGCCCTTGTACGTTTGTTTGCTGTTTATTTTAGCTAGCCATGCCGCACCTTCGGGTGTTTTGATATATGCCTGATATTGTGCGTTGACGTACTCACTGTGCTTGGCTTGCTCTGCTGCAACGGCGGCTTTACCTGCTTGCCGTTCGTCGTCCATTTCTTTGAGACGTGCCGCTTCGTTCGGGTCGCTGTGGTGGTAATCGAATTCGGCAATGTCTTCTATTGTCTGGGCGTTAAATACGTCCAGTATTCGTCCTGATGTCTTTGCTGCCATGTTCACACACCTCCAAGGTTGTGTTGTCCGGAGTTCACACTAACGGTGAACGCCATCATTCCATACTTGCCAAACGGCTAAGAAATTTATTCTGTGAGTTGTTTGAATGTCTCGATCGGATAGACTTTGTCAAGAACAGAAAAACGGTCTATCTGATTAAGATAATACCAGGCCGGATCAACCCCATCTGGACATTCAAACACCTTTGCGATATAGTGTTTGAAGTCGGTTGTTACTATTGCTACTTGTTTTGTCATGGGCATCACCTAATCAAAGAGACTTGCAAGACTGACTTTTTCAACGTCGTGCCGTGGCTGGATGTGATTGAGAAGAGTGTGCTCTAACCCCTTAAATCTAGTCTCTCTTCGTTGTGCATACTCTGTCAGGCTAGCATAGAAGTCTTCTGAATTTGACGCCGCCTCACGCCATCCAAGCATCAGCCAGGAATGTGTGGGTAACAGCTGCCTGGATATCTGTTCCCCTATGCTCGGCATATCTTCCCGGCTGCCGAATATTGCCTCTATTATTTCCTTATCTTCCATAGTTCTCACCTCAATGTTTTTTTTTATTCTCGTTCTAGCTACCGGCCGACTCTCGACACACTTCACGGCCGTCATAATCCATCACTATTTACCACCCTCTAATTCATCATAGGTACCGTCGTAGAAATTACAGATTAGAAAACAATCTACCAGGCGGGTTATGTGTCTTTTACGAAACGATAGTATTATAAACGTCTGTAATCAAAATAACGAATATGGATCGCCGTAAAAAATTTTATAATTTGCACAGAGACGAGATGATTGCTAATGCAAGAAAGTGGGCAGTAGAACACTCTGAATACACAAAACAATATCGTAGAGAATGGGCTCGGCGTAAGAGGGCGTCTATGCCAAAAAAAGAAAGAGTAAATATGTGGTTTGAAAAAACACAGCAGCGCATTGCGTTGCGCGGGGAAACGTTATTATCAACGGTGCATCCAGGTAAAATGCCTTGGAAAATTCAATGTAAATTTGGGCACGTTTATAATCGAATAACGAGAGAAATTAAGTTTGGGTGCCCTTCGTGCAATTCCACTGGAGGGGAGGCGGTAACTAGATATGTGTTTGAGAAAGCGTTTGGGGTCCCTTTCCCGCGCATTCGCCCCGATTGGTTAAGAGGCCCACGTGGCGGAAAACTTGAATACGATGGATATAACGAAGAACTACAGTTGGCCTTTGAGTATCAGGGGGTTTATCATTATAAACAGATCACAGAACGCGGCAATCTTGAGGAACACAAAGATCGCGACGCGACAAAACGCGCGATTTCACAACAACGCGGAGTTTGCTTGATTGAGGTTCCTTATTGGATTGCCCGTAGTGAAATCGGGGAATATGTTTTCGGGAAACTAAAAGAAAACGGGGTTGTCCCGCCAAACTCATGCCCTTCTTTTGACGAGATTAAATTAAATGCTATACCAGAGCGGCTTTCTCGTATACGTTCCCATCTGCAGGCAAATGGGTGGGTATATAATGGAATTTCAAACGATTCCGGGGCATGGGTTGTGTCAGCGACCTGCCCGCAGGGGCACGCGGTTGAACTGGCAATCGCCCGAGTTTTCAAATCCCCGTGTTGTGATATTTGTACACCGGGTCGCATTGAATATCTCAATAAGCAAAGAGATGTTGGGTATAATAATCTAAAAGAGGTTGTTTCGCGACGCGGATACTTACTAAGTGGCAGGGAAGACTATTCATCGGGTGAATCGCAGATGAAAGTCAAATGCTTTAATAATCACGAGTGGGTGGCCCGTGCGGAGTTTTTACGGCAGGGGCAATGGTGCAGGCAATGCGAAATGGCTCGCAGAATAAAGGCACACGATGATAGTTGGAGGCAACTTTTAACCCATTTAGGTATGAAAGATGTGTGTATTTCGGGGTCGGGGCATACAAAAGAATATATTTTTGGGTGTTCGGTATGCAATAAGATTAATCATATTACATACCCCTTAGTTTGGCAGCGAATTTCCAGGAACGTTTCACCTTGTAGTAATTGCGCTAAGGAAGCATATCGAAAAAAACAACTCGCGGCTCGCCCGATTACTGCTAAAGAGGTCGGCCGCGCCTTGACGGCGAAACTTAACAGAGAATGGAGATGGCAAGGATATGGAGGTATTTTGAATGACAACGACGACCATAGCAATCAGTCTAAAGACGCGCGCGCGACTCGCGGCGTATAGAACCCACCCTCGAGACACCTGGGACGATATCCTGAACAAGATGTGTGACCGACTGGTTTAACGGGGCCCACCAAACCATGGGTATTATAAAGATGCTGGTATACAATTTATACGCCAGGGCGGGTCCCCGGCGGAGAGGTTGATCTGATAAATCAACCCAATAAGCTCGCCGGGGGCTATATCCCGGCACAATATTTCCTTGGAGGGATTGAGATGCCAACAACTTGCAAAAAATGCCAAAACGAAGTAACTTTTCTGGTGCCAATGTCGAAAACGGGGCCATGCAAAGCAGGGTCCCCCGAACACGTATACTCGCGTTGCCCGATCTGTAGTGAGGTACTCGAGGGTCGCCGCGACGCGCGCGACGCCGCGACCGACGCGATCTTGAACAAATGGGGCGAGGTCGCGACGGATGTTGACAAGGTCAATCGCCGCGTCATGCCCGTCGTGGCCAAGGCGGAAATAGGAGTTGGCGCGGTTTGCCTCGGCGCGGCGGTTCTTGCCATGAGCCCCGTACTTCTGGCCGCGGGTGCATTCTTCCTGCTCTGCGGGAAGGTCGAGGAGAGGCGATGATTTCAAGACGGGCCCCATCCGCCAGGCTCTCGCTCGGGGAAGAGGACAGGCAATTGCTGTGCGAGGGACTCGCGCTCCTCGCGTTCTACGGGAGTCGCGAACGCGCCGCGCGCGTCGCGCAGCTAAGGAAAATGCTCGAGGGGTGAATGGTTATGGGTGGAGGAAAATGCAGGGTGTGCGGGAAGAAGCTCAACAACCAGAACCGCAAGTACATTTCCAACGTGTTCTGCACGGCAAAGTGCAGGGTGAAGCACTGGGCCGACCATTATGGCCGGAACAGGCTTAAGATGCGCGACAGGGTGGTCGACGAGATACTCGGCGAGTATTTCAGCACGCTGAAGAAGGGAAATACGGCCGGGCCCTCTCGAGGGTGATTCCATGGATATCGAGGATGAGAACTGGGTCCCTGTAAACTTCTGTTTCCTTGTCCCCAAGGCAAGCAGGAAGTTCAAGGAGTATGAACACCAAACCGGGGGCGTGGCGTGCATGCACCACAAGATCCGGGGCGAGATAATAGAGATCCCGCTCCGGGCCTGCGAGGAAAGGATAATAAACAGGATGTTCAGCAGGATGTATATCGGCGATCAAAACTATATACCCTACCATAAGGTGATAAAACGCGTCATAAGCTACCTTAAACTCCCGGTCAACGCCGTGGAGCGGCGGGTCGACCTTGTCAAGAAGCGGGACTTCAACGACGCGGTGAACTGCGAGATCGCGTTCGCGGAGGCGCTCGGGGGGTCGAAAGACGTCAGCCATGAGGCCTGGCAGTGGGTGGATGTCGTCGACGGGAATTTTTCGAGGTTCCCGGGGCTTGAGCAATACAGAGGGCAGAGGATATTGCTGATATATCCGAACAGCGATTGATGGGTGGTGGGAGCATGAAAAATTATACCGACAAGGAACTCGTTGCCATGGATAACGGTGCATTCAACAAGGCGTTTTTCAAGAGGTTCAAGAAGTTCCTCGCGCACGCCAAGGATTTGCGCTGTTCCCTTATGGGGTTCGGGGTCGAGCCGAATCGCGGGTGGAACTCGATCATCTGGCGGCTTACCGAGGCGATCGAGAAGGAGAAGCCGCACAAGGAGTTTGAGATAACACAAATCAAGGAGAAGTTCGGCGGGCTTCGGTATTACATAACCTCTGGGTCGGAAAAGATCTTCAAACTGATTGACAAGGCCGAGCGGGTATCATACAAGACATGCGAGGAGTGCGGGGAGCCGGGTTCTCTTGATACGAGATTCGGCTGGTATCTTACGCTTTGCAGGAAGTGCAAAAAGGCCCGTGCCGAGAAAAAGAAAGCCGAGCAGGAAGCAAGGTTCGAGGAACTTGTTGCTGAGAGGCGGAAGGCGAGGTGAAAATATGCGTTTCATAAGCAGCAGGTTGATTAAGCCCGCAATCAAGGGAAAAGACGGCAAATATATAGTCGCCGTTGAAGTTACCGACAAGGACATTGCCCATTTCGAGGATATGGCGATGTGCTATATGGTAAACGGGCGCAAGCCGAAATCTACGTTGTTCAAAAAGGAATACGGGCAGCAATACGATGAGTCGCACGACCTTACTCCGGAATATTCGCGGTTTACGAGGAAGCTTTGGGCGGTCTTTCATAAGCCTTGGAAACTTTACGATGTGTGCGGGTGCGATGCCCCGGGCGATTTCAGGGAATTTATTGATTTGGCCTATAAATACCGGGACGAACTCAATTTTACTTCATCTTGGCATAGATGCGACAAGGGTGTTTTGGACGAGATAAAAAGGGCCGAGGCCGAGCGCAAAGCCAAGCTTCCACCCGAGAAACCGTGGGTGGAAGACCCTGTGGCCAAGGAACAGCACCGTATTCTTAAAAAACACATTCCGAAGGATATTACCTATACCATGCATTTTGAAGGAAACGAGATTATGGGCCCGATTGACGAGGTTTCGTTTTTTTACAAAAGAAACTTGTGGTGTAAACCCACCGTGGTTGTAAAAAAGGAAAAAGAACAATGGATAACTAGGGAGATTTTCTATTTTTTGGGAAACTTTACCCTGAAAGTTTCCCGAAAACGTGGAAGTTTTGAAGAGTGTGTAAAAAAGGCAATTGAGGTGATGAAAAATGCGAAGTGATAAAGCGTTGTGGAAAATTGTGATGGATATTTATAAGCAGGCATATAAGGAGGCCAGCCCATCGGCTGATCTTGATGTGCTTATAAAAACGGGTAAAGTAAAAAAGGACAATTGGTTTATGGATTATTATCTTCCAGAAACAGAATACAAGAGAATTGTTGAGAGCCGCCTTAAGAAAAATAAAGTGACCCCGCTCGAGCGCAATAAGATAATGATGGATATATATCTTGGTGCCGGGCCAAGTTGTGTGAAGAAAAGTGATAGACTTTGAAGAATATCGCGAAATTTTTGATTTGTCCACGGGCGCCCGCGACGCGACACGCGACGCGACCGCGAAAAAACGCATCCGCGAATATTTTGAGCGTGTTCGTTCAAAGGGGGTCGGGTATCTTCTTCTCGGTTCGTTGGGGGTTGGTTGTTGCAACGGCCCCTCTTTTTTATTGGCCCGAAAATCTGCTTATGAACATAGGTTCGGCTATATTAACCCCGGTTGCGTGGTATGGCGCATTCTTGGGCAGCGGGTTTATACTCGACGACTGGAAGGAGCTTAAGGAACAGGCGGAATTTTGCAGGCGGTTTGAAAAAGCGAACTATGTTTTCGGCGGGACGTGATCTTTGTGGAAGACAAGTGTTTATGCGGGGGTTATTTTAAGGACAAAGACGTCTTGTATAATACCGTTCCTATGCATTTTCATGGCCGGGAATTTTACGTTCTTCAAAAATTCTTTTTTTGTTGGAATTGCGGGCGGCTGACGGAGGCTCCGTTTCCCATAGGGTCTTAGCACAACGAAACCATACTCTTATAAACACCTTTCACGAAATTCTCCTCAGAAGTTCACGAAAGGTGGTATCATGGTTGGGCATAAGTCTGATAATTCGGCGTTAAACTATCTTGCTGATTGTGTTCAAGGCACCGATGGCGCGCGTGTTTTGCGCATTACGACATCCGGTGCGTCGCAAAACGTTTTTGTCGATGGCGCTGCCACCGCGTCTTTGACAACCGGAAATAACGATGGAGGGGTTGTTTTTACAAAGGGAACAACCCTGCAGGTTTTAAAACGCGTTCGAGTTTCAATTCCTGGCGATTCAGGAACTCCATATATAACATTTTATACTACGGCCGGATTGACTACTCCTATAACCGGGGCGCTTTATTTGGCCGCCCAACCTGCTGATGGGTTTGATCTTTCAGGATTATCCGTTGCAGCCGGCGTATTGGGTTATCGTATTGCGGGGTCGGGTGGCGGCGTAGTCGGCTACTTAACCGTGTCATACTCCTATTAAACCACCAATCAAGAGGTTTAAAAGGAGCATTAACCAATTAGATATGATTTTGGAGGTACGACATGGGAAAATTTGCATTTGCGCTGTTTGCATTTCTTCTTTTTGCTAGTTTTGGGTTTGCCGTTTCCCTCAACTGCTCGGGCTCGGCTCAGACACTCGACACCGCCGGGCAGACCTACACCCTCAACGACACCTGCGCGGTGGACGGGGCTACCGCGCTGACCATCGGGGCTGCAAACGTCACCCTCGACTGCGCGGGCTTCTCGGTGACGGGGAACAACTCGACGGGGGCATACGGCGTCTATTCCAACCAGTTCAACACAACAATAAAGAACTGCAACATAAGCAAATTCGATTCAGGTATCTACTTCAACGGCGCTGACAATGGGTCGATCTCCAATGTCACTATCCTATCAACCGTGAACAACCCGGGCATCCCTTACGGCGTAGGCATCCTGATATACAATGGGGCCAATAACAACGTGATTGAAAATTCAATCTCAACATCAACCTTTGGCTCTGGCTGCGTCCTATGGACCAGTGCAAGCGACAATATAGTAAGGAACTCAACATGTTCCAACTTAATCGGCGCCTACCCTGGAGTAAGCGGCTTGCGAGTCTCAGGCAGTTCAGACAGGGCCCAGATAATCAACACAACGGGCATTTCACTATCTAGCGGCTCCGGGTTTTCAATGCATTCCAGTGTCGGGTGCAACATTACCAATTCAACATTCTCCTCAAACACTTCCTATGGCGCTTATGTCAATACCAACTCAAACAGCAACCGTTTCATAGGCACAGGAGCATCTTCAACATCATCAAGCGCAATCTACATCGACGGCGGCTCCAACGTTTCCATCGATTGCCAAGGCAAATCCATAACCGGCACAAACACCTCCGGAACCTACGGCATCTACTCCACGCAGTTCAACACGACAATCAGGAACTGCAACATATCCAAATTCCTCTATGACATCTACCTCTCCGAAGCGACGAACGGCACGATAGAGAACGTTACAGCAAGCACAGAAATTTCAAACTCAGCCCCAATTGTCGTGACCTCTGGCTCAGGAAATTCAATCAGGTCGTCAAACCTCTCTGGAAGGGAGATGGGCTTGCTTCTCTACACAAACACTTTCAGCAACACAGTGTCCGACATAACATCCACTGCGCTCACAGGTTATGATGGCATCTCCTTGCAGTCAGGCGCAACCAGGAACACGATAGCGAACAGCACGTTCACAGGTACCCGCGGGGCAATCCTGATTAGCGGGGCGGGCAACAACACGTTCATCAACAACACCCTCGTATTGAACTCCGGCGGAACCGCGCTTGTAAACATCTATGCTGCAACATCCGGCAACAACACCTTCTACTGGAACAACTTCACCGCCACATCAGGCACATATATCAACGACCTCAACGGCTCAAACTTCTATACCTACAACGGTGAAGGCAACATCTACCATGAAGTGATGAACGGAACCAGCAACGTGGAGGGCTTTGAAACCTCAACCGGCTTCCCGAACCTTTACAAAGGGATTTCAGGAACAGCCTATCCATTCAGCGCAACCACGACATCCAAGATGGTGGGAGCAACTGACTACTTCCCACTCACGCCATACATGCTCACAACCGCAAACGTGGACTACTTCGGGTATGACTTCAGGAAGATTGCCAACAACTCCGAAATGGCGAGCATGATGAGTTCATACGGCTTCAGGCTTTACGGGCAGACTATCAACTACAGCCGCTTTGACAGCGATTGGGCGAGCATCAAGTCATCGATAAACTATTCGATAAGCACCCTTTCCTCGGTGAACTTCATAACCATCTACTTCAATAGCAGCAACTACACGAATTATACCGCCGAATGCGCCAAGATGAATGCCAACCTCACCGACCTGAACACCTATCCGTATTCGTCGGATATGTCCTTCATACTGATAGACGTGAACCAGACCGGCACAGGCAATATAACCAGCTTCGTGAACAACGTCGCAGCCTGCATAATGAACGCAACGAACAATCGCATCCGCGTCTATTCCACCTACCCGACAGGGCTGATAACCTCCTACGTCTCTCCGTTCTACCTGCCCTACATAACCGACACGGGCAACCTCTCGCAAACCATAACCTCCGAGCGCGGATGGCTGAGGAACAGCACATCTCTTACAAGGATATACGCAGGGACAAACACAACCTTCCTCACGGCGGCAAAGGACTACTACAACAACATAATCAGGCAGGCAAGAAGCACCCCGACCGGAGTGCCTGCGGCAGACACGAACATCGCAACTTTCCTCAACGGCGACATCGTGGTGTTCAATACAGCATCGACAGCCGCCAACAAGACGACCACCTACACCACGGCGAACACCGGGGCGTGGGACATCTACAACGATTATTTCTATCGCCCGTTCACCACAAGCACGAACATCTACGTGCCTGGCAACGGGGCGACACAGCTTTTCCTTGACAACTACACCAAGTTCCAGATGGACGACAGCGGCTATTCCACGCTTTACAGGGGCTATTCCAACGCGAAATCTAATATGAATTACAGCTATGGTGGAACTGCAAACGGTCAGCTTGAAGTGACAAATATTACCGCGCTCAGGGATGAACTCTGGAATCCGAACTATGTAATCAGCGGGCAGGCATTCGCCACCTATGAGCAGCTTCCATATACCCAGATAATCAACTTCTCGGTTTACGATACGATAATATTCGCAGGAGGCGTCAACACGCCAACCATAGTAAACCAGTCATTCAACGTGGCTGCATACCCAAACATCCTTAACAAATCCTACGGCTATACCTCAGTCGCCGACTACAACAACCTCAATTCGACGGGCGGAAACATAACCAACTGTTCCGAGGTCAATCCGTGGGAAACCGCGAAGATAACCGAAGCCCTCAACTTCACGAGGAATTACAGCACCAATGTCTTTGTTGACGGCTTCGACATAGGATATGCGGCATCTCCTTCATGCTTCGAGCAGAGGGTCAAGCGTGTCGTCGATGCGATACACAACGACGGCAAGAAGGCGATACTCAACACCTACACAATCTATCAGACGGTTTCGCACTACGGCGACGCGGTTATGCGGGAGAGTTGTTTCTCACGCTGGGCTGGGAATGTTTCCAACCCGACCTATTCATACGAGAATATGACGCTCATGGTTCAGAACGCGGCGTTTGAAACCACATACGGAACTCCCGTAATCTGCGTGGCGTTCGGAGACAAGGACGACTATGAGAAGATGATGTGGGACTACCACGCATTTGCCGTACTTTATAGTACTGCCAACAACAACACCTTCCGCTACGGGCAGCCGGACTTCCAGGCACAGAAGGAAATACGCCTGCCGAGCCTCAGCCCGCCTGTACAGCTTTACTACAACAACCAGTCGGCAACAGACTGGAACCGCCGCTATCCCGAGGGAGTCGTCCACTTCGACCCGACACGCACCGTCAAATTCCCGAACGGGCAATACTACTGGCTTGAGACCGACGAGGTGGTGAACTCGCTTACATTTGGGGCGATTTATGCAAGGTACGACGGGACATGGGCAACCTGCAATGCTTCCAATAATCTGATATTGAAGGTGAATAATGCAACGACATACATCGTGGATGAATGTTCAGATGTCACTTCATGGGGCGCATACGTCGAAAAGAATATTACCGCAAGCTATACTCCCAATGGGCATTATTACATAGAAATTTACAAACAAAACGCATCTACAGAACACGGGATGTATTTATGGTATCGCACAGAAACTAATACAGGGGTTCATGCCTATTGGAACAACTCTACAGCTATACTTCCTCCAACCGTATATAATGTATATTCGGGAAGAAGCGGAACCCCTGGCGATTTCAATACATATAATTGGCTGACCTATCTCAATCTCAACAAATCCTTTTCCCAATCCGTCGATGCCGGAATAACCCAGATAACCAAGACCCTCACGGCAACCCCCAACAGCCCTGCGAACAGGTCTACCTACGTCATCAAGGCATCCACCGGAACCAAGGACTACAACCTAACCACCATCCTCTCGCCGACCACGCTTTCCAACAACTACATCCTCAACGCCACGTTCAACGGTAATCTGTTGAACATGTCTCTCCAGGACAACTGCACGGGAACCAACCCGACGTTCAACTACACCGTGATAAACGGCGAAACTCACGGCGTGTGCCTGCAGCAGTTCACCGCCGAAACAGGACATGTCGAACACTACGCAAGGGTCTCGGTTCCCCACCTCTCAGACATGAACTACACCTTCCTCGGCAACGAGAGCCTTTACTGTGGCACGCTCGGCACGGCGAACACGGTTTATACCATGACCGGCGACCTGTCGATAGAGAACGCCACCTGCTTCACCGTGTCGGCAGCAAACGTGACCTTGAACTGCAACGGGTTTAACATCATAGGAAGCAACGCCTCCGGCACCTACGGCATCTACTCCACCCAGTTCAACACCACAATAAGCAACTGCAACATCAGCAACTTTGCAACGGGAATATACTTCAACGGAGCTGCAAATGGAACGATAGACAACGTAAATGCCAGCACGCCGATGGCATGGAACTCTGGAACAGCGACGGGCGTTGCCCTCTTTATTGTAAGCGGCGGCAACCACTCGTTAACAAACAGCAAAGGCGCAAATGTTGGCAGCGGGTACGGCATCCGTGTTTCTAGCTCCAATAACAACAGAATCACGAATTCGACCGCCATCTCTTCATCATACTATGCATTTGGGATAACGAGCTCGGCTTACAATACATTGGCAAATGTTTCTGCGAACTCGTCAAGCACCGCTGGCATATACCTTTTCAGCGGTGCAAGCAATAACGTGATAAACAATTCAATCGCAAGCAGCATTGCCGTTGGGATGGCTCCCGACAGCAACAACAACGCAATCATCAATACGTCCATCCTGCCGAACGCAGGCAGCTTTAGCGGCATCTCCTTGACCGATGGTTCAAACACATATGTGGACTGCCAGGGCAAATCCATAGTCGGAACAAACGCCTCCTCCACCTACGGCATCTACTCCGACCAGTTCAACACAACCGTGAGGAACTGCAACATAAGCAACTTTGAAACCGGGGTTTACCTGAGCGGAGCGACAAACGCAACAGTGGAAAACACATCGGCATACAGCACATTTGCCAGCGCAGCGCCCGGATACGGCTCGGCAATATTTGTCTCAAGCGGAAGCGGCAACCGCATACTGGGCGGCGCATACTATGGCACTTTAAGGTCGTTCTATCTCTCAGCCACCACCAACAACTACGTTGCAAACACCGTATCGAACTACTACTTCAGCTCAGGGGCTGCCAACAACACATACTATAACATAAGCAGAGGCAGTTATTACAGCCAGTCCGCGTCCGGCGGTGTCGTCATCGACTCCTCCAACCTTACCAGCATCAGGCTTACAGCAGATTCCCACTACAACCAGGTGCTGAACACTGAAATAAACAATTTGGGCTCAACCGATGGCATTGAGCTTTCAGGTTCGCAGAACACCACCATAGACTGCATGGGAAAGAGCATTAGGGGCAGCAACGCGAGCGGGATATATGGAATATACTCCAACCAGTTCAACACCACCATAAGGAACTGCAACATAAGCAACTTCGCAACAGGCATCTACTTTGAAGGCGCCGACAACGGCACAATAGAGAACACCACCACGCACACGACTGCGGCGTATTCCGTTCCAAGCGGAATGGGCATCTACCTCTACAACGGCGCGAACTACAACGCGATACGCGACTCAAGCGGGTATTCGACGCAAGGGATAGGCATCATGCTCTACTCCAGCTCCAACTACAACACCATCACCAACTCAACGGGAACGGCAGGCACATACGGAGGCATCTACCTCTACTCCGGCTCCAACTACAACACAATCTCAAACTCCACCGGAACGGCAGGC
>Ga0172370_10002864_pt1 | contig 24411 bp, 21 predicted proteins | sample LakKiv5m_FD_114538 | JGI IMG/M metagenome (GOLD analysis project Ga0172370, IMG submission 114538) | Freshwater microbial communities from Kabuno Bay, South-Kivu, Congo - kab_022012_11.5m | ecosystem: Environmental > Aquatic > Freshwater > Lake | place: Democratic Republic of the Congo...
AACTTATACCCGTACATACGACTCGGTCCGCGGGGGTGAGGTGAAGGTGTCAATCTAGCGGCAGGCATTACCGGCAAAGCCGCGATTTGGAGGCCAATAGCACCAAACGCAAAATCCGTCAGTAGAGTGGAGTCTTGCCCCACCATCTACTCCACAATTTGTTGGGTTGTTTTTGCTACTTTAACAATAGTTTTGCTCCATCTCCAACAAATTTGTCATTAAGAGCGCTCAAAATTTCAAATAATCTTTCTGGTTCATTCATAATTTGTGTATGTTCTGGCTCAGGATTACTAGGAAGATTTTTTACATTCTCAGCTATTTTAAACCATCCTTCATACCAATCTGTTTGGTCAACAAATGAACCAATTAATTCCACAATTCCATTGGCGTAATTTTGAATTTCTTGAGTGTGAATATAAGTCATTGGAGATAGTGGGAAAGAGATAGTTGGCCCTGATGATTTGACTTGGATGTTAACCTCAGTTTCATCAATTCTTTCACTATAGCCTGTATAAATACTACAACTATGAACATATTCATTGCGTAAGTCTACTAACCATTGTAAATGGGTCAAATCAACTCCCAAGTCTTTTAATTTTATAATCTTGGAGGTTAATCCACGAGTGCATTCAATAAATCCAGCTGGTGGTTTTGATATTGGATTTGGGGACATCCATTTCCAATCTACTTTGCCGGCTAAGTATAGTAGTTCAAAAGCAAGACTTAATGTTTTGTCAACGCCAGCTAAAAAAATGATGATTGATGCAATCTGAAAACGATGAGATGGATCGTTAGAATTTAGTGACTTGACCATTTTCAACAAGTCTAAAGCAAGTTCTGTATGAGGTTTCAAAACATCATTTAGCAACTTTTTTGATGATAGCGCGATATCTGACACGTGTTTTTACCCTTTTATAATAGTCAAAACAACTTTGTTATGAATAAAGCCGCCTAACGGCTAGGGTTAGTGTCAGCGCCTGTGCAAGCGCTTGTTAGCCCCCCTTTTTTTTCATAGAGGTAATATCTCTTTTAATTCTTCTTCGGTAAAATGCTCCCTAAGAATTTTAATGACATCTTTAAACGCCTGCTCGTTTTGTTGCGCAAGAGTTCGTATCATTACCTTAACCATAGCAATATTTTGTTGAGCAGAATATTTTACAATTTCCTGATGAATCGAGCGAATTGCTCCGTACTTGTTAAATAAAATATTACTGACCGCAGTAGCTCCCAATATTTTAGCTACTTCCAACAAATTTATTCCATACAATTCTTAAAATTCTTTCAAAAAGTTAGAAATATCCTGTGAACTATGCATATTAGTTGTGAAAATTTCAAACAGTGTTTTTATCATTTCTCTATACATAACTTTTGTATCGGCATCAGTATTTTCTGATTTTGATAACTCCGTTAAACCTTCAACCAATACTTTAAAATTCTCTTTGTTAATATTCAATTCATCAAGCCGAGATTGCAGAACTCGACCAAATAATTGCTCTTTTTTATTAAGGGTGTAGATTTCCTTGATAGCTCCAATAATTTCGGGTAGATTTTGAACAATTCCTTGTACAACAACAAGTTTAGCTGATACAGGCTGCATTTCACTTTTTACAATTTCTGAGTCCATGTTTCCTTTCGACCCCTTTCTTAAGAGTATTTCACTTTCTCTGGACTCTTTTTGTCTTTCCATACGACATCAAAGAGTTTCTTAACCCCAAAGGCAGCTCCAAGTGCGATTGCAGGAACCACAACAACAGCGCCTAACAACATTCCACCACCAACTAATCCGCCGAGTGCAGCCAAACCAGAGGTTATACCAGCAGCGCTAAGTCCAAACATTGAACCACTCGCTGCGATTGCTGCTACAGGAACACCGACCCCCGCGAGTTTTGCTGCACTATCTTTTATAAGATGTTTGTATTTTTCGGAATTCGGGGGAATATCTTTGATTTTATAAAGACTTTCCTGGATAGATTTTATGGCATCAACCTGTTCTTGGGTGATCCCCAAGACTTCACCAATACCAAGTATGTATTGATATTCATCATCGGAGAACTTCGAATCAACCAAAGAAAAAAGACACAAGTCTGAGATTAAGGTGTATTTTAATTCCGTATTACCGAGAATTTGAATTGCCTCAAGATTCGCCAGTTTATCTTCACGTTGAAGGTTGAATACTGAAGAATAGATTTTGGCTTTCCCTACATCTGAAATCTTAAGTTGCGCCAATAAGACATCCAGTTGACGCTTTTCCATATCTCCAAATTCTTTATCTACATAACAGACGGCAGATAAAACACTCAAATAAGCAATTTGTTCATTTTCGGAATATTCTTCTAATGGATGTTTTTTCTGTTCTTCTGGCATAATTACTACTCCTTAAGGTGATTCCAATAGTTTGAAATTTCTAGATAACCCTCATTAGTTATTCAACCACTAAAAAGCAGGCTTAACATCTGGATAGAGATTGATCCTCATAGGGACTCTTGCCAGTTTTTGACACATTGTTTTAAGTATTATAAACTGCTTATATTATTATGAACACCAAAAAAACGCCCTCCATCTCTGGAAGGCGCTTTATGCTAATTACTCATTACAAATTTCTGAACTTGCAACACCGGCCTAAATTTATACCCGTTCATACGACTTGGTCTGCGCGGTGGGAGTTCGGGTGGAAATTTAACCTTCAATATCTATTTTTTCTATATTGTGTAGTGCTAATCATTCTTAAGCCAAAACGGACAAGAATGGAAACTTACAATAATTTCCGAAATTCAACTAAAGGAAGCATACATTTTGCATGCAATCCGTAACCGGCAAAACTAGCCACATAAAATTTGAGATCAAATAGCTGTGACTGTGCATATTTATCAATTTCAGGATCACTGAGTATCGTTTTTAACTTCGGACTTCGTGGATTGTGGTTGGCCAGGATAAAAATCACTTCAGGCTTTTCGTCAGCATTCAGTTTAACCTTTGCATTACTTGTACCTTTATTAAATTTCAACATCCCAAGTTCATCAAGTTGATTAAACTGGCTTTCCATGGTTTCCAATAGTTTAGCGTAACTATCTTTATTTGAGATCAACTTTTCCATATCTTTGAGATGTTTAACCAAGCCAGCACTACCCCCAAGCGCACCATCACCATATTTCATCTCAATCAAGGCAGCTTTACAGTTACTACCGTTTTTTCGCTGGGCTGCCAACCAGCGAATGGCCATAATATCAAATCTAGCATAAGGTTCAGTAACTTCGATATCCGAAACGAAATATTCACTTTCATTCGAAATGGTCGAATTGTTATTTTCACGAGCAATCAACTGTTGAAACTCTCTCTCTGCCTTGCCATAGGTTGAGAAGTATTCGTCCATGATATTCTTGCGACTTGGGAATGAATCAATCCAACTCCTTGAATCGTTCTGATTGTTAATCTCGGTTGGAGAATCAGGAATGAGAAGCCCAGATTTATTATATTGATCATCAAATGAAGCTTGATAAAAACCTTTGTTGTGCTCCTTGAGATTGAGGATATTTCCACCGCGATAATAGATATTGATGAAATTTTCTCGAATTGCCAGCATTAATGTATGGTCTTTTTTTACTCGTGCTAAGATTGGGTATAGCACACCATCGGAATCAACAAGATCACCCATAAATTTTGCAGATAACTTTCTCATCTATACCTCCCACCACTCGCCATCATTATGCACTTCCACATTTTGGAATAACTCACTATATCGTTCAGGGAAAAAGGTGTGGATTGGAACCACCTTGCGCGGATTGATTGCTGTCACGATTTTCTTTAAATCTCCGGGACTGGCATGCCCTGATGTATGGATACTAATTTTAGGGATAGCATTCCGCTCCAACCATTCCTTCAACCTATTGTAAGAGTCTTTTTCCCAATATCCCTCCCATTGAGAATAAATATAAGTGGCTCCTTTCAAACAATTTCCCCGCTCGAGGTCAGGACAATGCAGCGGGCGAAAAAGCAATGTGGATTTGCTCTGTGCCTCATGCAAATTCTCTATGAAAATACGATTTGCCGCATGGTGTTTGAGAAGATCAAACCAGGCATTATTTTTGATCTGGATGCGTTGAGCTTGGGGGATGAACAACGCGACCTCTGGCCAGTTGGATTGGGGGATATGAGGATTACCGGTTGCTTCTAGAATAGCAGCCGTGTACAGATCGATAATTAGTTTTCTACCCGTCCGTTTGCAAGCACGCAAGATGGAAACAACTCGATCAATATTTTGGGCTGAAGTATGAACTAGCGCCAAACCTTCGGTAGCGGAAAAAGCCTGCACAAGTTGTGTCTCAATATCAGCTTCTGTGGGAAAATGTTGGTCGTCATTAAGCCTTCCTAGTGAAGATCCTTCCAAAAGTAGAGTATCGATGTTCGTAGGAGGATATACAACCAGGTGCTCGAACAGGGCTGCCTTACGTCCATGAGCACGAAGATCGCCGCTATAGAAGAGGTGTTTTCCATCACTTTCAACTAAGAGTGCATAGGCATCATATGCCGAGTGATCGACAAGAAAGGGGGTGATTTGAAAAGGACTCACTTTAAAATATTGCCCGGATTGGTAATCCCATCCCTGTGAGGGAACAGGCCAGTTGCCAGGTAAGAAAGGCGCGGCAGCAGCCAGGATGCGGCGAGCAGCAGGCCCCATGCCAACAGGAATCATCGGTGAGATATGAGTGAGCAAGCCGAAATGGTCGAGGTGCGGGTGGGAAATAAGGATACCAAGTAGAGATGCATCATTGCCGTCTAATCCGGATATCTCAGGCAAGTATTGACTACTATTATTTTCTGCATCCAATGGTAAGCCCAAATCAATAAGCAGCCGTTGACCTTGGCTTTCAACTTCAACACAGCTTCCGCCTATTTGTTTGCTTCCACGATGAATGCAGACTCGCAAGTGGTTTTTCCCATCTAAACTAGTAGATATAAATTGGATGCATCATGTTTTTGGATAACTTTAACTCTTATCCAAAATCATATGAGCTGTTCTAATTCCATGATAATTTTTTTAACCGTTTCGGCAAATTCGGATATTTCTTCAGCGAGAATCTCAACCGTGGTACCAGGTTTCTCGCGACTCATTGTATCCGCATACGCTTCGTCGGCTAACGACAGGTTGTGCCCAATTACGTGTCGTTTCTCAATGTTCAGTTTCATTAGATCCAACTCTTCCAGAGTAAGTACGCTGAACGGATCAAGTGAAAGTTTCTTGTACAGATCCTTAGCCTTATCCAAGTTCTGGAACCGGTTGCCAATTGCTCCCTTATCAATCATTTTTTCTGATTGATCTTTAGGGAAAATCTTTTTGATCATATATCTATAAAATACTTTTTGATAAGTTTCAAATACAGTTACTACATCTTCGTGTGCATTCCCAAGAATTCGATAGGAAAGTTCACTATTGTTAGTCTCCGCAACCTGCTCAGCCAAGTCTATTTGTTGAAGGATGAGCTCGATTTCGCGTTCAAAGTGCACGTGTAAATTTTTACCGCCACAGTCAGGGCAAAATAGGGCAATTGCGTACACTCCATATTTTCGCCCACAGATATTACAAGCCAAATTCCGAATTAAGTCTTCTCTCCATGCTCGAGGTTCCTGACTGTAATCTGGTTTAATGTCCATCTTGATAGAAATTAATCCACCCCTTGGTTGGGAACGATTGAAATCCTTGGCCATTTTCACAAAGTAATCGTTAACATCTCTGGATGCTGCCCATTCGATATATTTCTGTATAGCTTTTATATCACCAAGGTAATTAAATTCATCATCATCAGCATCCATTCCACAATATGGACATGTTGTTCCTTGGGTTCCGGGAGTTCTCTTTAGCTGGGAAATATCAAGCTTTTCCGGTATCTGCGCATCACCAAGAAGAAATAATCGTGGTGTGCAATCAACATTTGGACACCATCGGTAAACTTTCCCACTGGGGCTATGCGGCAAAGGAACCTTAAGCTCCATCTTATCCCTTGTACCACCCACTTTATACTTTTCAAGACGTTTGAAATGGAATTCTGACATTTTTTAACCTGTCTCCAATAAGTCACTATCCAAATTTGTAGGAATTATCTCATCTTCGTGACCAGAAAGCGTCTTCCAGGTGGATAACGTTTCAAGAATCCAATTAATAAAATCCTTATCATCTGACTAAATATATGCAAGCGCATAAAATTTTTTGAAGAAAACATATTTTTGGTATTCGGAAACGATACCTATAGCTTGTTCAACGCGGCCACAAGATCTTCACCATGCAAGTCTACAAGGCCACTTGCAGATTGGGGTTGCCCGCCATCATCCTGGCTAAAGAAACTGGGCAGAACCTGGCGCAAAAGGTCAACCTGGCCGTAGAAATATTCTTTGAGCAGCGGTACAACCTGGTAGTTCCAGATATCATCCAAACAATTAAGCTTTTCCACCTCATCCGCGATCACCTGGAGTGGTAGAAAATAACTGTGTCCGATCTGATAATCTGCACCACGAAATTCAACAATGCGCTGATTCAAATTTTTCAAGCACGTTCCGATATTTAAAGCATCTTCTTCTGCTAACGAAACGTTGATTCCGTCAAGTAGTTGTGCCTCAGGTAATAATTCCAGAAAAGCGAATCGCCGGCGTAAAGCAACATCCAGTAACGCAATGCTTCGATCAGCCGTGTTCATTGTGCCAATAATGGCTAGATTTACCGGAACTTGGAAATCTTCTTTGCTGTATGGAAGTTCAACTGGCTGCTTACCTCGCTTATCCGCTTCAATAAGCGTCATCAGCTCACCAAATATTTTGGCGATATTTCCACGGTTGATTTCATCAATAACCAGAACATATTGGTTATTTGGGTCATCTTTAGCACGTGCACATAGGCTACGGAAGATCCCCGGTTTCAATTCAAAAGCCAAAACCATCGCATCACCCTGCTCAGTTTTGGGCCGTAAACCTTCCACAAAATCTTCGTACGCATAGGACTGGTGAAATGTCACCCAACGAATAAAATCTTCTGGTTGGTTTGTTGCGGGAGGACCTTGTTTGATCAAGGTAAGACGATCCGTTAAGGTGCCTTGGACATATTCCTTGCCGGCAGGTGTCAAAAACCATTGGCTATTTGCAGTTTTGTCAAAAAGGAAAGGCTCAGCACGTGAAGTCAGATTGACGGTCTGACTTTCGATAGCTGTGTGCGCCTGTAGATACCCCCATATTTGGTTTTTTTGGTGTTTTACCGGACTTTGTCTAAAACGAGCCTGAACCAATTCCATTTCTTCAAGCTGAGGAACTGTATATTTTTTGTCATGTCCTGTTCTGTACATATCCAAAGCTAAAATATCGTAGAAAGGTAAATCCTCTATGACCGTTTGCAGAAAGGTCGCTCGAGACTGCGCCTGTTTGAGTTGGGGAGAGACCAGTCGGTTTGCAATAATTTTCGCCCAGAAAGTTTTGCCTGTTCCAGGAGGACCGAAAAGAATCAAATTCTTAAAGCGGTTCAACAAACGCAATGCATCAACCACAATCCTGGTATCATTTTGAGGTTCTTCTGGTTTATTGCCTGTCTCAGGTTGCGGCGGTGTTTCCACTTCATCGGGATTCCATTCTTGTTTAAGATCCTTATAAAAGTCAAAGTTCTGGCCACCTGGTTGGGTGTCGGCTAAACCTTCCCGGATTTGGTGTAACCGCGTGTCGAGATCTGTGTGTGGGTCAGAAACAAACTCAATATAGCGACTAACAATTTTTTCTTTGTGCGTGGTGCTGATAATCCGCTCATATTGATCTGGGAACATCAAATACAAGATGGCATGTCGGAGATCGTAAGCTCGATCACCTTTTGCTGGGATGCCCTCCAGAATTTCATCGAGCATTAATTGGACTTGGGTCGAATCTGTAAGTATTTGTTCAGCATTACCTTGCTCCTTTAATCTTAAAGCAAATGCAGCTAATAAATGCAGCTGAGCATATCGAAAATGATATTTCTGAGTGGTTCTGGTAAATCCATTTTTTTGAGCTGCCCAAATGGGGTTATTTTCTGGCGGTAGAGTCAAACCGCTTTTCTGAGCAGCCCAACTAATATTGCGTAAACGTGTGGCAAGTGTGATATTTGCAGATGGTAAATAGTAAACATAGTGCATATCAGCTGCCAACCCCCATAAGATGGGTGGTGCGCCAACAAGTTGTTGTTCTAATTTCTCGTTAAAATTTAAATTCCCTTCCAGGTTTGGGCTATCAATAACCTGCGTTTTCCAACGCTGCAAGTTGGCAATCGTCCATATCGGTTGGTCCGGCCAAATAAGCGAACGGTCCTGCTGTAAGCAGCGTTCCTGAAACAAGTGGAACGCATCGTATAGTGGTTGAAATTCTGTCATGCGGGCCATATTACCTCCGATGGTGAGCCTACTTGCGAGAAAGTCGAATACAAAATTTTACGAAATTCCTGGATCAATGGAAAAATCTGATTTAATGGTTGATGCAAATTTAAAGTTGCAACGAATATCCGGATAGAGGTTTGTTCAACCATCAACATTTTAGGGGGAAACTCTTCTGCTCCAAGCGTATGGGGATAGAGAAGTAAAATACTACGGCAGTGAAATTGGGTTGCATAAGCTAGCGTTTGATAAGCATCGCTTTCAGCGACTGCTCGATATGACTGTTTTAAAGGTAGCGCCTTATTTTTTGTGTCAATAATCAGATTCGGTTGACCGGGTAAACCTAATAAGATGTCAGGTTTTAGGGGAAACATCGGTTTCTCCGGCAGGGGCATCGGCAAGACCAGGTGTCGCTTTGATATGCTGCCTTGTAATTCAATTGATTGATCTCGCCATTCCTCAGGCAGAATAAGCCGGCTGTAAGTTTGCAAAAAACTGGCGATTAACTGCTCAAATAGGCGATCCATATCAAAAACAAACGCAAATGCACGCTGCCCACCAGCCAACAACTGCACCGTTAGCCCATCCAACAATAACCGGGCTAATTGAAAAGCAGAATAAAAACGCTCATTTAAGCGATTGAATTCAATATGATCCAGGTCTACGGAACTTAACTGCGCAGGTAGGTGAACTGGCTGCAACCAGCTTTCAAGATCCGCCAACATCTGACGATTTTGTGTATCACGTGTAATCCGCTGTAACCGATCTACTGCAAGACGGAAAACCCGGTTAAGTAAAGTATCTGGCAAATAATCATCGTAAGAGACATCCAATCCTTGAGTTAAGTTCGGCTGACGGGAAAATTGCCGTGCAATGTTCCATCGCCCACGCACATATGGGAGTAAATCTTCTCTACGAATATAATCCTGGTGAAAACCCTGTTGTAATTGGGTTAACAATTCTACTGCGAACAGACGAGTAAGCATTTCAAGCCATGTGCCACGATTGGTACTTAATGATGCCAGGGATTGGTTATGTAGTTTCAGGCGGCGCGCATGGGTTAATAAGTGCAAAAAGTTTTGCGATGCAGAGATAGTCGCCCTTTCATAAGAAGCTGAGCCTATAACTGCTTCAGCATTGGCTTCTGGGTCACAATCAATTTTGGGTAAAATTTGAATCGTACGTCCCCCTGCCTGGATCACCCCCACAAATTGAGTGGCGCGTAACCCCTTGCGTTCAAGGCGGATTAATTCCTTTCCAGAATTTTGATTTAAACGATCCAGGATTTCCAACAATGGATCATTGGCTGTCAAGCCAAGATCCTGGTAAGGAATTGTTTGTCTCTCAAAAAGGGTTATTACGCTATCCACTGTTGTAATTTCCAAAATTCTTTATTTTGTAAAAATCATGAAACCAAAAAAAGGAATGGAAGCCTTAAAAAGGTTGTGACTATCCCCTTAATTATACGATCATAGACCTCAAATAAGTTTTTTTAAACGCAGACGCTTTTTCTGCTCCGGTATTGTTTTGCATTTTTTCTTATTTGTATATCTACGGAAATTCATACTTTCAAAAGTAATACAAATGTATTACAATATATCTATCTTAATTTAGGAGCCAAAATGCCCAGGAAAAATTCACCCACCAAACCAGTTCGTTCTTTTAGACTAAGCTACGAGTGTGTTCGCCAATTGAAAGATCTGGCCGGCAATATGGGGCGCAGTGAAGGAGATGTTGTCGAAGTTTCTATTGATCGGATGTATCGGGAAGAGCTTAGATTTGGAAATTTGATGATCGGTGAAGGTCAAAAGCCTGAAGATAACTATAAGGTAGAAAAGGCGGAGGAATAGAAATGATTGCAGGGTTCATTCACCTGGTTTGGAAGGTCATTTGGAATGTGGTTGTGGTTCTAGTATGTTCCGGTTTAATTTTTATTGGATACAAAGCCAATCAACCTATGAGCGTAGCCGGTGCGCCGGCTGGAATGACTTATGTTGAGTTCATCCAGGATCGTTTAGATGCAGCTAAAACGGTGAAACCCTTGCAATGTGGTTGGGGAATGATACTTTCCCTGGCAGCTCTTGGACCGATCTATAGTGTGGTTTATACGGAAGTAGCGATTCATCCAGGTGGATTCCTTGATAAAGTAACTGCATCTGACTCTGATATTCCCTCCGGGGTAGCTGAAGCAAAGTGGTATGAAGTCCCTGGTATCTGGTGGGATGTTGTGGAACAGTTATCATGGACAATGTTAGTAAGGCATCATCCGTATGGGTGCCAGTTTAGACAAGTGGACGGGCAAATTAAATCCCAATCAAATCTCTGACAGAAATTAAATGTTAACATGAGAGAAATGTGTGTCTGAAATTATCTGGATTCTAGCGTGTTGTCAGGAAATATCTTTAGATTCTAAGCATATACCGATACCGAAAGTGAAGTGTTACAAAATCCAGGTGTAAATGCCGAAAAATAGTGCATGATTAGTGATGCGAAGCTGCCTTGAAGGATCTCCTGCTGGCAACTCTGAGTTCCGCCCTCTATATTGAGTTGGTTATCATTTACTACAGCGGCGGCAGTAATTATGTTTTTCAATTGCCAAAAATTCGTCTCCCTAATTGTGTCCCAGAAAGATTCACGCAATACTCCTCTTTGAGGATGTTTGAACTCCTGGATTGGGTTATTAATCTTCTAAAAAGGTTTGTTCCAGCTCATTGAAGATATTTTGTTTTGCCCAAATAAGCCACTTTGCTGCTGGATAGCTAAATTGATCTATTCCATAATTTTCCTCAAATTCCTCAATGACTTCACCTAATGCTTGGTCAAATAAATGATCATGAATTTGTGCCCGTTGCAGATTTTTTATTGTTCGATTCATACTGATGGCAATTCGATTATCAATTCTTCTCCAATTCTTCACCCACCGATCAGGAATCTGATATAAAGTACTATATGATCCGATCGAATTACTAAATGTGGGTGGCGGATTAATTGAAACAAAAACCATCTGGGTTGGATAGTTTCTTTCCGATTTGAAATTAAGATCTGCATACTTTCTCACAGGTCTAGCCAAAGGGTGAAATGCTTCATCATATGGAATAACAATCAAAGGACTGGGGTTTAGCGGATCCAAATCACCTTTTCGCGAATTACATCCAGAGCACATTGGAATCAGGTTTAATGGATGCATGCATATGCTCGGGTAAAGTGATTTTGGGAAAAAATGCTCAAGAGTATATCCCTGTTCATTTGCAGCTGCACTATCAGAAAATGCATTGTCGCAACAAGGGCAAACAAATTCAATATTGGGATTTGAAGTTTTGTATGCGTTTACAACGCTTTCTTTATTGAAAACAGATGAACCATGAGGCTTTCCTACTAAGCCTGGGGGATAACCTAAACCGAGAAGCTCATAGAATTCACACAGGCATTTCTTTGCTTTTTCATGAAATTTGGATTTAGACGGAAGCATTGAAAACGAAAAGGATGAGTCATTAATCCGTTCGTAAAAGTTTTGGTCGATTTCAAAATCCTGCAGTACTAGCTCTTTATCAGATCGTGAGAAGTGGACATAATCGGTTAATTCCTGCTGAAAACGGTTAGCAATTTTTGGCGATTTGCCAGTTCCTGCTCTGAGGTTAATTAACCAATCAACAAATTCATCCTCCATCGTTGCACGAAATAAGGCGTCCGTGTAAGTCGAATTCGCGATAGTAAATTCAAGCATTTTTCGTTGCAAGTTTACTAACATGAATAATTCTTCCATACAACTTGGAGGATTAAGTGGATGTAGCATCAATTTCCCCCAATCGTTGTTTGAGTCGGAATCGCCACATTCCTGGACCAATCACCTCCAATAATCCACTTACCTTTTCACGGTCTCCATTTTGAATAGCCGCTACCAATTCTTCCTCGGATTTTGCTCCTGAGGACAATTCTGTATCAAATGTAACCATCATGATTTCACTTGGATCAGCGCCAAAGGTTTTTATTCCAGGTCTCCGTTGTTCAGTAATACCAGAGGGGTTCTTAACAAACACAGTAATTTGACCTTCAGTAACATCGGAAAGTAAAATGCTGGAATGAGTGGTAATCAAGACATGATTGGTATGATCATGCATCATTCCGTCCAACAGACTTACAACTTCTCGTTTCCAATAGTCATTAAAATGAACTTCTGGCTCATCTAGAATTATGAGACTATTATCAAGATCCAACATTGTTAAAAGTGCCATTCGACCTAAAAAAGCTCTTTCTCCATCACTTAGCCAATCCAGTAAAAACACACTTGGAATCTTGTCGCCTGTATTTACTTCATCATCCGTTTTTTTGGAGTCTTTTCTCTGCAGAAAAATTGCTGGTGGTTGTAATGTAGGTTCTCCAGTCGGTCCGTTTTCTTGTAGAGAATCCAATCGCTGAAACAGACCAAAGACACCGCTGGTTTTTTCCAACAACGCTTTTGCTTGATAGCTATTGCCAGTTAGGTCGAAAGGCAATAATCGATCTGATGCGTGTCGGATTTCATAAGGTTGGATGCTTAAAATTTCTTCGTAAGTCGTTTTAGGCGAAAGACGATCGTAAATTCGGAAACAAAGTGAAAAACCGGTGAATTTTTCAACTCCGATAGCCTCAAGTACCTTTGATAAGGGTGTATTGAATAGATTCTCTGGCTCGGTAATATATCTAAGTAAACCGCAAAGGGTGATTGTGTTCAGTCGTGATCCTCGAATAAAGACAAACGGCAACTCCCCTTGGGTAAATATATTTTGGCCTTCGCTGTCACCGCTCGGTATGGGTAATTCGAAAATCGATCGATCTAAAGGATTATTTAAAACTTCTTGAGGAGCGTCAGGAGAAAACGTGTAGCGAAAACTATCAGCCAATAAATTTATCCATTCTTCTTCAGAACCAGTTGTGTACACTACTACACGTTCAGGCAAATATTGAGACTCAAGTACTGAGTTATAAAACTCTTTGGTTTCCCCTTCCGATGTAATGGCTGTCGTTACTATATGCCATACTTTATTTTCTTTGTTCCAATGTTTATCGATAAAAACTTTTACAATCTGATCTTTTTTTGCTAATTCATACTCAAGAAAATATTCATACTCTGCACCTTGACCAGTCTGCAATGAAGCAAATATTTCAACGAGTGTTCTTAACAAGGTGCTTTTTCCAGAACCATTGACTCCAACTAAGAAATCCAGGCGATAATTTTCCTTTTCATCTAACCGACCAGATCGATTAAAACGTATGTCCAGATTATGCAAAAGCAGGTGATCTTTTAAGTAAAGTCGGATAAGCTTCATGACTCTACCCCTTTTCTTTTCTCTCGAGTACTTATCAGCCTGTAATATGGCGCATTCATTATAGAAACCTTGACCAGCGCACCCATTTGTTTGAATAAATTAATCGTTCGTTCTATGTCTGGTAACGAATATGGGAGATCGAGATCCTCCAATTGGAAGGGAATAGGGATTTCTTTACCTTGGTGGTGTTCTACTTTTGTTTGAATTGCATCCCAAATTACTTTTTGGAATCCCACCAATTTACCTATTGGATTAGCGAATATGGTTTCGGGGGGTATTTCGTCAGAAGACACCGGTTTCATTTCTGAAAGATTGAGCAATTTTTTAATTTGGTTGGTCAATTCAAAATGCGATTGTTGAATATCTGCAAGAATTTGTGCTGAACTATCTAATACTCTTAATTCCAATTCATCTTGTTGAAGGAAATAGGAAATAGGTTGTAGATCCAGGTTCGGCTTTTTTTGAATCACATCATAAGGGACAGCAATTCCGATAACAACTCCTTCTGGATCCAAAACGCTTCCACAAATGGGTTCATCGCTTGATCGAATGTTAGTTACTTTATAAACTGAGAAGTGAGGAGTCTGATTCTCGTCGAGAATAATACCCAGGATTGATTCTTCATTGATCCTAATTAAGGAAGTTTGTTGACCTTGAGAATCCAAAAACTTGAGAGAATCCTTGGGTTTTGGAGGAATTGTTAACAACACTCCACTTGGGCTTTCAGTCTCTTCATACCAATAATAAATCTGAGCGTTCGCGCCTGAGAAAGTTTTGGGGAGAGTAAACGCTGGAGTCAGAGGTGAACCATCTGGGTTAATTAAAATGCCAATCGTTTTGGAGAAATCAATTTCAGTATAAGTAAGGGCACTTGTTTTATTCGTCAATAACTCAATATAAGTTCCACCTTGCGGGGTTAATTCTAGCCTGAAATCCCAATCCTCTGCAAATTTAACTAAAACATTAACCCCAAGAGTTAATGGGGTTTTAATTTTTGGTACTAAGTTTTCACTAACCCCAATAAGGTTTTCAGTTGGATTCATTAACATAAAAATTGTTGAGTCTTTGTCTTGTTTCTCAGCGAGGAACTGGTTTTCTCTGGTTGGGAATACCGAGGAAAATTTTTTTACTTTTAGTTGCGCGGCTTCTTGTGTAGTAATCCTATAACCAAGTAACTTATCATTAGTAAATAGTGCTTTCCCTATCAGACCTATTTGTTTATCTGGACTTATCCAGTAATCAGTTACCGTGTTTCGCTCCTGAAGGGCGGTTTGAATTAATGGTAGATCATTGTTTTCTGAGTCAGGTTGCCTATTTCTTCCAGAAGTAAATCCATCATATCGAGGTCTAAAAAACCAATTTACATAATTAGGTCGTTCTTTTTTTTCTATTAATAAAGCATGAGTTTGTGTCTGACTATATGGTTGAAAAGAATCTTTGGGAAAACTAATTACTGCTGCCAACTCGCCGTTTTCGATCCATCCCTCGCGTAGAATTTGTTCGCCGCCGCTGTTAGCGAACAGGGAACCAGACGGCAAAAAAACGACCATCTGTCCAAGCGCTGCCAGGTGATTGAATGCAAGAGCCGTCAACACGGTTTCGGAACGTCCACTCAACTTAAAATCAAACGCATTATTCACCAGTGAATCATCCACTTTTGCGCCAAAGGGGGGATTCATCAAAACGCAATCAAACTGCGTTTCCTTTTCGCGTTTTCCAAAGATGGACAGGGAATTGCCGATGCGGATATCCGGCTTTTGGATGCCGTGCAGGAGACAGTTGGTAAACGCCAGCCGTGCCCAGTTCGGTGAGATTTCCACGCCAGTCACCTGAGGTAGCTTTTCGGCGGCGGCCACCAAAAAACCGCCACTGCCGCAAGCGAAATCGGCCAAACGCACTCCTGGGAAAAACTCCAGCAAAGAGGCGGCCCATCGGGTGAGATGGCGTGGAGTGAAATAGCGTCCTCCGGGCTCCATGCGTTCAAGAAAGCCCGGAAAGACTTCATTAAAAATCTGCCCAGCCGGTGAATAATCCTGCAGCAACCCATGAACTGCGTCCCCAATTTGCAGGTAGCCGTTAATGCCCAAGGAACCGGTAAACTGAGGTACCAATTGTTTTATGTCTGGCAAACTCATTAAATAAGGGATTTTTTTCATCAGGTCAGGCAGCAGGTCGATAGGCATGAATCCGCCGCGAATGTCTTTTTGCAGTTCAAGCAACTGTCGGCGACTGGATGAAATCTCGTAGAGTTTCCCGATCTTAAATTCTTCCCGCAGGATAAAATAAGCCAGGTTCTCGATAATAGTGATCGGATCGGTCACCCCGGCGGCAGTAAAAATCTGCCAGATTTGATTGATTCGGCTATGAATTTCAGGCTGGGATATAATCACTTACAACTCCCCACTAAAGGCTTGCGCCAAGATAGACTGTTCAAGTTGAGTAAGTAACCTCTCCTGTTGGGCGTTACCCTTCTGCATACTGACAACATCTAATGAAAATTGGGTGATCCTTTCAACAGCCTGGTCCTGGATTGAAAGCGATCGAGCAGGGTCATTAATTAAAGGTATTGGAATTTTAATCTCACGCAGAACAGATTTATTTGCACGTGGCATTCTTGCCCCATAACTACTACCGGAGGCTAGGTTGACAAACCATTTTGTTCGCATTACAAATGCTAGATATTCCCTACGAATTAGTTTTGGGTTAGGTCGATAAACTACCCATTCTGTAGAGCCTATCCCATCTATTGATGGAACAATCACCTTATTTAAATAAGGACGCAATTTAGAGTAAAGCACATCCTTTGGCGTAAACGAGTTGCAGGTGCTTTTTACTTCAGCACCTTGAATGTAATTAGGAAGAGGTTCAGCGATCTGGCTTTCTGAAATGGCATCTAACCCCCAATAATTATAAGTGTCAGAGGGATGGGAAGTAGGAATGATCTGATTTGATTCCTCAGATGCCAATTCAGATAAAGGCAGTGTTCCCCATCCTTCGGGGAGTCCTTTTTCAGGATATGGTAACACTTCTGCCAACACCGCATCCATCAACCGGTTGGTGTCGGCGACAATCTTTTTGTGCAGCCGGCGGGCTAACTTGTGCTCTTCTAGATATTGGTCTAATCTATGAATTACTCTTTGTTGTATCAAGATAGATTCTTTAGCATCTTTTGGATTTGGTATTGGCACGTTTTGCTCAAGATATCTTGAAATAACAAGATTTCGTAATCCTGAAGTAGTTCTATGCATTTGAATTAATACTTCTCGTCCCTGTGGAGAAGATAGATAATAATGCAAATATTTTGGTAGGATTTTTTCATTATTAGGTCGCAGCCGTTGTGTGAAATTTGAGAAAAGAAAAATTCGCTCATCATTAATATCAAACAAAGCAGCTTCACCTATCAATTGTGGACTGCCGCTACTTTTTGTGACAATGATATCTCCTGTAAGAAGCCTCTTATTCTGTTGGTCTCTTGCTGAAACATCTCGGTACGCAATGTCGCCAGTTAGATCGAGGGACCAATTATTAATATTCGTAGACCTTAATACAGCGGTTCCGTCTTTGGGGCCTGAAAGATCTCCCCAGGTTCCGCTATCGCATAGTAACAGTAAGTCAGTAAGTGGAATGGGTCCCCATATCTCATTCATTATCATTCTTCCTCGCCATTGTTCAGTTTCTTGTGAAGATCATCAATTACTGAACTCAATTCCCTGATTCGTTCTTTCAAACTTGCTGTTAATTCCCATGGTTTTGGAATATCTTGTTCAGATGAGTGATGAGGATTCGAGGAAGTAAGATCAAATCCATTATTACTGATTTCATCAAACGTTTCTACCCAGGTGTTCATCTGCTTGGTTGGCTTTGGCCCTTCTGCCAAGTGCGCAATTATTACCACTTCTGAATCTCCGGCACTCACTTGCGGCCTTGACACCTTTCCTGTGATGCCATTGCGGTATGCTTCCCATAGGCGGTGTACACGCCACTGCTCACGCAATTCCGCCGCCAATCCAAACGGCCGCTCTCCAACGTGCTGGCGGTACTGGTTCCATTGCTGCCAGACCTGGCGGAGTTCCTCAAAATGCTCGTCTCCAATCGGGCTGCCCTTGCTGAATTTTTTCAGCCTTTCTGGAATGGGCAGTTCGTAATACAACACTTCTTGGGTTGGTCCCGGGCGCTCGAAAAACAATAAGGCGGTCTTAACGTCGGCATAAGGTGCAAAAGAACCCGGCGGCAGGCTGACGACCATGAACAGTTTGAACTGCTCCAGTAAGTCTTTCTTAACCGTAGCGAAAGCTCCGCCACCAAACAGGGTACCTTCGGGTACCACTATGGCGCAGCGTTTGCCCACTGAGGATTTAAGTTTTTTCATAATGTGTTCAATGAATAGCAGTTCGGTGGCGTTCGATTTGACCGGGAAGTTGTCCTGAACAGCATCGTTTTCGGTGCCGCCAAAAGGCGGGTTGGTGAGAACCACATCAAAACGCTCTGTTGGGGTAGTCTTCATTGGCTCTTCCAGCGTGTTGCGCCGGCGCAACTTGGGAGCGGTCACGCCGTGTAGCGCCAGGTTCATCATCCCCAGCAGCGCTGGTACCGCTTTCTTCTCATTGCCGTAAAAGGTCTGTGTCTGCAGGAAGGTATCCTGCTCTATGGTGCGCTCCGGGTTGTGGCTGCGAATATGATCAAAGGCGGCTGCCAAAAAACCACCTGAACCGCAGGCCGGATCATAGACTGTCTCACCCAACTGCGGGTCAATTACTTCGACCATAAAACGAATGATCGGACGCGGGGTATAAAATTCACCGGCGACTTTATTTTCATTCCCCAGGCGTCTGAGTAGGGTTTCGTAAAAGTGCGAAACGGTATATACATCATCCTGGTTAAGAAAGTCAATCTTATTCACAAGTTTGAGCACATCTTTGAGGTTGTAGCCAGAAGCACATACCACTACGTTGCGTTCAGAAAAGATGGAAGAAATCGTCTCGCGGAACGGTTCACCGTGAAGGCTCTGCAGACTGGGGATCAGGCGAGTATGAATGAACTGGATCAGGTCATCTGCCGGCCAATCTTTACGCGCCCAGTTCGCCCAGGCCAGGTCACCTTCAAGAATGCGCTGATAGGTCTTGCCTTCCATAGTCGCTTCAGTTTGCCAGATCTCTTCCTGGGCATCCAAAAAGCGCAGGAAAAGCAGCCAGGCTAAATGTTCGATATATTCCATCACCCCGCCACAGTTGTTGTCTCGGCGTAGGATCTTACAGGCCTGCCACATGTCACTTGCGAGTGTTTCGCGCGTTTGTCCGTTGGTTAATGCCAAAATGTCACTCCCATATTGATAAAATGAAAGACTGCACTTGCGGTAAAAGCTCATCAGCCGGGGGCGCATCCGGCACGAAGGGTAAGAGTTGCTGCTCCCATTCATTTCTAGCAACAGATAATAGATCTTCAGACACAAAATCGTTTGGAGATGTGTATGAAACATCTCGGATAACACATTTCTGATTCAATAAAGGTACTAAATCAGGCGATTTTAGATTGGGAATTTGCAACAAATTCCACAAATCATAATAATCTCGGCAGACTCGGCTTGCACCCCAACCGCGTTCCTGCAACCGTGCTTTGCTCTGTAATAACGCTCGTAATTTCTCTGCGGTGATTTCTGTCAGAGAATAAACCGGGATGTTTACATCAATATCCTCAGCAAACCCGTGCAGAACAGGGCGAATTTCCACTGGTGTAACAATAGGCTCGTCCACCGTAATTTCCACCTTTAGCCGGCACAACGGTTGTCGTTGCTCTGGGAACTGTACTCGCACAAGGTAAGCTTTTTGGTCGCCTGGATGAGGTTGTTTCAATAACAGTTGCTCTAGCGCTACCTGAAAAGGCCCGCGTTCGTTCAACATCTCGCCCATGGAGCGAACAACCATTTGCATTGCTTCATCAATCTGCTGGATTGGACCTATTATCCGTGTCGAATAATCCAGGTCTTCAGAAAAACGGTAATCCGCAAAATAGAGCTTCTTTAATGCCGTACCGCCTTTCAATACTAGGTTATCACCCAGACCATCCGTGGAATCCATAGCAGCCAGAAGGTAACTTAAAGCATAATCCTTTTCAACGATGTATTGCTGAACTTTTGTCTTTTGGGTGACCGATCGGATTAATTGAAGAACGTTTGGCATTTAGGACCTTTTTAGATTTTCAGATATATGCCAACGAGAATTCTTATTAGCACTTGTTTCTTCAAGGCTAGGATCCAATTGATAGTACCGTTTTACTGGATAAACTCGTAAACGTTCGAGGTTATTGGCTGCATAGCCAAGATTTTCAAGTGACCATCCCAATCGCTTAATCACAGAGCCCACATTGTACTTTAAGGCATAATCAACCAATTGATCCACATTGATTTGATTAATAGCATTATCTAGTATTTCAATTGCGGCAGAGAAACCACCAAAAATATCTGGGCGAGCGATTAAATCCAAGGCAGTGCGTTCACGATCTGTAATGTTCACCTGTTGCCATGAGTTCACCCACATTTTCTGGAATCCCCAAAAGAGGTTGGGGGCAATATGAATGAATTCAAAATCATGTCCTGAGACTGTCCACACAGCTCGGCCTCTTGGACTGTGTGCCTTTCCAAGCCGCATTTCAGGTGTAATCACTTTCGTTGGGGTTGTTGCCTGCACCATGACCGGATTCTGTGTCGTAAAACCATGGTAGGCGCAAGCTGACCAGTGACTGATCGCCATCGGCTGAATTAATGCTGCAGCAATCGCATATACCGGAACTTCTTCAGAATACAAAGGGCTCTTGACTAGATAAGTACCACGCTTTAGGATCTCAATCCAACCAGCATCAGATAAAGTGCTCAAAAGGTAACGGAGGTGGCTGGTTGATAATTTCTGCGTGTCGGCAAGCGGCTTGATCTGCTCCAATGTAAACAAAGGACCAAATTCCTTAACTGCTGCCTCAAGCAACAGTAAGCCCAGCGATTGTGAGTAACGGGGTTCATTGTTCATCATTTGCACTATTATACTGCGATAATTAGTTTAGGACTAATTATCGCAGTAAGTTAGTTCAACTAATCGTAAATACGTCTCTGCAACTCGGCTAAATTCAATTGTAGTTTAGGCAACGAACCAAAACGGCGTGCCACACCAGGTGCCTGCCCCATTTCAAAAAATGGCGGTAAGCGAAAGATTCTCGGATCGCTGATTTCATCCACGCCAGTTGCGCGGTACTTTTCTAACAGTGCCAGCAGCACTTCTTGGGCAGGTTTGGGTTGCGCCTGAAGAAACCGCGATTCACGGTTGATGAAAGCGGCTGCTCTTTCGGAGCGGGTTCTCAATGGTGTGTCAAAGGTTAAATGTCCCAGCAAGTCAAACTGGTCCGCTTCGCTTTGACCAAGCACGTCAGCGATCACATCCACATAAACCGAAGCAGCTTGAAGGTCAGTCAGCAGCTTTCTTCGCGTTGTGGCATTGATCCAGGTATTGCGCAGATCGTCTATCTTCTGAGCCTGGCTAACCTGTCGCACTTTTTCTCGAGTGTAATCCAGATACTGCTGCTGGGTGAGCTGCTGTCCTGAGCCTTCGATGACAAAGACAGCTTCGTCGGCGATTCGTACTTCGAGACCTTCGACGCGAATACGACCAACCGGTTCACCTTCAGGGCTTAATTCAACGTCCACAGTTGTGGTTTCATCTGCAAGAGTCTGAACTTGTAGTTGTCTGCGTCGAAAACCAGTTCCGCTGACAATCAGAGTCAAACTACCTTCGGACAGATCATCAAAGCGGAAGCAACCGTTTTCATCGGATCGAATTGGCCCCCTCTGTGCGTTTGGACCGGTAATCAGTGTTACCGTCGCTCCAACGATTGTTTCTCCGGTTTCAACCTTTGAGATACGTCCCTCGATCGATGCGCTTTGTGGTCCTTGAGGAACATCAGGAGCAGGGCCAGGAGGACGATCCCACTCATCAAATAGATGAGTTGCCCCGGTGTAGTCGATAATTCTAAACCACAGCTTATCTGTAGCCGGATCCACTCGGCTGCCACGCCCAACAATCTGTTTGAACAGAACCGGGGAAGAGATTGTTTTCATAAACACAATATTGCGGCAAGCAGGAACATCTACACCCGTGCTCAATAATTCTGCGGTTGTGGCTACAACCGGAGTGGCATGATCACTGTCCTGGAATTGTTGCAGCCAGACAGGTGCTTGCCCTTCTTCCGCCACAATTGGAACCGCATAAGGCTGCAACCCCAGATGACCTAATGCATCATTTAATAATCTGGCTACCAATTGGGCATGGGGTATATCTACACAAAAAACCATAGTTTTCTCTGTTGGCCCAAATTTCCTTAACAAACCTGCCAGGTGATCCACCATTACCCTGGTACGATCCGGAACAGTAATTTCGCGTTCAAATTGCGGCGTGGTGTATAGTTCTCGTGTCTCTGCATCTTCAGGAACAAAAACTTCCGCACCCTGCTCGACAGCTTCCTGCAGCTTCAAACCGTTCTGATCAACGGTGGTACGTACCCGGTGTACTTTGTAAGTAGCCAGAAAGCCATCTTCGATACCTTGCCCCAAACTGTATTCATATGCTGCCTGGCGGCGGGAACCTTTTGAGGGATCTTCAGCATCTATGAGTATTTCGGGCTCATCTTTACAGAAATAGTCATAAGTATCCACATTATCTGTAGTTTTAGGAGTTGCCGTCATACCCAGATGGATGGCATCGCCAAAATGCTTGAGGATCTCCTGCCAGGTGCCAAACCCTGACCGGTGGGCTTCGTCAATGATGACGATATCAAAGAAATCCTTGGGAAACAACTCGAACAATCGTTTTCCCTGATCATTTTCAATCCAAAGGGATTGGTAGATTCCAAAATAGAGATCTCTTGTCAAAATGGGCGGATGCCCTTCAATCAACCAACGAGGATCATTTCCATCACGGGCAAATGGAGCAAACGCATTGTAGGACTGATCACGAAGCACCACTCGATCAGCAAGGAAAAGAATCCTTCCTGGTCGATCCGGGTGCTGTCGTTGCAACCAGCCCGACTTGATTAGTTTCCATACCAATTGCATGGCCGTGAAAGTTTTTCCTGTGCCTGTTGCCATGGCAAGTAAGATTCGTTTCTGTCCTTTAACAATCCGGCGAATTACCTGGTTGATAGCTGCTTCCTGAAAATATCTGATACTCTTTCCTGTGATTGTTTCAGGACAATAAGGATATAGAAGTGGGTTTTGTCGTCGATCAGTTGGATCATCTAGGCTATAACTTGCCCGATTCTGAGCAATTCCTGGTGATCTCAAGCCAGTATTGATCATCCAGCGATGCCAGAGCTCATCGGGTGTGGGAAAATGATCGATATTCCGGCTGTCTAAAGTAAAGAAGTCAAATTCAATGATATTGTGGCCATTTGTCGAAAAGGCAAAAGGAACAGACAAATCTTTAGCGTAAGCTTTCGCTTGCTCAAGGCCAGTTTCAGCCGATAAACCTTCTTCTTTTGCTTCAACGATGGCCAAAGGAAAAGAATCGGTATAACGTAATAAATAATCAATTTTCCGACCTTCTCGGTGATGTGCTCGATCACCGTGCAATACAATTCTTCCGGCTGTATATTGCACGTCACGGCGATAAAAATGCTCTCTTCGTACAAGTTCTCTTCCCCAACCGGAGGATTCAAGTTTGGGATCAATTAAGTATGCGCGAGTATCAGATTCGTTATATGTCATAGTTGCCGTTGTTCCGAGTTATTATGGTGTCTTTCATTACGGAGCAGGAATCGTTTCTTTTTCGTAAACCAGTAAATCCCCCACCTGGCAATCAAAATATTCGCATAACGCCATGATCACCGCTGCATCATATCGGGTCAACTGGTTATTCGCCCAGGAATTTAGCGTTGACCAGGCAATGCCCGTCTCGCGCTGCACGTCCATCAGAGCGATATTTTGCTGCTGCTTAGTTGCCTTTTGTGCCAGTAAAATGCGAAAGTGATTGACAATTTTTCCGGGCATGAGCCACCTCACGTGGGAGTATTCTATAATCATAGGTGAGGAAACAAAAAATGTCAACGAAAATGGAGTACAAGTCGATAAACATGGACCTTACAAACACTTTTCAACCTTGAAAAATTTAAAATTGTCTCTATCGCGATTTGGCAAGATAGAAAACGCGTGCTATAATGAATTTACAATTGAATGAGACGCAAAAGCGTCCAAAAAAGTTAACGATAGCTTGTTTTTTACACCGTAATACTGAACGTTGGCCTGTTTACTTTCGCCCGGGTGCAATGTTCGGTATTTTTGTTTTAACACGCAAAAACCGAACCGGCACAACCAGGGGGAATGGATCGCCGGCATATGTTGCTGTTCGCGTGAGAATCCCCAAAAGTTGACCTTGCACCCATCACCTTCCCAAAGCGAAGTGCGCAGCGGGAGCCGCTCAACAGAGTCCAGTCGATCTATTGAGCGCACGGCAGCGAGATTTGACCGTACTCTTGCTGGTCCGTGGGCCTCACACCAAACGGTCACCCTGTCCGATGGATAGGGCGCCCATCTCTGGGTGTGCAGCCGAATCGGCTGTCTGAACGAGGCAAGTACAACAAAACGCCCTATTTTCAGAAGGGGTTCCCTTAAGGAAACAAAGGGAAACAACCAGAAACGGTAAAAAAGCCGTTCGAACCCGATTTAAGCGTAAACAGGCAGGTGCAGAATTATGTCACAG
>Ga0172370_10002865_pt1 | contig 24410 bp, 19 predicted proteins | sample LakKiv5m_FD_114538 | JGI IMG/M metagenome (GOLD analysis project Ga0172370, IMG submission 114538) | Freshwater microbial communities from Kabuno Bay, South-Kivu, Congo - kab_022012_11.5m | ecosystem: Environmental > Aquatic > Freshwater > Lake | place: Democratic Republic of the Congo...
CAATACACCGCAACCGCTACGCCGCGCACTCGCCCGCACGCGTCTCGATCTGGAACGCGCTCGCTGCGCCGATGTCCCAGAAGTCGCGCTCGGTCGCATCCGCCTCGGCCATGTCGAGCAAATCCGCAACCACCGCCCGCAATTCCGCTGGTGGCGTGCAGCGCAGGAAGGCGCCAGCGGTCTGGTCTGCGCCACGCGAACGATCGGCGTGGTCCAGCAGGCGGCGCACCGCCTCCGTCACGCGCCGCGCCGGCAAAAGCCCGAGATCTTCTCCGAAAACTGCGCCACCCGCGTGCACGCCGCCGCCCACCAGCAGCCGGTAGTGGGGCGCCGGTCGGCCATCCAGGCGTTTGAGCGCCCCGAACAGGCCGATGGTGCCCACGTGGTGGTGGCCGCAACTGTTGTGGCAGCCGCTGATCTTGATCGATAGATCCGTGTCCACGCGCGCAGAGACGAGTTCCATCAGTTCGTCCGCCAGGTTGCGCGACAGGGTGACGCCCAGGTTGCAGGTGCTCACGCCGGGGCAACTCGTGATGTCGAGGATCGTGCCGGCGCCCGGCTTGGCCAGGCCGGCCGACTGCAAAGCACTGTGCAATGCGGCCAGTTCTGCGACAGGCACCGCACGCAACACCGCGTCCTGCTGGGGTGTGAAATGCAACTGGCCGGCGCCGAACTGCTCCGTCACCCGCGCCAGGTCGAGCAGGTTCTGCGCCGTCACCTCCCCGCCGCGGTCGAGCCGAACCGTCACGAAGACGTGATCGACGATGCGCGTCTCGTGCACGCAAGTCTTTGCCCACGCAGCAAGATCCGGCGGTGCCGTGGGGCGCTGGAAGGTCCACGGCCGGGGACGCGGATCTTCAGCGATGTCCGTCAGCGCTGGCGGCGGATTCGCTAGCACACGCGCAAGATAGTCCTGGTACAGCGCGGCAAACGCGGCATCGCCCATTTTGCGCAGGACGTGCTTGATGCGCGCCTTGGAGCGCACCTTGCGGTTGCCGTGATCCTGAAACAAGTCGATGGCTGCCGCGCACGGTGTCAGAATGTCGCGCGCCGGCCACGCCTCGTGCACGACCAGCCCCGAGCGCGGCATCGACGCGAGACCACCACCAATCATCACACGAAACGCCGGCTTGCCGTCTGGCGTGCGCAGGGCCACCAGCCCCAGGTCGTTGATCGCGGCATAGCCGCGGTCAGCAGGCGAGGAGGACAGGCCAATCTTGAACTTGCGCGGCAGGTTGAGCGCGCGCGGATTGCGAAGAAAAAAGCGAGTGATGGCTTCCAGGTACGGTGATGTGTCGAATGCGTCGTCCGGCGCCAGTCCTGCATACGGATCCTGCGTGACCGTGCGCACCGCGTTGCCGCATGCATCGACCATCGTGATGCCTGCCTCGGCCAACTTGCGCATCCAGCCGGGCACCTGCTCGGGCGGCATGTGGTGAAACTGCATGTTTTCGCGGGTGGTAATGTGGCCCAGACCCTCCGGCGTATGTGCCGTCAGGTCGGCAAGCACGCGCAATTGCTCGGCAGAGACGATGCCGCCCGGCAACTTGACGCGCATCATGAACACGCCGTCCTGGCGCTGGCCATAGACGCCGCGCGTCAGGCGATAGGCGCGGTATTCATCCGAGGTCAGCTTGCCGTCGCTGTAATCTTGCGTGCGCGCGATGAATTCGTCGATGTCGGACAGCTTCGCATAGCTGTCCTGCTGGACCGTGGGGTGCTGATCTTCGTACGTCATGTCGGCTCCTCGGCTCACGCGGCCAGAGCCTGCGCAAGACGCACGCGGCTGTCAAACCAAATCCGACCAAACCTGTCCGACATGCGGTTGAGCCCGGCGTCCGCTGCGTGTACCATGCGCGGCCGCCACTGGCGCAGGACGGACCATGCAACGACTGATCGGACAAAAGGTGTGGGTGATCCAATTCGACGACGAGGACACGTCGGTCATCGGCATTGTCGACGGCATCGACTCCGGCTTCATCGCCCTGCGCAACGAACTGGAAGCGCAGCCTTCACTCTATGTCAACGTGACAAACATCAAGGAAATCGAGGTCTACCGCAAGGAGGGCGAGGGTGAACTGCGCCTTCTGCGCTTTCCCGAAGGGGGCGAGCGCGGCCCAGAACATTGACGCTCCGGACGGCACATGTTTCGTACAGGCGCGGAATCACTTGAACGACAGGGCTTTGCCCAGCTCGCGGGTCAGCGCGTGGCCGTCGTCTGCAATCCCAGTTCACTGGTGCGCAGCCCGCGGCCGCCACACCCGCGCCAGCATCTCGTCGACGTCTTGCGCGCGCATCAAATCGACATCGTGCGCCTGTTCGGTCCCGAGCATGGTCTGTGGTCGACTGCCCAGGATCTGATCGCCGTCGATGGTGGAATTGATCCGGTATTCTCATCTGAAGTCGCGACATTATACGGGCGCAGCGTGGATTCACTCGTGCTGGCGCCCCAGGCCCTCGATGGCGTCGACGTCTTGCTGTTCGACATCCAGGACGTCGGCGCGCGCTACTACACGTACGCCGCGACTTTGTGCATGGCGCTGCAGGCTTGTGCGCTGCGCGGCGTTCGCGTCGTGGTCCTGGACCGGCCGAATCCGCTGGGCGGCGAGGTCGTCGAGGGCAACGCGGTCGCACCGGAATACCGCAGTTTTGTTGGCTACATCGACGTGCCGCAGCGCCACGGCCTGACCATCGGCGAGATTGCGCGCTTGTACGCCGCAGAGCAGTTCCTCGACGTCGATCTGCACGTCGTGCCCTGCGAAGAGTGGAAGCCGGCGCAGTATTTGGATGAAATCGACTTCGGCCGTGCCGGTTCCCCGTGGTACGCGCCCTCGCCCAACATGCCGACCATCGCCACCGCCGTGGTCTATCCCGGCGGCTGCCTGGTCGAGGGCACGCGGCTGTCGGAAGGGCGCGGAACCACTCGCCCTTTCGAGCTGATCGGCGCGCCCTGGCTGGATGCGCGTCGCTTCGCCGCGGCCACACAAGCGTGGGCCATCCCGGGTTTGCACATCCGCCCGATGTTGTTCGAGCCGACCTTCCAGAAGTTCGGTGGCCAGGTCTGCGGTGGTGTCGCTGTAGAAGTCACCGATCGAACAGTATTTCCCGCGGTGCGCGCGGGTCTTGCCCTGCTGGCCGCAGCGCGCTTGTTATCGCCCGATAACTTCGCCTGGCGCACCGAAACCTATGAATTCGTTTCCGATCGTCTCGCCATCGACCTCTTGATGGGCGGGAGCGCGGCGCGCCTGTGTCTCGAGGCCGGCGGCACGCCGGACGACATGTGCGCCGATTTCTCCAGCGGCCAGGCTCTGTTTGCGGATCGCGCCCGCCCCTACCTGATCTACCCGCGCACCACGGGCCTCTTGCGATGAAAACCGTTGCGCTATTTGGTGGCAGCTTCGATCCGCCCCATGTCGCGCATGTCCTGGCCGCCACCTACCTCGTGAGCGCAGGTCCGATCGACGCAGTCTACGTCCTGCCGACTTGGCGCCATCCTTTCGGCAAACAATCCAATGCGTTCGAGCACCGCGCGGCGATGTGTCGATGCGCGTTCCAGTTCCTGGAAAGGGCGGGCGTCGACAGCCAGATGCACCCAGTCGAGCGGGACGTGCAAGGCGCCACCATCGACGTGGTCCGCGAGTTGCAGCGCCGCGAGCCGGCTGTGCAGTTCCGGATCGTGATGGGTTCCGACCTGCTGCCCGATCGCGAAAAGTGGAAGGAGTGGGCTGAGTTGCTGCGACTCGCGCCACCGATCGTTCTGCGCCGTCCCGGGCATCCTGTGCATCCAGCCTTCGAGGCGGCGGAGCTGCCGCTGGAACTGCCCGACATCAGTTCGAGCCACCTGCGCCACCTGCTGCGCAGCGGTCTGAGCACCGCAGGCCTGCTGCCGCATGCGGTGGCGCAATACATCACGGCGAACGGTCTGTATGTCAATGACTAGGAATCGGATTCTGGTCATCGGCGCCGGCCGCGCCGGCACCAGCGTCGCCGTCGCCTGGCACGGCGCCGGCTGCGACGTCACGTTGGTGTGCCGCAACAACACGCGCCGCGGCCAGTTGCTCGCCTGGCTCGCCGCGGATGAACTCGCGCTGCCGGTGCTGCAACAGCCCACGCTCGAACAACTTTCGCGTTCAGACATCGTCGTCTTCGCCGTACCGGATCGCCTGGTGGCCGCGACAGCGGCGACGCTGGCGACAGTTCACGCAGGTGGTGGGCAGACGTGGCTACACCTGTGCGGCGCGTCGCCGCCGGAGATCCTGCGTGGAAGCAAAGTGTTGGCTGCAGTCGGCTCGCTCCATCCGCTCTGCGCGCTGCCCGATCCGCTGGGCCAGCCCGCGTCCCTGGCGCGGCGGCCGCTGCAAGGTGCGTTGATGGCGCTGGCCGGTTCACCGGAGATCCAGAGCAAGTGCAGCGAGTTGGCGCAGCTGTTGGGCGGTGTGCCCGTGCAGGTGGGCGGCGAGCACCGTGCGCTCTACCACGCGGCCGCGGCAGTTGTTGCCAATGATCTCGCGGCATTGCTTGCGTCTGCGGAGACACTCTGCGCCGCTGCCGGCTTGCCGCCTGATGTCGCGCGGGGCGGCCTCTTGCACCTGGCGCGAACGTCGCTCGATGCGCTGGCCGCGGTCGGCCCGCAACGGGCCCTGGTCCACGGGCTGACCGGCGCCGTGGCGCGGGGCGATGCGGAGACGCTGGTGCGCCACCTGCAAGCTTTGGAACCTTGGCCGGAAATCGCCGCGTTGCACCGCGGGCTCTCGCTGCGCCTCGTGGCGTTGCTCGACGCGGCGCAGGCACTATCGGCTAGCCAGATCACAGAGTTGCGACTTGTCCTGGGGTCGCCGCCGCGCTGACGGGCTTCAGCCTTCCACTTGCTCCACGTCCGCCGCCATGCCCTGCACCGTGTGCGCATCCGAATGCTGCACCGCATCCAGGCGGCGGTACAGCGTCGCCCGGCTGATGTGCAGGCGCCGCGCCGTCAGTTGCATGTTGTTACCAAGCCTATGCATGGCCAAGCGAATGCCGGCAGACTCCAGGTCCTCGACGCTGGGCAGCGTGTCCGCCGACGGAAAGGCCAGGTGCAGCGCCTGATCGAGCCGCTCCGCCACCGTGCCCGTCTGCAGGCGCGTGACGGAATTCGAATGCACGCCGAGTAGTTCCGCCGCCGCCACCGTCGCCGGCGTCCGCTCTTCGACGATCCGCAGGCCTGCGGCCTGCACCTCAGCGGCATGCATCTCCTGGAGTTCTTGAACGAAAGACTCCGGAAGGTCGCGCAGCGAGATGATGTCCGTGTTGCAGACTACCGCCGCGCGCGCCACCACGTTCTGCAGTTGGCGCACATTGCCGGGCCAGGGGTGCAGATCGAAAAGGCGCATCACTTCCGGTGCAACACCGCGGATGTCTTTGCTTTCATCGCGCGCTGCCTGGTGGATGAAGTGGGCGACCAGCAGCGGAATGTCCGACTTGCGCTCGCTCAGCGGCGGCAGCCAGATCGAAAACACGGCGATTCGATAGTACAAATCCTCGCGAAACAGACCTTGGCGCACCATGCCGGGCAGGTCGCGGTTGGTGGCGGTGACGATGCGCGTGTCCGTGTGGACTTCCTGGTTGCCGCCGAGGCGCTCGAACTTGCCATCCTGCAAGACGCGCAGCAACTTGGCCTGCAAAGGCAGCGACATCTCGCCAATCTCGTCGAGGAACAGCGTGCCGTTGTTCGCTGCCTCGAACTTGCCGATCTTGCGGGCAACAGCGCCGGTAAATGCGCCACGCTCGTAGCCGAACAGCTCGCTTTCGAGCAGCGTGTCGGGAATGCCGGCACAGTTGATGGCGACGAAGGGCTGCAGTGCGCGCGGCCCGACGTCGTGGATGGTGCGCGCCACGACCTCCTTGCCGGTACCACTTTGGCCAGTGACCAGGACATTGACCTTGGAATGCGAGAGCTTGTCGATCGACGCCCGCACCTCGTCCATCTGCGGCGACACCGAGATCAGGCGGGCAAAGCGATCGCGGCGCAACAGAGAACTCGACAATTCCGCGACGTGATCTTCCTGGGCGATGGATTCAAAGGCATTGCGCACCGTGATGCGAACCCGCTCAATCAGATCCGTGCCTTTGGTGATGAAGTCGAAAGCGCCGGCCCGCGTCGCCCCGATCACGACGTCGAGGTTGTCGTGCGCCGTCATCACGATGATGCGGTTGCGCGGCTCGATGGCGCGCAGACGGTGGAACAAGTCGAGGTTGGCGTTGTCTGGCAGGCTGAGGTCGAGGAGGATGACGCCCAAAAGGCCTTCGCGCACGGCCGCTTCCGCTTTGCGCGCTGTGGGCACTGAAGCGACGGCGTAGCCGGTCGAGCGCAGCAACTCCTCGATCGCCTCCTGCACGCCGGGATCGTCTTCGACAATAAGAACGTTGCCATTTCGCGGCGTTGCGTTCATGCCCAGGATTCTCCGCCGTGCGAGCCAAAGCGCCGCACGGCCATTGCCGGCGGAAACTGTCTCGCGTGTTTCAAGTTGAGACAAAGGCTAGCGCAACCCACGCGCCGGTGCAAGGCCCGCGCCGAAAATCAGCCGCGCATTTGCGGCCGCAGCCGCCGCCCCGTGACGCTGCGCGGCGCCGCGTCTACACTGCGTGCCTCAAGCCATTCCCGAGGTTGCGATGCCCCTGCCGCCGAACTCTGCCCCAGCACGCGAGGTGTTCGCTGCCGTGGATCTCCTGTCGCTGCCGCGTCCCGCGCTGACGCAGTTGTTCGGCGATGCCGGCGAAAAGCCGTTTCGCGCAGAACAGTTGTTTCGCTGGCTGCACGTGCGCCTCGTGCGGGACATCGAGCAAATGACTGATCTTCCGGTGCTATTGCGCGAGAGGCTGCGCTTGGCGCGGCCGTTGTCCGGGCTCGGGGTCAGCCTGACACAGCACTCGGCGCTCGATGGATCAACGCGGCACCTGCTCCGCACCGCTGCCGGCCATGCCATCGAAACGGTAGTGATGATCATGGACGGCGGTCTCGTCACGCAGTGCTTGTCCTCGCAAGTCGGCTGCAAAATGGGCTGCGATTTCTGCGCCACTGCACGCCTGCCGGTGCGCGCCAACTTGACTGCGGGAGAACTGGTCGAGCAAGTGGCGATCGCCTGTCGTCTGGGTTTCGCGGCAGGTCTGGCGCGTGGTGGCGTGGCGGGGGGCGAGGCGGGGCCGCTGGCGGCGCGGCCGCACAACCTGGTGTTCATGGGCATGGGCGAACCGCTCGACAACCTGGACGCCGTGATCGCTGCCCTGGACATCCTTTGTGATCCAAAAGGTTATGACTTCTCGCCGCGGCGCATCACGGTGTCGACTTCCGGCCTTGCCAGGCAACTGCCGCGCCTCGCTGCCGCACATCCGCAGGTGAACCTGGCCTGGTCGCTGACCGCGACGACCGACGCCATCCGCGATCGCCTGATGCCGGTCAACAAGGGCGTGCCGATCGCGCGCATGGTCCAGGCGCTGCTGGCCCTGCCGCCGAGTCCCAGCCGAAAGTTGACGTTTGAGTACGCGCTCTTGAAAGACGTGAATGACAGCGAGGACGATGCGCAGCGCCTCGGACGCATGGCCTTGCAGGTCGGCGCACACGTCAACGTGATCCCGTTCAATGTCTGGCCGGGAGCGACCTATCAGCGGCCAAATCGCACGGTGATCAAGGGATTTGCTGACGTGCTGCGCGCAGTGGGTGCCTCAGCGACCGTGCGCGAATCCAAGGGGCAGGACATCGGCGCGGCGTGCGGGCAGTTGGCGGCGTCGGACGCGGGGCCGATCTGAACCATCAGCGCGTGGATGAGGCGCGGCGGCGCAGACCGAACACGGCCAGGCAGAGCAGGCCGAGGCCGGCGAGGCTCCACGGCGAGGCCGGTGCGGCGCTGCTGGCCGTGCAGGCGCTGGCAGCGCTGCCGCTGGAGGCGTACGGCAGGCTGACCGCCGCGGAGCCGCCGTCCCCTTTGGCGCCGGTGTCCGCGCCGCCGTTGGTCGAGCCGGCGTCGGCGGCAGAACCGCTGGCCGTGCCGTCGGCGCCCTTGGGCCCGCCGCCGTCGCTGCCGAACAAGGCGTCCAAGGCAACGAACCCGTCGCCGAATACCGAGCCGCCGTCGACACCGCCGCTGGTTGAGCTCGCGTCTGCAGAGCCGGCGCTGCCGCCATCGGCGCTGACGGGCACGCCAGGTGTGACCACCGACCCGGGGAAAAAGCCAAGCGTCCAGCTGTCATCCGCCATCGCCGCCTCGCCCCATTGCTGGAACTTGGTCGTGCACTGGCTGGCCATGTCGCTGCAAGACGTCGGGTACGCGGCCACGCACTGTTCTGCGGCCACGAGTTCCTTGTGTGCCACGCTCTCGAGGATCATGACGCTGCAAACCAGCACGCACTGATTCAAATCGCCTGACGTCGAGGTCGTGTCGCCGATCGGGCCGGAATCGGATTCGCCAGCGTCGATGGGCATCGGGATCGCCTTGTCGCTGCTGCAGCCATCGCAATCCGGCGGTTTGGGCGCAAAACCGGGCGCGCTGTCGCCGTTGCCACCGGGGCCGGGGCCGGGAATTGGGGACGGAGCGCCGCCGCCGCCGCTGCCCGTTGAACCGCTGCCGCTGCCGCCGCTGACGAGGTTGCAGGTCACCAGGCCGGTGCAGAAGTCGAGGCAACCCGGCATCGTGGCGACCTTGCTGGTATCGACAACGCACACGCCGACGTCTGCCGGGCAATTGGGCGCAATGTAGGGCGATGCGTCCTCGCTGCCTGCGTCCCAGGGCGGCGGGGCTTCGCCGGCGTCAGGTGGCATCGCGATGCCGGCGCCGCCATCGTAGGCCGGCATCGGTGCCGCCCCGCCGCTGCTGGCGTCGGCGTAGCCGGGCTTGGGCATCGGATCTGCGCTGGTGGTGCCGCCGCCAGGGCAGGTGAAGTCACACTTCTGCCAGGCGTTGCAGCTCGTCGTGCTCTTGCAGAGCTTGGCTTGCGGCACGCAGACGCCGCCGTGGCAGACATCGGTCGCCAACTTGCAGGGATTCTTGGTGTCGCAGTACGTCAGTGCCGAGGCATTCGCCGCCCACAGCAGTGCCAGCGCAGTCAAGGCCGTGGTCCATGTCTTGGTGTTCATCTTTCCTCCCGTCCAGTCCTGGGCGCTACGTGGACCGCAGCGAACCGTCTCGTCCGAACAAGTTAGCAACAAGCGTGCCAGCAAAGCGGTTTCTTTGTCCAGTGCGCAAGCGTCGAATCGCGCAGGATTTCCCGTCATCCCATCCGCCGTCTGCCGATCCGCCCGACGCCGCTGCAGTGTGGAGATTACCCGCATGTTGAAATTTTCAACACATCGCCGTCGCCGCGCACGCTCAGGGGGGCTGCTCAAGCGGGGCAGGGCGATCGCTGGGCTCGATCGTGCGCCCGATCGTGCCGTGATCGTCAGAGTGCCGTGACCAGCGCGTGCAACAGGCCCACGCCATATCCGGTGCCGCGGTTGTCGAGAAAGGCGGGTCCAGCGAGGTCGATGTGCAGCCAGCGCAGGTCCAGATCGTCGATGTGCAGGTATACCCACAGACCCGATGCACTCGAAGAGGCGTTGTTGCGATCCGCCACCGAGTTCCGCATGTCCGCAACCGTGCTCTTGAATTCCGGCAGGTGCAGTTCCGCCGAGAACAGCAGGGGCATCGCATGATCGCCACTCTGCAACCCGGCCTTGAGGGCTTTGTCTTCCAGATCCGCGTCATTGCACACCAGGCCAGCATGGTGCTTGCCGGTCGCGATGAGTTGAGAGCCGGTCAACGTTGCCGCATCGATCAGCACCGACGGATGGTACTTGCGTGCCACGTACGAGGCAGCATCGGCCAGGGCGACGCGCCCCTCGGCGTCGGTGTTGTTGATCTCGACCGTCTTGCCGCTGTGCATCGTGATGACGTCGTCGGGACGGTAGGCATTGGGACCAATGGCGTTTTCCGCCATCGACAGCACCGCGACCACGCGCTTGGGGCTGCCGCTGCGGGCGATGAGCTGAAACGCGCCGAGCACGGCCGCTGCGCCGCCCATGTCGCACTTCATCGTCAACATGCGATCGCCAACGATCTTGAGCGATAAGCCGCCGGTGTCGTACACGAGGCCTTTGCCGACCAGTGCGATGGGCGCTGCGCCCTCGGATCCGGGCGGCGCGTAGTCGAGCACCACGATGCGCGGTGCGACCATGGCGGTGCGGCCGACGGCGTGCAGGCCGCGCAGACCTTCACTCAGCAGTTCGTCACCCACGATGCTGTGCACCGTAACATGTGGAATACCTTGCACTGCACCGCGGGCTTCGGCCTCGAATGCCGCCGTGTCCAGCTCGGCGGTCGGCATGTCGACCAGCCGTTGCGCGAGGCTCAGGGCGTCGCGGGCCTGGGCGAAGGTCTCGGCGCTGAACTGGACGGGCCCCTCGCGCGTCTGCAGTGCAATGTGCACGCGGCCAAGACCATTCTTGTTTCCAGACTTGCGTGAGTAGAGCGGGTAGCTACGCACGACGCCGTAGAGGGCGCCCAGTGCGTGGTCGGCCTGGGAAAGGCCCAGCACAATCGCAACTTTGCCGTCCTCGGCGCGTGCGGCGCTGCGCAAGGCACCATACACTTCGTAGGAGCGTGTCTCGCTCACATGCCGCGACACATTGTCGTACAGGGCGATGAGGGTCAGGGTGCGCGGCTGATCGGTTGGCAGCAGCGTGCTGACGGCACCGGCACCGGGCTTGGCATCGACGGCAAGGCGGGCCGCTGCATCACGAATTGGCTGGGGCAGTCCCGCGAGCGGCCAGCCGTCGGTCAAGTCGGCCTTGCGCGCCACGACGACCAGGGTGTGGGCCCCAGTCAGTAGATCACCAGTTCCGGCAGCCAGTTCCATCGTCGCCATCGGGTTGCTCCATCAGCAAATCGGCGGCAAGCGGGAGGCGAACCAGCCGAGGACAAAACTGAAAAGGGCCATTCGGACCCAGCACGAAGCGCGCCAGCACGAATGGCCCCGTTCTCGGTGGACCTGAGGGGGATCGAACCCCTGACCTCTGCATTGCGAACGCAGCGCTCTCCCAGCTGAGCTACAGGCCCTTGGGATATCACGGTTTTTTGGTGGCAGCCACCGCCGTTCGGCTCGGGAAACCGTCCGGGTGCCCAGGGTCGGAATTGAACCAACGACACGTGGATTTTCAGTCCACTGCTCTACCAACTGAGCTACCTGGGCGGCAAACGACCCGCGCGGGGCCGTCAACGGGACGCGAAGTGTGTACGGAGTCGGCAGAGGTGTCAACACCTACGCCTTGGGCGTCTCCACAGCCGCCTCGGGTGCTGGCGCGGGAGCCGGCGCCGGTGCGGGCTCGGGCGCAGGCGCAGTTTCGACAACAGGCATGGGCGCATACACGGTCGGCTCGCCGAAGCGCCAGCGCACATCGACGTAGGCGCCGAACAAGTTGATCTCGTAGTCGCCGGCCTTGCCGCAAAAGGCGCAGCCCTTGCCGTCGGCTACCGCCGTTCCCGAGCCGGTGCGGTAGGCGCCGGCCAGCGACACGTCGAGGTTCTTGCTGAGGTTGTAGCCCAGGCCGCCTGTGAAGATCATGGTTGCGCCCGGCGGCGTGCCGAACGGCGACGGGAACGAGCCGTTGCTGGCCTTCGAGTCGTAGGCGTAGCCCAATCGCACTTCAAGGTCACCAATCTTGTAGCCGCCGCCGACGCGCGCCGTCATGCTGTCTTGCCACTGCGAGATGTTGGCGATGGCGACGTCGCCGCTGCCGTCGACGTGACCGGCGAGGTTGGTCGACCAGTTCTCTGAGTTCAAAGCGTATTCGACATCGAGCGCCAGTCGCAGATCATCGGTCGCGCGCCACTGCAAGCCGCCGCCGAACTTGGCAGGCAGGACGAACTGGTAGGTCGCGTTGCTCGCCAACAGGGTCGAGGCGATGACATGGTCGGCCTCGACGACCGCGCGCGTCTTGTTGCGGAACACGAGACCGAAGTCGAAGCGATCGTAGGTGTACTGCAGACCCACGCGGAAACCTTCAAAATTCCAGCCTTTCATCGGCATGTCGAGCTGCGGGTTCTTGACATCCGCCTGTCCGGCCTGCGAATCGGTGGCCATCTTGTAGCGGCTGAACTCGACCAGCGCGGCACGGTAGGCGACGCCCAGGCGCAGACCGGGCAGGATCTCGTAGGCGAGCGACGGCGCAAACTCGATGAATGCGAGCTTGGTGAAGTCGAAGACCTTTGTCGTGGAGATCACCTCGCCCTTGTAGTTCTTGTTCTGGAAGGAATAGTCATAACTGGCTCCCGCACTGGCGACGGGGTAGACGCCAAAACCCGCGACTAGCTTGTCCCAGATGCGGTAGGCGCCGCCGACGAGGAAAAAGGGCGCGAAGGTCGTGTTCGACTTGATGTTCTGCGCGTTCTCCGCGGCGGTGCCCGGGCTGCCCTTGATCGAGCCCATCAGTGGCGAGAAGTCGCCCATCAGCACGCCGCCCTTGACGTGAGCGAGACCCGCCGGGTTGTGGAAGATCGAGCTGGGATCGTCGGTGTAGCCGATCGCCGCGCCGCCCATGCCCATGTTGCGGGCACTGTACAGCATCGGCGTGTCGTAACCGGCGGCGTGCGCTGGGGAAACGAGCGTCATAGCGCTGGCGGCAGCGAGGGCAAGAGCAGTCGGAAATCGCAGGCTGGACAGTGTCAACATGAACCCCCCGGGGTGCAAGCGGTGGTATGCGTGGCCCGGCAGATGCTGGCCAAGCTGCCGCGTCGGAAACCGGGCGCAACCATGCCAGAAGCGATCCGATTCGCCAAGGGCCCTGCCGTCGCCCAAAAAGCAAGCGAGGGGCCTGCCGAAGCAGACCCCTCGCGCACTTAGGGACTGTGACGGAATGACTCGCTCGAGTCGTCGTCACAGAAGTCGCCGCGAATCCGCATCGGTGAGCTTGGCGACCAGAGAACAAGCAAACCAGCACTGTGCCAAGCTATTTTGGCACAAGCGCTTACAAAGCGAAACGACTACTTGCCCGCGGTGCAGGCGTCCTTGACCGGATCGCAGTTGGTCTTGCGGCAGTCCGCGCAGGCCTGGCTCAGCGGATCGGCGGCGCATTGCGCGAGGCACTTCTTGGCAGCGCACCAGCTGTAGTTGCCGTAGCAGAAAGCGCAGTTCGTCGTGAGCGGCGTGAGGGTCTGCAGGCAATCCGCGATGCACTTCTGCTGGGCGGGGTCGCCGGTCTTGGCCAGGCAGCCCTTCTTGAGGGTGCAAGTCAGCGATGCATCGCCGAATTCCTTCTCCTTGGCCTTGTCGGAGTTCAGGCTTGTCAGATAGGTCTGGTCGGCGGCCGCGGTGCAGCCCTTGTCGCCCGCCGTTGCCGTGACCGCGTCAGCCGGAGCCACCGCGTCCGCCGTTGCCGTGACCGCGTCAGCCGGAGCCACGGAGTCTGATGGCGCCTTCGTGTCTGTCGGTACCGCTGCGTCGGCTGCGACATCCGCGGCCGTCACCACGTCCGTCGCGGGCTTGCCAGAACTCTTCGTATCGCTTGAGCATGCCGCCGCCACCAGCGAGACTGCCGCGAGCAGGAGCATCCAATTCATCGTCTTCATGGGGTCAAACCTCGCGCCCAGCCATCGACCTGGGCAGGAAAGAGCGCCACCTATGCTCCGTGCAGGGCGGCCAGGTCAGGGAGGTGCACAACACGCGCCGCCCTTTCAAGAAAACGCAATACGATACGCCACGTCAGCCGGAACTGTCAAGTTTTCCGATTGTGTTTTCTCCGGCCTGACGCGCCGGGGCATCCTTGCCTTGGGCACGGGCGGCCATGCCCGTGTCCATCTCGCCAGCTTCCAGCAGGTTGGCCAGCGAGGCCCGCCCGTGCGGACGCGCTGCTTGCGCCAACACGGACTCGTACACGCCGACGATGCGCGCAAAGGTCGAACGCCAACTGTAGCGCTGCAGGCACTCCGCATGGCCGCGGGCGCCGAGCAGCGCGGCGCGACCGGGCTTGAGCAGTTCCAGCCATGCATCGGCCACCGTCTCTGCGGTCGTCACGTCCAGCGCGAGCCCGCCGCGCGTCACGCGCAGCAACTCGCCGATGCTCATGTGCGCCGACCCCAGCAGCGCGCGGCCGCTGGCCAGTGCCTCGACGGCCGAGAGACCAAATGTTTCAAAGGGACACAGGACTGCGACGACATCGACCGATGCAAGCAACCTTCCGACATCACGTGGATTCTGCAAGTAGCCGAGGTAGTGCACCTCCGGATACTTCGCTGCCAGCGCCTCGACTTCCACGCTGCCTGGTCCGTGACCAGCCACCACCAGGATCGGCTTCAAGTCCGTGGTGGTGCGCAGGCGTTCGTAGGCTTCGAGCAGCGGCTTGTAGTTCTTTTCGCCGCTCAAGCGGTTCGGGTAGCACATCACGACGTCGTCTGGCCCCGCGCCCCAGCTCGCGCGCAGCGCTGCATCGCGGTGGCAAGGGTTGAACATGCGGGTATCGACGCCGAGGGGCGTATGAAGAACTCGTGTCAATCCATGTACTTGTAGCTGATCCACCAGGACGTGTGTGGCAGCCATCGTCGCGCCGAAGCGACCAAAGGTGCGCCGCGCCCACCACCAAGCGGCGCGCTCGCCCAAGGCGCCAATCTTCTTGCCGAAACGCGAGAGGAAGCGGCCGACGTCCGTCACGGGGAAGTTGGCGTGCCAGTAGCCGACGACCTGGCAGCGCAGACCGCGCAGCGAAAAGCGGACCCAATCCGGCGTGTTATACGGGCTGCCGACTTCGACGACATCCGGCTGGATCTGCTGCAGGATGCGGCGCAAGCGCAACGGGTTGGCGATCACACGGTAGCCCGATCCGAACAGCGGCAGGGCTGGCACGTGGTGGATGCGGGCGTTGCCGTGCACCTCAATGCCCGCATGATCACTGGGCATCAGCAGGTGGTACTCGATGTCGTCACGGCGCGACATGTACCGCAGCTTTTCCAGATGGTAGCGGCGCACGCCGCCGCCGGTCATGCTCAGGAAGTCATTGACATCGCAGACGCGGATTTTTGCCATCTCTCGGATTCCGTCGCCTTGGAGTACGCTTACTCCACTGGTGCAGGTCTACCGCAGACCCGCGCGCCGCTGTCGGCGCATTTGCTTCGCGGCGCTTTGTAGCAGGACTGTCGCGCGCGGCAAGAGAATCACCCGCTTGCAAATGATCCGGCCTTCGCGCATCGGGTTGCCGGTGTCGCCTCGACGCGCCGCGATGTTGTCCAACTCTTCAAAAAGACCGACTTCTTGGCAGGCGCCGCTGGCGTCCGCGCTGCTGGCGGAAGTGCACGGAGTATGCCAACCTGTTCGCCGCGCGCGGCGTTCAGGTTTGGTCACGCACGCTCGTGCGCGGCAATCATATGGATCTTTGGAGAAATCATGCCTGCGATTCCGGAACGTCAAGCGCTGCGGCCCGTCATCGTCGACAGCCTGTGCCTGCGCGACAATCCGCTCGGCGACCCGCATGTGCGCCGCTTTCCTGTGTATGTGCCGCCGCAGTACGACACCGAGCTGGATCGTCGCTTTCCGGTGATCTGGTCGCTGGCGGGTTTTGGCGGCTGGGGCGAGCAGAAGATCACGGAGCACAAGGCGTGGGAGGAGCCGCTGCCCGACCAGCTCGATCGCCTCATGGGCACGGGCGAGCTGGAGCCCGCTCTGGTCGCATTTCCTGATTGCTTCACGCGCTTTGGCGGCTCGCAGTACCGCAACTCGCCGGCCACGGGCCGCTATGGCGACTACCTCGCCGACGAACTCGTCAGCGCTGTCGATGCCCGTTTTCGCACGCAGGCAGATCGGGATCGACGCGCTGTCATGGGAAAAAGCTCAGGTGGCTACGGCGCTTTGATGATGGCCATGCTGCGCCCGGACGTCTTTGGCCTTTGCTGCGCGACGGCGGCCGACAGCTACTTTCCGCTGTCCTGCGTGCCGGACTTTGGCAAGGCGCTTCAGGTCTTCCACCGCCACGGCGGTCCCGAGGCGTTCGTGAATGCCTTCTTCGCCAAGCGCACGCACGGCGGCACCGACTTCACCGCGATGATGGTGCTCGCCTATGCGCAATGCTACTCGCCGAATGTGAAAGTGCCTGTTTATGGCGCGGATTTGCCGTTCGACTTGGAGACGGGCGAGGTGATGACGCCGACCTGGCGGCGTTGGTTGGCCTGCGATCCGGTAACGATGGTCGAAGGGCATGTCGAGGCGCTGCGCAGCATGCGCTTGCTGTTCCTGGATGCCGGCACGAGTGACGAGTGGTTCCTGAATTTCGGCCACCGTGTGTTGGCGAGCCGGCTACGACACCATGAGATCCAGTTTGAATTCGAAGAGTTCGATGGTGGTCACATGGGCGTCGGCCACCGCGTGCTCGACTCGCTGCGTCACATCACCGCGGTGCTGCGCCGATAGTGGCCTGCCGGCCGATGACAAGAACCGGCGCCCGGCCTGAGCCAAACCTGCTGGCGGCCTCACCATTCAGGGTCTCGTACGGAATTTCGCGCCCGGCGGATGCGGCGGCGTCCAGGTACTCGTGAGGAAATCGATGCACTCGTCGCGCACCGATTGCGGTCGCGGCCCCTGGATGCGCCACAGGTTGGCGACCGCCACGGTGGCCAATAGCAGCAGCAGCCCGGGACCCACAAAGCGTTTCCATCCCCGCAGTGGCGCCTCCGCTGCCGCCAGCACGGCCATCCACACGCAGCCGGCAGCAAGGGCGGCAAAGTAGGGCAGCCCGCTCCAAACGCCGGGAACCTTGAGTTCCATCAGAGGGTTGCGCGCTACCCAACCCAGCTTGAGCAGCGGCCCGACGACCTCGTTGAGCGGGTTGTGCACGCCGATCGGAAAGCCCTGGGACACAGCCGAGCAAAGGCCAGTGACGACGGTGGCCACGACACCGGAAGTCCCGAGGATCCATGCCGCTATGCGACGCGGCCAGCTTGGCAGTGCGTCGATGCCATGCGCGACGGCCAAGGCGGCAAACGGCACCATTGCGGTGATGTAGCGCGGGCCGACGACCCAGCCGCCGCGCCAGAGACTGTGCGCACATTGGAAGTATATAAAATACAAGCAAATAAGAAACGCGATGAGCGCTTCGGCGCGGCGATCGAGCCAGAACGAGGCCGTGCCCTTCACGGCGCGGGCACCGCGCATGCCGAGAAAGCCGAGCCAGGCCAGCGCCATCCACGGCGCGAAGAAGTAGAGGCCGGTGTAGGGCGAGAACAGCGATCCGAGGGTTTTCTCCTTGTTGGGCAAGGAGATGCCGAAGATGCCGGGCGCAATGTCCTGGACGAATCCTTGGTTCTCCAAATGGCTGTAGGGCAGGCGCCACGGCGCGCCAAAGGCGACGGTGTCGAAGTGGGCAAGAAGGCCGGCAGGTAGGGCGGCGCCCATTGCGAGCCACAGGAGATCCTTGGAGGAACGCCGACGCAGCAGCAGCCAGCCGAGCAACAGGACGCCGGGCGGGCCAGCGGGGAACTCGATGCAGGTCGCGGCGGCCGATGCGAAACCCGCCAGCGCGACCGACCACGGATGGCCCGACGGACCTGCGCGCAACACCGCGCCAAAACACAGCACAAGCGCAAGACCGGAAGTCTGATGGCCGGCAAAGACTTGACCGTAGGTCAGCGATAGCGAGCCCAGCGCCGCAGCGAGCGTGACCGCGACGCCGATCCGCGGGCGATCGAGACGCAGCGTCAGATGGCGCGCCAGCCAGAGCAGTGTCAACAGAGTGGGTAGAATCACGCAGGAAACGCGCAGCCACCAGATCGTGGCGGCTTTGGAGGGCGGGCCCCAGTGCAGGGCCTGGCGGAGCTTCAAGTGTGCGAGGTGCGGCAGGACGCCGAGAAAGCCCATGCCCGGGGCCTTGCCGGCATAGATCCTGCCCGTGCATGTCTGTGGACTGGCGTGGGAATCGTCGCAAGTCAGTGCTTTGTCGTTGACATAGCCCCATTGGTCGTAGATCGGGCCGTGATCGCCGGCCGTTGTGCGGCGCGCGATCTCGTAGGTGTGGTGTTCGGCCAGCGCGCGCACCATGTACACGCGCACGTTTTCGTTGGGATTGTTGATGGGCTCGCTGTAGTTGAACAGCCAGAGGTAGGCCAGGGTGCAGATGGCGCCGAGGCCGGCCAACCAGAAGCGCGGCAGCGGGGAGGAGGAAGGCCGAGGGTTGGGCATGCAGGCTTCCGGCAGAAGGCACAAAAGGGTGCCACGCGGTGTGCGGCAGCGCAACTTGCCCGTCCGAGGGCCCGGGCGTACCATGCGCGGCCGCTTGGAGGGAACCATGCTCAATCGAATCGTGATCGTTGGGGCTTCGTCAGGCATCGGCGCCGCGCTCGCGCTCGAAATGGCGCGGCCAGGCCGCACCATCGCCGTCGTCGCCCGCCGCGAGGCGGAGTTGCAGCGCGTGGCAGATCAGGTGCGCAGCCAGGGCGCGACAGCGCTGGTGCAAACGTGCGATGCCAAGGACACGGCGGCGGTCGAGGCAGCCTGGCGCCGCCTCAGCGACGCGATGGGCGGCGTCGATGCGCTGATCTACGCGTCGGGCGTCATGCCCGAGGTGGCGATCGACGAATTCAACACGGAAAAGGACCGGGAGGTCATCGAGGTCAACGTCATCGGTGCCATGGCCTGGCTGAACTGCGGCGCGCGCGACTTTGCCCAGCGCGGCTCGGGCACGCTGTGCGGCATCGGCTCGGTGGCTGGTGATCGCGGGCGACGGCCGCATCCGGCCTACGGCGCGTCCAAGGCGGCCCTGCACCACTACCTGGAGGCCTTGCGCAACCGCCTTTCATTGAAGGGAATCCACGTTGTCACCATCAAGCCAGGGCCGGTGCAGACGCCGATGATCGAGGGGCGCGCCAAGATGCCGATGACCATCTCGGCGGTGGTGGCGGCGGCGCGCATCGCCAAGGCGGTCGAACGAGGCGAGAACACCGTGTATGTGCCGGGGCAGTGGTGGCTGGTCATGCACATTCTCAAGCACATGCCTTCCTTCATCTTCAGGCGGTTGTCGATATGAGCGCCACATCCCTCTCGCCGCGCAGCGAAACCGTCACGGGCTGGGGCATGGCCGTAGGCGGCCAGGCTCTTGTCGTTCGGCCCACGTCGGCAGATGGTGTGCGCGCGGCCTTCGATATGGCCCGCAGCCAGGGCCTGAAGATCGCGCTGCGCGGATCGGGCTGCTCCTACGGCGACGCCGCGGCCGGCACAGGCAAGCTCGTTGTCGATCTTTCACAGATGAATCAGATAGTTGCGTGGGATGCAACGACCGGCCGCGTCCGCGCTGAGGCTGGCACGACGCTGCGGCAGATCTGGCAGCACTGTCTGGCCGATGGCTGGTGGCCGCCCGTGGTCTCCGGCACGATGGAGCCGACCCTTGGCGGCGCCGTCGCGATGAACATCCACGGCAAGAACGCATTTCGCGTCGGGCCCATCGGAGAGCACGTCGTCAGCCTGCGCGTGCTCTTGGTCGATGGCAGCGAACGCACACTGGTACCGGAACACGACGCCGATCTGCTGCACGCCGTCATCGGCGGCCTGGGCGAGCTGTGTGTCATTCTGGAGGTCGAACTCCAGCTCAAGCACATCTACTCCGGATTCCTGGAAGTCCATGCCCTGGCCGCGCCTGACATGCAAGAACTGTTTCGCATCTTCGAGGCGTGGCAGGATCGCTCCGACTACCTCGTCGCCTGGATCGACGGGTTCTGCGGCGGCAACGGCGTGGGCCGTGGCCTGGTCCACCTGGCGCATCAAGTCCCAGAAGGCGCGGATCCCGAACCCCAGCGGATGCTGACGGTCGCCGCGCAATCGTTGCCCAGCCGCATGTTCGGCATCCTGCCCAAGTCGTGGATGTGGATGCTGATGAAGCCGTTTGCCAACGATCTCGGCATGCGTCTCATCAACACAGCGAAGTACTGGTCGGGCCGGCTGCTCGAGCACGACAAGCACTACCGCCAGACCCATGCGGCGTTCCATTTCCTTTTGGATTACGTGCCGAACTGGAAGTTCATCTACAAGCCCGATGGCCTCATTCAACACCAGATCTTCGTGCCAAAAGAGAAGGCATGCGAAGTGTTCCGTGCGGTGTTGGCCCTCGAGCAGGCGCGCGGGTTTCCGACCTGGCTGGCCGTGATGAAGCGCCACCGGCCTGACCCGTTTCTGCTGACGCACGGGCTGGATGGCTACTCGCTGGCTCAGGATTTTCGCGTGACCAAGGTGAATCGGCAGCGGCTGTGGGCGCTGTGCCACGAGATCGACGACATCGTCGTGAAGGCCGGAGGACGCTTCTACTTTGCCAAAGATGCGACACTGCGTCCGTCGACCGTAGCGGCGGCATTTCCGGCAGAAAACGTCAAAAGCTTTGCAGATTTGCGCAAGAAGCTGGACCCCGAAGGTTTGCTCGCGACGGATCTGTACGATCGCGCGATCGCGCCGGTACTTTCGGGTTCAGAGGTTGAAAGCGATCGGCGGCAGCCGTAGCCTGCGCTCGTTGCGAGGGGAGACGTGAACTTGCCGAATCAGCCTGCCGAATCCACCCAGTCCGCATTGCGCGTCGCCCTGGTGCACGACTGGCTCGTGACCCTGCGCGGTGGCGAACGCGTGCTCGACGGCCTGTGTGAACTCTTTCCCGATGCGACGTTGCACACGCTGGTGCGTGTGCCGGGCGTGGCGACGCCGCGCATCGAGGCAATGCGGCACGTGACCTCTTTTGCTGACAAGGTACCGGGCGCTCACCGCCGCCACCGCTGGCTGCTGCCTCTCTACCCTGCGGCGATCGAGGCCCTGGACCTGAGTGGGTACGATCTCGTCGTGTCTTCGAGTCATTGCGCTGCCAAGGCGGTGATCGTCGCGCCGGGTGCCGTGCATGTGTGCTATTGCCATACGCCGATGCGCTATGCTTGGGATAGGACGGCAGATTATGTCCGAGGCAGCCACCGCTTGCTGCAGTTTGCGACGCCCGCGCTGGCCCTGGGCGCCTCGTGGCTGCGCCGGTGGGACAAGGCAACCGCCGTGCGCGTCCACGCGTTCGTCGCCAACAGCCATAACACGGCTAGCAAGATCAACGCGTTCTACGGTCGCGACGCGGTCGTCGTGGCGCCGCCCGTGGAATTCGATCGCTTCGAAGGCATCCAACGTGACGGTCCCGGCGAATACGACCTCGTTCTGGGCAGCCTCGTACCGTACAAGCGCGTCGATCTCGCCATCGAGGCGTTCCGCCTCATGCCCGAGCGACCGCTGGTGATCGTTGGCGATGGCCCGGAGCGCGAGCGCCTCGAGCGCACGGCGCCGCCGAACGTGCGCTTTGTCGGCCGGGTCGCCGAGGCGGACCTGGCCAAGTGGTACGCAAGCGCGCGCGCACTGATCTTCCCCGGCGAAGAGGACTTTGGTATCGTCCCGCTCGAAGCGCAGGCGGCCGGCGTGCCGGTCGTCGCGTTTGGCAAGGGGGGCGCGCTCGAAAGTGTCGTGGACGGCAAGACGGGCGTGTTCTTCGACACGCCGGAGCCGGCTGCGCTGGCAAAGGCAGTGAGACGGCTGGACGGTTTGGGGTTGCAAGCTCAGGCGTGCCGCGATCACGCCCAAACATTCGATCGCGCCGCATTTCTAGGGCGCATGCGCGCCGCCGTGGACGCCGCGTTGGCGCAGCCGAGACACTCGTTTCCAGATGCGCGGCCCGGGTTTGTGCGGCCGATCTCACGCCACGACCATGGAGTTGCACGCTGATGTCTCACGCCGCATCGATTTCTCGCACCGCGGGTCGCCAACCGGAGGGCGGTGCCACCGTCACCGCGCTCCACGCTGAAACGCAAGACGCTGACACTTTGGGCAAAGAGGGCCCATCCAAGCAAGTTGCGCAGACCGAAGACATGGATGGCCCCGTGTTCGAGCCCGTCCAGGAAACGCTGCCGCATCATCCCGTGCAAATGGCGCTGAAACGCTGTGCAGATGTGGGGTTGTCGGCCATGGCGCTGGCCGGCGCTGCCCCGGCGCTCGGTCTGATGGCTTTGGCCGTCAAGTTGGACAGCGATGGCCCCGTGCTCTACAAGCAAGTTCGGGTGGGTCGCAGCGGACAACTTTTTGAAATCTATAAATTCCGCTCGATGTACACCGATGCCGAGCGAAGTGGCCCGCGTTGGGCACGCAGCAACGACAACCGCGTGACGCGCGTGGGCGGGCTCCTGCGCCGCAGCAGCCTCGACGAATTGCCGCAACTGTGGAACATCCTCGTCGGCGACATGAGCCTGGTCGGCCCGCGTCCCGAGCGACCGGTTTTCGTCTCGCGATTTCGCAAAGACATCAAGGATTACGACCTTCGTCACGTCTTGAGACCCGGTCTGTCGGGCTGGGCGCAGGTCAACGGCTTGCGCGGCAACGTCTCGATCGCGTCACGCACCGAGTTTGACGTTCACTACGTGCGCAACTTTTCTCTTCTGCTTGATCTTCGCATCATCGTGCGCACCTTCTCCGCCGTCGTCGCTGGCGAATAGTCTCGCAGCACCGGCCGCGCCTGGCGCGACCGCGAGCACACCGGGTCCGGCCCGCGCCGCCCTGAGGTCCGCCGTTGTTTGCGCAGCGCATCGTCCGAAATATCGGTTGGAAGTCGCTGGGTACGCTCATCGAGAAGAGCCTGCGCCTCCTGCTCATGGGTCTGGTCGCGCGCGCGTTGGCGCCGGCAGCTTACGGCCAATACAACTACGCGCTGAACCTGGCTCTCCTGGCCGTGCAAATGACCGATCTCGGGCTGGGTCTGTTCCTTGCGCGCGAAATTGCACGTGATTCCGCGCCGACCGGCCGGATCGTCGGCCATGTTTTCACGCTCAAGGCTGCGCTTGGTGCCGGCTACCTCGTTCTCATGTGCGCGATGACGTGGTGGCACATCGGCAACACGTACCTTGCCTGGACGTTGGCGCTGGCAGGATTGTCGAGCCTGTGCGTGACGACGATCGAAGCGATTTACCAGATATTCAGAGGTGTTCAGCGGCTCGAACTTGAGGCACGCGCCGCCAGCCTGCACGCCGCGCTGCAACTGACGCTGGTTGGTGTCGGTATCGTGTGGTGGCGCCACATCCACCCCATCGTCTCGGATCCGATGTCGGCGATGGTGCTCGTGTCGGCGTGCATGTTGGTGGGCAACGGGATCGCGCTCGTGTACGCGGCCCGCCTCGCCTTGAGTGTCGCGCGCCCGGAGTATGGCTGGTCGCGCGCCATGCTCGGTCGCTTCGGCCGCGAAGTGCTGCCCCTCGGCATCGCCATCGTCGCCAGCCTGTTCTACTTCAAGATCGACGTGTTGATGCTCACCGCCTTGCGCGGCGACGTCGAGACCGGCGTGTACAGTGTCGCTTACAAGCTGTTCGAGAACCTGAGCTTCGTGCCCAACGTTTTGCTGGCGGCGACGTTTCCTGCTCTCAGTCAGAAGATACAGGTCGATCCGCGTGCGGCTGTCGCGCTTCACGGGCTGACGCTGCGCCTGCTGATCGGCGCGGGGCTGTGCGCGATGGCCGGGCTGATCGCCTTGCCGTACATTGGTTTGCAGCCCCTCATCATTCACGTGCTGGGCGCAGGATACGCGCGTTCGATTCCGGTCCTGGTGGCGCTGGCGCCGTCTGTGCTGCTGACGTTTGTCAATTACCTCGAAACGCACATGCTGGTGGCGCTCGGCATGGTCAAAGCGCAAATGGCCGTGACCCTGGCGCTGGTGGGGGTCAACGTCGCTGCCAATCTCATGTTGATTCCGCGTTTTGGCGGCGTCGGAGCGGCGATTGCCACAGCGGCCACGGAACTCGCTTTGTTCGCCTGCTGCGTGCCGATGGTGCAATACGGCCTGCGCAAACGCATCCTCCGCGCTGAGGCGTTGGCGAGGCCGGCGTGAAGGCGGCGGCCAGCAAGCACGAAAGCTGGATCGCCGCGGCCGGTCTGGCCATGGCCGCCCTGCTGGCCCTGGGGCCTCTTGAGGCGCGCGAAGCCGGGCTGCGTGTGGGTGGCCTGCTCGTTTCACTACCCGAACTCCTTTCTGCCCTTGCTGTTGCCGTGGCGCTCGTCGCGGCGTGTCTGAGTTACGAGCCACCCGCAGATGCACGGCAACACCGCGCACGTGTGTGGATCCCAGCCGCGTTCGCCCTATGGGCGATCGTCGCGCTGTGCAGCGTCGCCTGGGCGCCCGCGGATCGCGGCCATGTCCTGAAGTATGCCCTGCGCGTGAGCGGCGGCGCGGCCCTCGCCACCGCCGCGTTCTGGCTGGCCCCGTACGCCGTATTTCGCCGTCGGTTCACGGCGGGCGTGCTGGCCACGCTGGGAATCTTGACGCTCATGGGCACGCTTGAGCGTCTGGTCGGCCGCGCTTTCGAACCCTTGCTCAAGCTCTTTCGCGATGAACCGACGTGGATGCTCGGCGAGCAGCGGCTGACCACCGTCTTCTACCACGCCAA
>Ga0172370_10002868_pt1 | contig 24402 bp, 22 predicted proteins | sample LakKiv5m_FD_114538 | JGI IMG/M metagenome (GOLD analysis project Ga0172370, IMG submission 114538) | Freshwater microbial communities from Kabuno Bay, South-Kivu, Congo - kab_022012_11.5m | ecosystem: Environmental > Aquatic > Freshwater > Lake | place: Democratic Republic of the Congo...
ACCCTTTTTTCGGATTCCAGTGAGCTAGACCGCTCTTTAATAGGCGCCTGATCTAACTTGGATTCATTCGACTCGGGTTCCTCGGGAACTGTCTTGGCCTTGGGTTTCCCTCCGATAATACTCTGTAACTTAATCTCTGGTATCGTGACCTTATATCCAGAATCGCCTATCCGGGTGGAAGTTTCTTCAGCCCTTACGTTTGTTTCCTCTGTCACAGAACGCTTTTGGGGAACCCTTTCCTGCGCGTTGAGAAGACTTGCCGCACCGAAAAGGCAGATTATTGACATCGGGAAGAACAAGCGACTGATTTTATGGTTTCTGGGCCACATTTCTAATAAAAATCAGCTAAATTTCAGTTAGTTATACATAGCACTCAATATTATTTCAGCCATATCGTGTTATCAACCTTGAAAGATTATCTAATTTTAGTCCACTTTTTGTAAAATTTCAAGCAATTGTGGAACAGAGTGCGGACGACTTTCAACCACATTTACTCTATCAAGGATTCCGTTAATAAAGGCTGCGGAATTGTCTGCTCCGAATTTTTTGCCAATTTCAATGGCCTCATTTAGGATTACTTTGTTAGGCACATCGTGAAATGTCGTAAATTCTGCAATGGCCATTCTAAGAATGTTTCGATCTACACGGCTGATTCTCGACAGCTTCCAATGATGAGAAAGCAAGGCAATGAGCGAATCGATGGCGTCCTTGTTTTCTGAGACAGCTTTGACGAGATTTCGTGCGAAATCTTTGAGGACGCGATGCATTTTGAGGTCCTCATCCTCTTCGTTGCTGAAGTGAGCACCCAAAAAGTCAAAGGTTTCGAGGGGATCTTGATTCCGTGCATCGGCGGCAAAGAGCACCTGCAGGACAAACTCTCTACTTTTTCTTCTTGATGGCACGACGAACAGTCAATGTATTCTCAACGAAAGAGATATAGCGGGGTGCATTCCCCTAAAACTTTCTGAAAAGATTGGCCATTTCAATAGCTGACATAGCGGCTTCGGCTCCTTTATTACCAGCCTTGGAACCAGCTCTTTCTATTGCCTGCTCTAGGGTATCGGTGGTCAGGACGCCAAACGCCACAGGGACCGGCGACTCGAGTGCAACTTGGGCCACTCCTTTTGCAGTCTCAGCAGCTATGTAATCAAAGTGAGGGGTTGAGCCGCGAATCACTGCCCCTACTGCGATGACCATGTCATAAGCACCGGACTTTACTATCTTTGCTACTGCCTGGGGAATTTCAAAGGCTCCGGGCACCCTCACAACGGCAATATCTTCCTCTTGGGCACCGTGTCGAATAAGGGCATCCATTGCGCCGTCTATGAGCCTTGACACCACGAAATCGTTATACCGGCTCGCCACGAGGGCAGCACTCATTCCTTGACAGTTAAGAATACCCTCTATGATATTTGCCATGGTGCCTCCGAGTTTATCGTTTCATGTCCGCATGACTCGATAGTCTGCCTATAACAACGACAGCGTGGTATTTTTACACGCCCTGGCGATGAGCTCTTGGGGCAAATTCGAGCGTGAGATGGCTCAGGTTCAGTCAGTCAAACAACCTGTGAAGGTTTTCAAGTCGTAGAGATGCCCCATCTTCTCCTTCTTGGTCGTGAGATATCTCAGGTTAGTGGCGCATGGCTCTATAACTATAGGAACCTGTTCGAGGACTTCCAATCCATACCCTTCTAATCCTACTATTTTAGTAGGATTGTTCGTCATCAATCGCATTTTTCGCACGCCTAGATCCGCCAGCATTTGGGCGCCGATGCCGTAATCCCTGAGATCTGGTTTGAAACCCAGTCTAAGATTGGCTTCAACGGTGTCACAACCCTGGTCTTGCAGAGCGTATGCTCTAATCTTATTCAAAAGGCCAATGCCTCGCCCCTCTTGCTGCATGTAGAGGATAACCCCTTTACCTGCCTCTTGAACCATGTGCATAGCTTTCTCAAGCTGACTCCCGCAGTCGCACCTTCTGGAACCAAAAACATCTCCTGTAAGGCACTCCGAGTGCACCCGCACCAGCACGGGCTCGTCCGGATTGATCTCTCCTTTAACCAAGGCGACGTGGTTGTGATTGTCCACATCGTTCTCATAGACGATGAGCCGAAAGTCGCCACCATACTCCGTAGGCAAAACCGTTTCAGCGCCTCTTCTCACGAGTCTCTCGGTCTTCATGCGATACTGAATCAGGTCTTTGATGGTGCATATTTTTAGTCCATGATGCTCTGCCATGACCATAAGATCAGGCAATCGGGCCATGGAGCCATCATTATTCATAACTTCACAGATTACCCCAGCAGGCTCAAAACCAGCCAGTCGCGCTAGATCGACGCTGCCTTCTGTTTGACCAGCTCGCACGAGAACCCCCCCGTTTCTGGCCATAAGGGGAAACACGTGACCTGGAGAGATTAGATCTTGTGGAGTGGCGTCTCTGTCAACTGCAGTAAGAATAGTCGTACATCTATCGTAGGCCGAAATGCCGGTGGTAACGCCCCTTGCCGCTTCTATGGATATAGTAAATGCAGTGCCGTACGGCGACTTATTGTTTGCAACCATCATCGGTAGGTCCAGCGATTGGATTTTGGACCTAGTCATGGACATACACAGAAGCCCTCTGCCGTATTTTGTCATGAAGTTGACCGCCGCAGGGGTCACCTTTTCTGCAGCCATGGTGAGGTCGCCTTCATTTTCACGGTCCTCATCATCAACCAAAATAACCATGCGGCCTTGTCTTATCTCTTCTATGGCTTCCTCAACGCCTACGAGTGCGCTCATCCGCGCCTCCTCCTTCATACAAATCCATATTCTCTGAGAGTATCTTCGCTGATACCTGAACCCATCTTATGATTCGACACAAATTTATCTATATATTTTGCTATAATATCATATTCAATATTCACCCTATCACCGATCTTTTTTTCGGTCAACCCCGTCCGCATTGACGTGTGAGGAATGATCATGACCCAAAATCGATTATGTCGGACGCGGTTCACTGTAAGGCTTACACCGTCAACTGCCACGCTTCCTTTCTCCACGAGATACCGTGCAGAGGGAACGTCTATCGCGAGACCAAAACCCGACCCCTCCGTCCGTCTCTCCACTATGGTCCCAACGCTGTCTACGTGTCCTGATACAATGTGCCCTCCTAAGCGGTCCCCTAGTTGAAGAGCCTTCTCGATGTTGACAGAATCTCCTACGCCTAAGGCCCCTAGCGTACTAACCCTAAGAGTTTCTGGTGAAACGTCTGCCCAGAATTGCCCGTGATTTTTATCCAAGTGCGTCACAGTTAGGCACACGCCGTTCACGCTAATGGAGTCTCCGATATTCACGTCATCAAGACTTGTAGCCGTTGCAAATTTGAATCTAACAAACTCACCCCTAGATTCGACAGCAACGATTTTCCCGCGCTCTTGGATAATGCCAGTGAACATCACTCACCCCTTTTCAGACCTTGCCATTGGTTGCTTGGTTGTCGATACACACTTCTGTAGAGTCCTTACGTTTCTGATATTGAAGAAGGTGTCTCTTGTGAATCCGCTTCATCCCGTTAAGAATGTTTGATCTAACATCAGGCACTTCCGTTTCTATATGGTTAAGCAATTCTTTTATCCATCGCCTGCGCGATCCTACCATGCCCTGGTAGGTGCATCCACAAGCCAAAATAGGCACGCCGAGACTCTTGGCAAAAGCTCGGGTGGTACCTTCCCGTACATATACAAGAGGTCGTATTATTATATTTTTTTGGTCATCAGCCAGCAAGTGGGGACTCATTCCTTTAATGGCACCGTTAAAAAAAAGGTTGAGCAAAAACGTTTCTACAAAATCGTCCTGATGGTGCCCCAGGGCGATCTTGTTCCATCCATTGGAAGCGGCAAATGTATAAAGGAATCCTCGGCGTAAACGGGAACAAAATGAACACGGATTGGTACCGTGTGTAAGCCTTTCGTTGACAAGATCGATGATGTTTCCCCCAATTACGTAATGCTGGATGTTATCTCGCTCCAGACGCGTAGAAACCGCCTCACACTTGAAATCAGGCGTTCCTGGATGGACAGTAATCGCTGCCACGTCATAGCTCAAAGGAGCCCTTTGCCGAAGAGTTAAGAGCGTGTAGAGGAGGGACCATGAATCTTTTCCCCCTGAAAGCGCCACTAGGATCCGATCGCCTTCGCGAATCAGGTCGAAATCCGAGATGGCTTTTCCCACATATTTCGTGATCATTCGTAGCAGACGTTTGTCCATAGCTATATTAATACCCCATCAGGCTTATTTCGCATAGGACGAAGTCAGAGCCTTGCGCATCCATAAAAACGCAGACGGGCAAGGACTTTCATGTGTCCTAGACGAGAAATCCGTTATACTGAGGTTCTTGTAGTCACGTATTCTTTATAGTAGGACTAACCGTATTTATGAGTGTTGGGGTAACGACTTGCTCTTTCTTAACAATGTAACGAAGCACTTCAACGGAAGGCCTCTTTTCAAGGGGGTCAATGTCAGCATACACCACGGCGACCGCGTTGGCGTGGTGGGACCGAATGGGGCAGGAAAATCGACGCTGCTCGGGATAATGGAAGGCGTTGTTTCCTGCGATGAGGGAGACGTATCGGTGGAGAAGAAGATTCGAATGGGCGTGCTCCACCAGGAAATGAGTGTAGGAAACGATGTTCCAATTCTAGAAGAAGTTACAAATGCTTCAGACGCCTTGAAACAAATTCGTCGTCGGCTGTCCGCACTAGAGGCCATGCTGGAAGACGCATCCGCTGACTCTCCTAAATCAGAGGCTTTGCTTGAGGAGCACGGTCGGCTTCAAAGTGAATTTGAACATTATGATGGCTACACACTGGAATCCCGAGCCATGAAGGTTATCCAGGGGCTAGGTTTTTCCAATTCAGATGCCTCTCGACCCTGGCGGGAATTTTCCGGTGGATGGCGCATGCGCGTTGAATTGGCAAGAATCCTCTTGGCGGATCCTGATCTCCTGTTGCTGGACGAACCCACAAACCATCTGGATCTGGACAGCCTGTTATGGGTGGAGAACTATTTGAGGGATTTCAAAGGAGCCCTGGTACTAGTGTCTCACGATCGAGCCTTTCTAAATCGCCTTGTGAAACGGATCATCGAAGTTGACAATGGCAAGGTAAATTGTTTTTCCGGAGATTACGATACATACGAGAGGACTAAGAAAATGCAAGAAGAGGTAATTCTTGCGTCGTATCGAAATCAGCAGGAAAAGATAAAGAAAATCCAGACATTCATTAATCAAAACAGAGTCAAGGCGCGAACGGCTAGCCGCGTTCAAAGTCGAATAAAGATGCTGGAAAAGATGGACGTGGTACAACCCCCTAAGCGATCCAAGACAGTAAAGTTCTCTTTTCCTCAGCCCAGTCGTTCCGGCAAACGAGTTATCGAGATAGAAAATGTCGTCAAAAGGTACGGGGAACTAAAAGTATATAGCGGTTTGAACATGTACATAGACCGCGGAGACCGCATAGGACTGGTAGGACCAAACGGCGCCGGAAAATCCACACTAATGAAAATGATGGCAGGTGTGATTTCGTACGATCGGGGAGCTGTACATTATGGGCAAAACGTAAAGGTTGGTTACTTCGCCCAACTCCAATCTGAAAGCCTCAATTCTGAGTTTACGGTGCTGGAAGAAGCGTCTTCAATAGGTCTTAAGGTGCCTGAACAGGAGGTGCGCAACCTTTTGGGAGCATTTCTGTTCTCAGGTGAAGACGTTTTCAAGAAGGTAAAGGTCCTTAGCGGCGGGGAAAAGAGTCGATTGGCGCTCACGAAACTCCTGCTTAATCCTCCCAATTTTTTGTTGATGGACGAGCCTACGAACCACTTGGACATTCCTGCGTGTGAGATACTCGAGCAGGCGCTGAAGCAGTATGAAGGGACGCTTGTTCTTATCAGCCACGACAGAAGGCTTATGGACGAAGTTTGCAACAACATCATCGAGATACAAGGAGGGACAGTAGAGCGTTATGTAGGCAATTACAACGACTACAGGGCAAAAAAGAACGCCTCGGCGTCTCAGGAAGAGCCACAGGCCTCTAGCCACACGCTCTACGCGATAGGGGGGTCGAATGCGTCCCAATACAAGACATCCAAAAAAGATCGCAGGCGCAAGGAAGCCCAAGCGCGCTCCATGCTTTACAAGAGGCAGCAGCCTCTGAAACAAGAAATAAAGCAGATAGAATCTCTAATCGCGAAAAAGGAAGCCCGAAAATGTGAAATACAGACCCAACTGGCTGATCCATCAATTTACGAACACAAGGAACGGCTTCTTGCCCTCCTTTCGGAAAGTCCGACTCTAGATGAATCTATTCGAGAGCTGGAATCACGCTGGGAAGAATTGAATGCTCAACTCGAGGAGATCGAACAGTCCTTGAATTAGTTCTTATTTAGCGCTTGTTTTGAAAACCAGTGCGTTTTTGCGAGGTTATAGCGGTTACGGTGGTTCTCTAAATTTCTGTCGGAATCAAAGACTGTCTTTGCGAGGTCTTCCATGAGCGTTCAGGTCACGCCTTATCATGCCCGACGCGATCGGGCATCCAGGATTCCTGGATTTCCGTTTTCGCGGGAATGACAAATGGACTAATGCCCTGAAGTCGCGTTTTCTTTCTAGAATAACCATATATAGGACGAGTCTAGCAAATAGTGGGCAAGTGGGACCCTGGCAAGCCGTGCAACTTTTGTCGCGCAGCGACTTATTCCGACTGTAACCGGGAATGTGACAATCAACGATTTCGTCTGCGCGCCGCAATTTTCATCAGTCTGCGAAAACTGGCGGTAGTGGTAAGTCCTTGGAGAGCTGTGTCCGTCATCGCCTTTTGTACTACTGCCTCCCCCCCTTCTTTTACGGCTAGAACCAAGATGTCCAACGCTTGTTTCGACATGCCCGTTTTTGCATAGACCACGGCAGCATTATAATGAAGCCATTCCGGTTCAAAAAGTTCAGGCTCGCTGAGAGCTTTACGATAAAATTTTAGTGCGTTTTCGTAATTTCCCATTTCCGCGTTGAGGTACACAAGTCTGCTCATAGTGTAAGGCATAAGGTGTCCTCTCCGCTGTAATATCTTGTAGATAGTCGAGGCTTTTCGTCTATTACCCCTAATCCAATGCGCCACGGCCAAGTCTGCAAGGGCGAACTGATCTTCCGGATCTTTTTTGAGCCCCTTTTCGTAATACTTAACAGCGTGTTTGGGGTCCCTTTTCTTATAAAGGAAATAGTGTCCTAGATGGAAATCCACTTGGGCATCGTCTGGATCGCTTTGGAAAGCCTGCCTAAACAACGCCATGGCCTTTTCTTCACGATCCATTTCCAAGTATAAGTGGCCTAACTCTGTGAGGAATTGGCTGTCATGTGGATCGATCTCGACTGCTCTACGGAGATAATGCAGGGCTAAAGCATAATTGGATTCGTCAAAGTAGATAAGCCCGATGTTGAAATAGGGGTCGCCATTATTCTTGTCCAGCCTGATTGACGCCAGAAAATCCTGCTTAGCTTCGTCTAGGTTTCCCATCTTCCAGCAGATCAAGCCCCTATTGTTGAACAGATACGCAGAGGACTGTCCGCTATAACGTATGGCCACATCAATGAGCTCTCTTGCTTTTTCTAGCTGTCCCTGGTCGTAACTTGTAAGGGCCTTCTCATTAAGTTTTCTGATGAGGGTTTCACGCTGCCATTCAAGGGCTCTGCTATAGACGAGGCGCCCGAGACGGAGTGTCACTAGGTCGTCTTCACGGACGATCAGGCCGAAGTTATTCACCAAGAGCGTTTCTTCGGTTCCAAAGACTTCAACTGAGAAAGCTGGCGCCTCGTGGCCAGAACCGAAAAAAGAAATATAGTGAAATAATGTCCCGTCGTCTGTGACTTCTGTTTCCCATATTTCATCAGCATGTTCCAGGGTGAAATCTACCCATGATAAAAACGCAGCCTTTTCAAGGCAAAGCCCCTGAGTGGCTGAAACGCGCAATGCCCCTATGATGGTAGCTCCCTCAGGAAAATGCGGCAGACAGGACCTGGGGACCGTAAATGTCAGCTCATCGGCCTCCAAAACTGTATCCCGATCCTTTGTTGCCATACCTTCCTCACAGCGTCAGATGGACTTGCGTGCTCAAGCTAAAATCGTACCACAGCCCGACATAGTGTTCCTTGTCAGGCTAATCCGTGTGTCCCTGCAAGCTTACCTGGATCCCAACACAAAGAGATCCGTGTTGCAAGAATATTCTTTGGACTATCCTTTATGCTAAATTGAAAATATCACGGCGATGGTTCAAGGTCAATCAGGCGTTCTGGTCGTTCATATTTTAACAATCCATCATACTGTCGATTCACCCATGCGAGAAATAGACGGCGTCGTTAGAAAGGAGAATACTATGATACCAAGATACACAAGACAAGAGATGGCCCAGATATGGGAGCCGACTAATCGTTTCAAGAAATGGTTGGATATAGAACTCGCCGTGTGTGAGGCTTGGACAGAAAGGGGAGTCATCCCCACCGAAAGCATGGAACACATTAGGGCTCGCGCCAACTTTGACCCCAAGCGCATCGATGAGATAGAAAAGACGACCCGCCACGATGTTATTGCGTTCACCACGTCTGTTGCAGAGTTTGTGGGTGAAGACTCCCGCTTTATCCATCGCGGCTTGACTTCCTACGACGTGGTAGATACTGCTCTGTCCCTATTGTTAAAGGAAGCAGGGCTTATTATCCGGCAGGGGCTCCTTGATCTCATGTCCGCGCTCAAGGAGCGCGCTTTCGAACATAAGCACGCCCCTATGGTAGGACGATCCCATGGCATTCACGCGGAGCCAATAACTCTTGGTCTCAAACTAGCCCTGTACTATGACGAAATGAAAAGACACCTCGAACGATGGGACGCTGCGCTGGACACTATTGCGGTGGGCAAGATCTCAGGAGCAGTCGGTACATTTGCCCACCTCGACCCCGCTATGGAAAAATCCATATTGGAAAGTCTAGGGCTCAAGCCTGCGCCCGTTTCAAATCAGGTCATTCAACGTGACAGACATGCCACTTATTTCACAACATTAGCGCTCATCGCATCGAGTATCGAAAAAATAGCGGTGGAGATTCGGCATCTGCAACGTACAGAAGTAGGAGAAGTAGAAGAGTTTTTCCACGCCGGGCAAAAGGGGTCTTCCGCAATGCCCCACAAACGGAACCCCGTTTTAACGGAAAATTTAAGTGGTCTGGCGCGTCTTATTAGAGGGTATGCTATTGCAGCAATGGAAAATGTCCCTTTGTGGCACGAAAGGGACATCTCTCATTCCTCTGTTGAGCGCGTTATAGCCCCCGACGCGACGGCTCTGGCTGATTTCATGATTCACAGGCTCACCTCTGTGATCCGGAACATGCAGGTCTATCCCGAAAAGATGCTCATAAACCTCCATTCATCTCATGGCCTTATCTTTTCGGAGTCTATTCTCTTGATGCTTGTGGATCGCGGCCTGACCAGGGAACATGCCTACCCCCTAGTGCAGCGCAATGCCATGAAATCTTGGGAACAGGGAAGCGATTTCAAGCTCTTAATCTTGGAGGATACGGATATAACAAAGTACCTCAGTCGAGAAGAGATCGAGGGAGCATTTAGCCTCGACCGCGCCCTCCGCTGGGTGGACGATATTTTTGCTAGGGTGTTTTAATTGTTGCTCCTGGTATGTTATGAGCACAAATTAAGGTAAAATATCTTGACATTTCAAAGAGGCGGCTATAAGTGGGGATTAGCGTGGTCGGTGTCCTCTCCACCCGCTGGCAAAGGACTCTCTTGCCAAAGATACGTTACACCAGAATCGAAGAAGCCAGCGCCATCTGACAGCTTCTTGCCAAGAACTTCCATAAAGATCGTGCCGGCAGCATGTTGGGCAATGGTGTTCTGGCAAGCGTCGTCAATGAGAGCGAAGGGATCATAGACATAAATGGGGTTCATGCACTGGACACAAGGAGAAAAAGCGGTGAAACGCTTAATGGCGTTGTGGAACATGTTTGCTGAAAAAATCCACTGGGGGGCTTTTCTCAGACGCGAAAAAAAAGAGAGAAAAAAGAGGTCCCTGGTTGTTGCCCCGCCATCTTTTCCTGAGATTCCCCATATAAAAGAAAGACCGAAAGATCGTTACACGGTCCTCGTGTTGGCTGAATCAGGGAATGCAAAACAATTGGCGCTAAGCAAGTCCCGGCTGAAGATTATAGCTGCATTCAGCGCTGCTATTCTATTATTCCTGGTGGTTTTAGCAGTTGGAGTGGTGAAGTATTTTCCCCGGCAGCGCGCAGCGACAGTAGCGTCAGTGACGGTCGCCACACAACCAGTTGTATCCGCCAACCAGCCCACCGGTGGTATAAACCAGATTACCACAGCTACGGCTACATCTGGCGATCCTGTCTCACCTCCAGCGTCCACCTCTGTCCAGCCTCAAGAGCTCAAACAGGAAGGGACCGGCTCTTCACCTGTCGAAGAATCCGCTGCGCCTGCTAAAATTGTCGATCAAAAGCCTGTTAAGGCAATCACGGGGGATCAACCTGGCCGACTGTCATCAGCCGATAACCCATCAGGAAGCTCCAATACCTCACACCCACAAGGTGCATCTCCGTCTCATACGTCCCCTGAACCTTTTCTTATGAACTTCGATGCGCAGCAGGTTACCGCTACACTGGAAGCTCCTAACAACGGCACCCTTAGTTTTCGCCTTGTAAAAGATCAACCCGATATCAAGTTTGCCGGCTATCTCTTCGTATATGTGGAAATGGAAGATCAGCGGGGAGAAAACAGAATATACGTCTATCCAAAGCAAACACGTCTGGGCGAGGGGGACCTTCCTTATGATTTCCGAGACGGAGAAACCATAGCTTTCAAATTTAACTCCCGGGTGGAACTGCCTTACGGGGATCCCCGGCCCTCGGCTTCTCTATCAGCCGTGTCCATTCTCCTTTATGGGGAAAACGGCAAAATAGTGTTCCAGAGGTCCTTTGGCGGACAGGAAGTAGCCACGGCGAACCCAAAAGCCAACAAAGCAGAGCAGACAAAACCGCGCGGCTCGGGAAAAAGACAAGCCTTGTAACCAGCTACGGATAGCCCACGGACATACCGCGCCCTCATCGACCTGAAGCCTACTACCATTCCATTATAAAGCTAAGCCAACCCAGGTCCTTTATGATTCAGTAATTATCTGAATGATCGTCGTACATTCCGTGACTTGAACAAAATAGGCAGTCACCGACCACCTCGCCGCCTCTCCGCCTGCAATCCTCAGCATCAGTCCTGACGCATTGCGGCCTTGTCTTTGCTCAACCCCCGCAACCCTTGACACAGCAATAGACTTTACCAAAGTCCGTATCAGCATGAACCACAGGAAACAAGACGAAAAACATTAACAGCAGGAGGCAGCTCGTTTTCCTCATAAAATCCTCTCTTTGCATGGTACTATCTAAAGCCATAATTATAGACTACATATACTATGGATACCGCATTATATCAATGCGCGCCAAGAGAAGATCTTGAGACCAATTATCGGCCCTTGTGATCGCCCGAAGCCCAATTGTACGGACGCAACGGTAAAGATAGTGGACTCTTTCCAACAACCTATTCTACGCTAGTTGAGAACATGGATCTTCTCCGGTACGTCAGCAGACCCTGTGACCCTAATTTTTGATGCCAGAATTAAGGACGAGATACCTCCCTTGGCTAGCAACGACACAAACCGAAATTTTATGATTGCGAGGATCCGGCGGCGAAGTGGCAGTCTATGTTCAGAAAGATCACAGGGCGTGGCATTATCTAATCACACCATTTTTGTTGGAAATCGCTATACGCTGCGCTCAAAATTTCAAGTTTCTAGCAGCAGTTAGGTCGGAAATATATTGACATCGTCTCGGTCAGGAATATACTAATTTAGTATAGAAAATTCATGCGGCGATATGGAAATGACACAACGGGCTATAATAATTACACTCTGCATATGCATAACAGGGGCTAGCGTTGTACCAGCCTCATGGCTGCCGTGCTGCTGCAAGGCCAAGCAAGTGAAGAGCCACGAAGAAGCCTCTCGAACTTCCTGCCCATCGTGCAACGTGCCAGAGGATAAGCCTGACGGTGTCGAGATGCATCTCTATTGCTGCACGCGCGACGACCCAAAGTTCGAATCCGGTGTAGTGACCCCCGCCTGCCCCAATTGCCGCTGCCATGAGCAGATGAGGTTGGTGGGTTTGTCTCCAGCGGCCGACGGTGAATCTGGATTAAGATATAACACCGTGTCGGCGAGCTTTTCCTTTTTTGACGCCGCGATAGACGATGTCGGTTGTAACTTTCCGAAGATTTGTGAAGTGCTTCACAGACCTAGCATGGATAAAAGCCTCAAGACCTGTTCTTTCCGATTTTGATTCTCCTCTGATTCTCTAGTATCGATAGTAATAACACCTTTTTAGCTAATATCAAACGAAGGGCCATTGCGGCTGCGTAGCGCGGGCTATGTCTCTCGTGGGTACTTCAATCTACAAACGGGGTGTGAAATGTCAGAGGAGAGAAAAATCAAGAAAATAGAAATGGATGCTTTAAAAAGCATCGATAGGAATAGTCGATCACGTTTCTGGAGACGCCTTGCTGTTTTCCTCGGAGCGGCATCTGTAATCGCTGGTGCGTCGTTTGCTGCCTACCGGGTAATGACTGGGTCAGTAGTAGGGTCTCGATTCGCGGTGAACAACATGACCTGTCCAGCGTGTGCCATCACACTGAAAGAGGTAACAGGGAAGATACCGGGGGTTGTTAATACGGAGGTTAGTCTGGCGGGCCAAGATGTAATTGTAAAGTTTAGGGACAAACAAACAACCCCTGATGTTATTCGAGACACCATTTATCGGGCCGGCTACCCTGCAATTTTGGACGGACGCTTCCTGTCGCCCGATGCAACAGCGAACGACAGGATACTGTTAGAAGTGAACGGCAGACCGTTTTTTGAGAGGGACTTAAAGATACAAGTTGAAGAGGAAAAAAGATCGGCAACTAATCTCGATCATGCGTCATCTATTTTCAGCTTGGTAGGGCTACAGGCGCTTCTCCAAGCTGCGGACGGAAAGAATGTTGTGGTTCAGCCTTATGAGATCGAAGCACAAGCCAATGAAATTATGTCTCAGGAGATGCAGCAAGAAGCGCAGTTCGGCAACTGGGTAAACACTGTGTACGGTTCCAAAGAGAAGTTTTTGCAGCACTTGGCGCAAAGAATCGGCGTCGGAAAACTTATTGCTGAACATGTAACGGCGGAGGTCAGCGATCCCGAAGAGAAGAGGAAAAAAATTATCGCCTGGGTGAGCGACGTCTTCTTGAATACGGACGTTAGAATCTTAGATCCAGAAGTGCGCCAACTGCTCCTCTCATCTTTGGGATCGGACGATTGGAAAACCCTATGGCCCAGAATGATAGCCAAGGAATCTCATCTCAAGAATATTGTGTTGAGGTAGCCGCGTTGCCACGTTCCGTCACGACATGAGTAATCGCGCTTTATCTCGCAAAAAAAAAGGATGCTGTAAAAGCGAAAAGAAAGGATACAATCACATGATCAAACTATACACGAAAAAATTTGTTGGTTCGGTAAATTGCCTCACCCTGTCTGTATGTCTCTTCTCAATCATCATGACCGCTCAGCCTATTTTCTCCTGGAGTTTTACGACGCCTGCGCTTCAGGTAAGTCCGGTCAACGGAGCCTTTGAATTTCCCCTTGCGCAATTTGGAGACGGAAAGATAAAGCATTTTGAGTACAAGCACGCTCCGAACCAGGCCGTACGTTTCTTTATAGTCCGAAGTGCTGACGGGGTATTTCGAGCAGCTTTAGATGCATGCGAGGTTTGTTATCGCGCCAAGAAGGGTTATGTGCAGGACGGCGACAATGTGGTGTGTATAAACTGTGGCCTCAAGTTTAGGACAGACAAAATAAGTCAAGCCAGAGGAGGCTGCAATCCGGTACCTCTCAAGATCAAGGTTCAGAATGGAAAGATCCTCGTCAACCAGAACGACGTTCTCTCAGGACTAAGGTACTTTCGGTAGGAGTTGTCATGAAACTTCATAACATCGCTATGAATAACTTGCGCCGTCGCAAAGGGAAGGTGGTTCTCCTAGTGATGGGTCTGGTAGTTGGCGTGGCAGCGGTAGTGGCTCTTGTAGCTACTATTACAGCGTTGGAGCAGGATGTCGCGCACAAAATGGACGAGTTTGGTGCGAACATACTAATAACCCCAAAATCCGAAAGCTTGGCAATGACCTACGGCGGCCTGAACTTGGGGGGATTGGCTTTTGATCTCAAGGAAATATCTCAGAAGGACCTGGACAAGATTCGGAATATACCCAATGCTGCCAACATTAGGACAGTGAGCCCAAAAATATTCGGGGTCTTGGAATCGGGGCAAATCAAGTCCTTGGTGGCCGGCGTTGACTTCGATGCGGAAACATCCCTGAAAAAGTGGTGGAAGGTAGATGGCGCACTGCCCGAGTACGAAGATGAAATTCTAGCAGGGGCAGAAGCTGCCCGTAGATTTGCGTTGAAAAAAGGGTCCCCGACAAGAATCAAAGGCGAAACTTTCCATGTGTCTGGGGTCTTGGAGTCCACTGGATCCCAAGATGATGACCTTCTCTTCATAGCTATTCCAGTAGCTCAAAAACTTTTTAACAAACAAGGCATGGTGGGGATGGTCGAGATAGCCGCACTTTGTCACAATTGCCCTATTGCTGATATCGTTGCACAGATTTCTGCTGCAATACCATCGGCTAAAGTAACCGCCGTACAACAGGTTGTCCAAGGCAGAATAGATACTCTTCAGAACTTTCGCAGGTTTTCTTTGGCGGTAGCAGGGTTAGTGCTGCTGGTGGGTTGTATGGTTGTTTTCGTTACAATGATGGCCAGTGTGAATGAGCGGACACGAGAGATCGGGATCTTTAGCGCCATAGGATTCAGAAAATCTCACATCATGAGGATCATTCTCTTGGAGGCGGCACTCGTATCCTTGGTAGCAGGGATTATCGGTTATGCAACAGGCATGGGAGGAGCGCGACTCCTGGTATCTTTCTTAACGGATCACACTTCTCACTGGTCTATGGATCCGTACTTAGCGGCAGGCTCAATCGTTCTAGCGGTGCTCCTTGGGCTATTGGCCTCATTTTATCCTGCGCTGGCTGCTTCTCGCATGGAGCCCAGCGAAGCCTTGCGAACCTTTTAAGGAGGTCTCGATGAGTTACATAATAGCGGATGGCGTCAGAAAGGAATTCGGCGAGGGCGATGCCAAAGTGGTCGCGGTGAAACGCATCGATATGACAATAGAACAGGGTCAATTCATAGCAATAATGGGAGAATCTGGGGCTGGCAAAAGCACCCTTCTCTCTCTTCTCGGCGGCCTTCTGAGCCCTACGCTGGGAAAAATTCTGATCGGAGGCGTCGATATTTATTCGTTAAACAGGGATAAACTCGCAGACTTCAGACGAGAATATATTGGCTTTATATTTCAGTCTTTCCAGCTAGTTCCTTATCTTAGCGTTGTTGAGAATGTGCAACTCCCGCTGGCGGTTACCCATCACAAGGAATCTGCAAAATTGGCTCTCGCCGTAGGCGCTCTCGAGAGAGTTGGACTGAAAGACAAAGCGTTTCGCCTGCCAAATCAAATATCCGGCGGAGAACAGGAAAGGGTCGCCATAGCGAGGGCCATTGTTAATGAACCTCCCATGCTTTTTGCCGACGAACCTACGGGCAACCTCGATTCGAGAAATTCGGCTGAGGTTATGAACCTCCTAAAAAGACTCAACTCGGAAGGACAAACCATTGTCATGGTGACCCACAGCAATCACAACGCACTATATGCAGATTGCATAGTGCATATCGCTGACGGGGAAATCGGGGACTGGCAAGCACAGAAATCCGCGGAGCCTTGGAAGACAGCGGTCATGTGAGTCCGCTCTCCCGCGAGCCCGAACAAAGATAATGGCAATAACAGTAATGTAGGTGTCGTCTCCCTCTTCGGGTCAACGACGGCCTCCTCGAACAAGAACGGCCTGGCTGAGGTTGTCATGGAACAGAAAACCCGCCCCCATCCGTACCGGAAGACTGGCATAGGCGTACTTGTCTTCGTCTTGATGGTCACCGCGTTTTTCGCTGGATATTTCTTCAGCAGCGAGAAACAAACCCCCAATACGGAGCCATCACTGAAAACCAAGCAATCAGCTTCTACAAAAGATCCGTCCCCTTCCCAGGCTACTAAAAACCAAATCTGGACTTGTTCTATGCATCCACAGATTAGACTCCCGGACCCCGGCAAATGCCCCATCTGCTACATGGACCTCATTCCCCTGGAATCTAACTCGGACTATCTCTCCCCAGCTTCCCCTTCGAGATTGACCATGTCAGAGGCTGCCAAGACCTTGGCAGAACTTGAGACCACCACGGTGAGAAGAAATAAAGCTAAGGTGCTCGTACGGATGCTGGGCATGGTGGTGGAAGACGAGACAAAGGTGTCGGCTTTGACATCACGAGTGGACGGCCGCCTCGACAAAATATACGTCAACTTTACTGGAGTTCAGGTAGCTAAGGGGGATCCGATGGTGACTATATGGAGCCCTACACTTATCAAAAACCAGGTCGAACTTTTCGAAACGCTTCGGAGTAAGACGACTGACGAGTCCGTGGTCAAAGGAGCGGAAGAAAAACTTATTCAGGCTGGTTTGACCAGGGAACAGGTTGAAGAGATCAAAGAGAAAAAAAAGCCGATTTTGTATCTTACCTTAAAAGCCCCCATTAGCGGCACGGTTACAAAGAAGGTGGCGGTGCTGGGTCAGTTTGTCAAAGAAGGCGCCGAAATGTACCTCGTGAACGATCTGTCCCAAGTATGGATCAAGCTCGACGCCTATGAAACAGACATCCCTTGGATACGCTACGGCCAAGACGTTACCTTCACTACACCCTCCTTTCCCGGAAAGAAGTTTACCGGAAAAGTTCTTTTCATTGATCCTGTCCTCGATACCAAGACACGCACCGTGAAAGTCAGACTTGAAGCTCCTAACCCGGAAAATCAACTGAAACCAGGCATGTTTGTTACTGCGGAACTCGAATCGGAAATTGGAAAAACAGGTAAGGTGATTAAGTCCGAATGGATCGGGAAGTACGTATGTCCCGTTCATCCACGAGACAAGGCTAGCGATGCACCGGGAGTGTGCCCAGACAGCGGGTTGGAAATGAAACCAGTCTCTTCGTATGGGTACGCTCAGGGGGATGACGCAGTACCGCCCTTGGTCATTCCCGCCACAGCGCCCCTTATCACGGGCAAGAGGGCTGTGGTTTACGTAAAGGTACCCAATGCCGAGACCCCGACGTACGAGCTTCGTCAAATTGTGCTTGGCCCGCGTGCTGGCGATCAATACGTGGTGTACGACGGTCTCAGGGAGGGCGAACACGTCGTCACCAAAGGTGCATTCAAAATTGATAGCGCCATGCAGATCCTGGCGAAGCAAAGCATGATGCATCCGGATGATTCAAGGACATCCGACCTTGAACAGGGAAAGTCAGAGGAAATCGTCAAACACATCAAAGCCCCTCCTGCTTTTCTGGCGTCTCTGACTCCATTAATCACGCAGTATCTCCTCCTCAAAGAAGCTCTTGTGGACGAGAATGAAAAAAACATTAAGACATCTGCTTCGAAGTTTCTCCAACTTATAGGGGCTGTCTCCTCGGAGGTCATGGATAGCTCCGCCCTACACGTGTGGAGTAGCTTGTCGGTCGAACTGAAACAGAACCTGCAAAGCATCGTTAAAAGCAAGAACATTCAAGATGGCAGAAAGGCTTTTGACCCGTTATCCGAAGCCTTTGTACGCCTCCTCATGACCTTTCGACATAGCATGAACAAAACGTTGTCGGTCTATTTCTGTTCAACTGCGTTTGAAGGGGCGGGCGCCTATTGGATCGAGGACACCGACAAGCCCCAAAACCCCTATGCCCACTCCAAACAGCAGCAGGGGCAGGAGAAGGCAAATTGTGTTGAATTGGTCGAACATATTCCTCCCGATCAGGATGCTGCCGGTAGTAATACGGGAAACGTGGCCCCACACCGTAAGCCCTATGAACAAGAGCCCAAAGATACGGGGGCGCATAATGAATTCTGACAAAGGCAGCAAGCTACTGATTCAACACAGCAACTCTTCATCCCGTTTCCCGGGGATTATGAGATTCTGGGCACAGCAAAAACTTTTAATGTTTGTACTATTGTTGGTTACGATCCTTTACGGCCTGTCTGCTGCCCCCTTTGATTGGGAGATCTCATGGCTCCCGAGATCCCCGGTGCCTGTTGATGCTATACCTGACATCGGAGAAAACCAGCAGATTGTGTTCACCGCTTGGGAGGGGCGTTCCCCGAAAGATGTTGAAGACCAGATAACTTATCCCTTGACTGTCTCGCTCCTGGGCTTGCCAGGGGTAAAGGCCATTCGGAGCAACTCTTTTTTCGGATTCTCAGCCATATATATTATTTTTAAGGAAGATATAGAGTTTTATTGGGCACGTTCACGAATACTGGAAAAGCTCAACTCGCTGTCTTCAGGCGCGTTGCCTCAAGGGGTTCAGCCCTCTCTAGGACCTGACGCAACCGCATTAGGGCAGGTTTTTTGGTACACCGTCGAGGGGGAAGGCTTCGGCCTCGATGAACTTAGGAGCATCCAGGATTTCTATGTCCGGTATCAACTCCAATCTGCAGGTGGCGTGAGCGAGGTCGCGTCGGTGGGAGGGTATGTCAAGGAATATCAGATAGACGTGAATCCTGAGGCCATGAGAGCACATGGCGTAACGCTACCGGAGATTTTTACGGCGGTGCGCGCGGCTAATCTCGATGTCGGCGCCGGAACCATCGAGGTCAACAGGGTTGAATACACTATAAGGGGGTTGGGGTTCATCCGTTCTGTGGAGGACCTCGCCAACAGCGTCATAAAGACCAACGACAGCGTCCCTTTGCTCATCAAAGACGTAGCAACGGTCGTGCTGGGGCCGGAGGTCAGGAGAGGGGCTCTCGATAAGGAAGGGGCCGAAGTCGTCGGCGGTGTCGTTGTGGTGAGGTACGGCGAAAATCCTCTACAGGTGATCAAAAACGTAAAAAAGAAAATTCAGGAGATCTCCTTAGCTCTGCCTACGAAAACGCTGGCCAACGGAAAGAGGTCGCAGGTCAAGATAGTCCCCTTCTATGACAGAACCGGCCTGATCCATGAGACGCTCGATACGCTTAAGAAAGCCCTAACAGAAGAAATTCTCGTTACTATCATTGTCGTCATTGTTATGATGAATCATCTTCTAGCATCCGGGCTCATTTCTGCGGTGCTTCCTCTCGCAGTACTCTTCACTTTCGTCATTATGAAAGGAGCCGGTATTGAAGCTAATATCATGGCCTTGTCCGGGATTGCCATCGCAATCGGGGTCATGGTGGACATGGGTATTATCCTCTGCGAAAACATCCTCCGACACATGCAAGAAGATCGTAAAGGCAGGACTTTACTGGATCTTATTTGTGAATCTGCGAATGAAGTGGCAGGAGCGGTCATTACTTCATCATTAACTACCATTATTTCCTTCTTGCCCGTTTTTGCGCTCACAGGACCGGAGGGCAAGCTCTTCAAACCAGTAGCATTTACCAAGACCTTCGCTGTTGCTGCGTCGCTATTTCTGGCGCTTGCACTCATTCCTCCGCTAGCGCATCTTCTATTCTCAAAAAGAAGTTTGAAAAAACAAACCCTTGCCATAGTGAATGTACTAGTCGTGGTCGCAGGTCTTTGCGTTGGCTCTTGGTGGTACTGGTGGGTTGGATTTCCCGTGGTCCTGGTCGGCGCATTGAAGCTGGGTTCTCTTTTCCTTCCAGCAAGCTTAGGCCGATACATTCCCTTTGTCATTAACGTCATTGTCCTTGCCTTCGTTGTCTTTCTGCTTACAGAACACTGGCTTCCCCTGGGGCCGGGTGTAGGCATCGTGCGCAACCTGATCTTTGCTGGAGGAATCGTCTTCGGACTGCTTGGAATCAGAAGAGTTCTGACTCATTTTTATCGTCCTTTCTTGAGATGGAGTCTCGATCATAAGGCCGCCTTCCTGACGATACCGATTTTTATAGTAACGTTTGGCCTGACTGTATGGCTCGGCTTCGACAATGTATTTGGATTCATCCCATGGATTGAACAAGGGATTTTCGAAAAACCTCAGGCTCTTTCAGCAACACTAGCTGTACATGAACGCGACTCTAAACCTCCAGATACAATCGAGACTCGGGTCCAAGCAAAAAGTCGGGTGCGTGCTAACTGGATGTGGTCAAAGCTCTCCCATGCGTTTCCAGGGCTGGGAAAGGAATTCATGCCTGATCTAGACGAAGGGGCCTTTCTGTTTATGCCCACCACAATGCCGCACGCATCGATAGGAGAAGCCTTAGACGTACTCCAAAAGCAGGACATAGCCATTCGCTCGATACCGGAGATAGAATCAGTGGTTGGAAAGATTGGCCGCGTGGAAAGTGCCCTTGACCCAGCCCCCCTTTCCATGATCGAAACCGTGATAACTTATTTGCCTGAGTACAAAGTTGACCCCATTACCAGCCGCCGGGTCACTGATCCTGCTACAGGAAAACCGATTAGAAATTGGCGGCCGGAGATCAAGTCACCGGCAGACATCTGGAAGGAAATCGTTCGCGTCGCCAAACTGCCGGGAACGACATCGGCCCCTCGATTGCAGCCCATAGCTGCTAGAATTGTCATGCTCCAAAGCGGAATGAGGGCAGCCATGGGAGTAAAAATACGCGGAAAAGACCTAATTGATATCGAAAAGGTCGGATTCCAGATCGAGAAATTCTTGAAAGAAGTTCCTCTTGTAGAGTCTTCGTCAGTTGTCGCTGATCGGGTTATAGGAAGTCCGTATCTTGAAATCCATATCGATAGGAAGGCAATAGCCAGATACGGCATCAAAGTCCAAGACGTACAGGACGTGATTGAGATAGCCATTGGGGGCAAGCGCATTACTACCACGGTTGAAGGCCGAGAACGGTACCCAGTGCGCATTCGATACCAACGCGAACTTCGGGATTCCATTGAAACGCTCGACAGGATTCTGGTACCCGGCCATGACGGCGTACAAATACCCCTCAGTCTATTGGCCGAGATCAGGTATGCCCCCGGCCCCATGACCATTAAGAGTGAAGACACATTTCTAGTCAACTATGTTTTGTTCGACAAGAAACCCGGCGCCGCTGAGGTGGACGTGGTGAGATCGACAGAGACCTATTTGAAAAACAAGACTCTCTCGGGTGAACTTGTACTCCCAGCGGGCACTTCTTTTACCTTTGCAGGATCGTATGAGAATCAGGTCAGATCCGAACAAACTCTCAGAATCGTCATCCCTCTGTCTTTGCTTCTCATATTTCTCGTGCTCTATTTTCAGTTCCAATCCATTCCCACCTCATTGAACGTCTTTTCAGGAATATTCGTCGCCTGGTCCGGAGGCTTTCTCATGCTGTGGCTGTACAGTCAATCGTGGTTTCTCAATTTTGACGTGTTTGGAGTCAACATGAGAGAGTTGTTTCAGGTGCGACCTTACAATCTGAGTGTGGCTGTATGGGTAGGCTTCCTGGCCCTCTTTGGTATAGCTACCAACGATGGCGTCATTTACTCGACCTATCTAGACCAGGTATTTTCCCGCCACAGCTTCACCTCAGTGGCGCAAATCAGGGAAGCCACTGTCCAGGCCGGTATGAAAAGGGTCAGACCCGCGCTCATGACTACGGCTACCACCATCCTGGCGCTCATCCCTGTACTCACATCACAAGGCAAGGGCGCAGACGTCATGGTCCCCATGGCTTTGCCGAGTTTTGGAGGCATGTGCATAGACATGATCACAATCTTTGTGGCACCAACCATCTACTGTTTGATGAAAGAGATCGAATTCAAAAACAAGAAAGTGGCTTTGAAGCCTGAACAAGGAGCGACACCATGAGGTACAAACTTAACTCTCCGAGTGCTTTTTTCATTTTGGCCGCGCTTTTCACACTGGCGGTAACTCCTCCGGCAAATGCGGCTGTCGTTGATCTGCCGGATGGATCGAAGGCCGATCTTTCTTCTATCTGTCCGGTATGTGGAATGAAAGTCGAGGCAGGTAGCCTCGGACCCGCTGCCGTGGTTTTATCAGACAGGTCGGTCAAGGTACTCGACGGCCCTGGCGATTTCTTCAGGTTTATCCTCTCCCCCGCATCCTACGGGTTCGAAAACACAGATCTGAAGCAAGTCTTTGTAACGGATTACGCAGCAAAGAAGTTCATCGACGCTAAAAAGGCCTATTACGTTGTAGGTAGCAGTCTGTCCGGAGGCATGGGCCCTGAGGCCGTTCCCTTTTCGACGATGGAAGCGGCGGATAAATTCAAGAGGGATAATGGCGGCAAGGCGGTACTTAGCTATGGCGAAGTGGCTATGGAACATCTCAAGCCGAGAAAGAAGATATTAAAGATGGAACGCGGCGCTCCCAGCGGCACCGGACACAGCCATTAGTCTTTCGGCCCTCTGCCTGTGATCCAGGTTGCCCGACCATGGCCATTACTATAAAGAAATGGTCGATTTGAGTCTTTCAAACCGATCTCCAAATCTGTGGCCTAAAGCGTTTCTCTATATTTATTTCAGAATCAAAGACTGTCTTTGCTAGGTCTTCCGTGGCCGTTCAGGCCGGCTTGAAGATGTTGGCGCTTTATGGAATTAGCGACTCAACCCACGCCTTGTCATGCCTGACGCGCTTGGGCATCAGACTTTCCTGGATTCCCATTTTCACGGGAATGACATAGGGACTAATGCGTGCAATTCGCATTTACTGGCGAGGATCGCTTAAACTGACGAGTTGCCCTCGTCTATGCTCATTATTTTAAGACACCGGGGTCATGCAGCTTTTGATAATACGATTGATGAAGATAGATGGCAGCCAGCGGATTGTGCCCCGTGACGCGATCTTTGGCAGCCAATACGGTGGTCAATGCCCTGGAATATTTGAAAAAAAGCGAGTCGTGGCCAACGCATAAGCCCAATAAGACATTGAAATCAGTCTTTTCATGGTTCAATACCTTGGCTTGAAATATAGGGTTGCACATAGACTCGTCGGTACCCTGGTAAATCTTGTCCTCGTCAGCTATACCTATGCAGTCCTTGGAAGTCCGGCCAGCCTTGCAGCACACAGAAACCACGTCAAAGCCATTGTCCGCGAGTATCGTTTCTACCATGGCCGCTTCCCTCTTAAGCCCCACGCAGAATGCCAATCCTAGCCTTTTGTATCCCATGCGACGGCTGAACTCGCAGATCTCTTGGATGCGAGTCTTCGTAGGCTGCATGACGTAGGGTCGCTGGCCGCGATTGGCGTAACAGGCAGCTTCTTGAACAGATGCCTGATGGGCAAAGAAACCAATGTCCGTTCGTTCATATTCTCTATTAGCTTTTTCCCGAACATCACTGTGGAAAACGGTGGGACAACCTTTGTGGCTCTTTCCTTTGGGCACCATGCACAACATGTTCTGCTGACCGTGGGGGCACGTGGCGCAAGTTGGGGGATTTGTCTTCTTCTTAACCATGGAGAGACACCTTTCTTCTTGCCGTTACTTTCCGTTGTCACGTTTTTTTTGAGGTTAGACCTGTTTCTGGCTGAAAGCAAGGGGTTTTCAATGGTAGGTGGGGGCGTAAATGTGCCATTAACACTGATGAAGCATAGACTCTGACGCGGTTGTGGCAAAAACATAATGATTCCAATGAGGTGTGTTTGAGGTGGCCCTACTTCTTCTGGTTCTTGCATATTAGGGCGTTGTTTGAGTGGCGTTTGATCATTTCAGCCCGAACGGGCAAGGGGTTAAAGACATTTGGGTGGTATCAGGTGCCGCATGAAGAAGGGAAGATCAGAGCGAGTGAATCCGGATAATGTCACTGTTGTGGTTTTTAGGTGGGAGGTGTTTTGAGGAAAGGTCTTGACATGTAACGGACGTGTCTAGTAAAAAGCAGATATGACGAACCAGTCAGTCACAAAACAATGCCGACCGACCCTTCCGTCTATAAGGAGGAACCAATGGACAGCACTTCCGACCTAGTCAAAAACACCATCGCTAATACAAAAGCACATAAAGACGCATTCCTCATACCAAAACTCATTGAAATACTCTCCCAACTCCTCGACCAGACCCCCCCAGATCCAAACACCAGAGAAGAAACCATCCTCGCCTTCGTGGAAAAAACCACCGACATCCTAATCGATTCCCCCATTGTTTCAGGAACCTTGTTGCGATCCTTTTATCGCAGCGTCATCGACCTAGCTGCAAAAAGAAATGTAGCACGGGAAAGCATCCTCGAAGAACTGCTCTTCCAAAGT
>Ga0172370_10002869_pt1 | contig 24400 bp, 17 predicted proteins | sample LakKiv5m_FD_114538 | JGI IMG/M metagenome (GOLD analysis project Ga0172370, IMG submission 114538) | Freshwater microbial communities from Kabuno Bay, South-Kivu, Congo - kab_022012_11.5m | ecosystem: Environmental > Aquatic > Freshwater > Lake | place: Democratic Republic of the Congo...
AAGAAGGCCGCCGCCAAGAAGGCCGCCCCGAAGAAGGCTGCCGCCAAGAAGGCCGCCCCGAAGAAGGCTGCCGCCAAGAAGGCTGCCGCCAAGAAGGCCGCTCCGAAGAAGGCTCCGGCCAAGAAGGCTGCCGCCAAGAAGGCTCCGGCGAAGAAGCCCGCCGCGAAGAAGGCTCCGGCCGCCCCCGCGGCCCCGGCGACTCCCGCGACCCCCGCTTCGTAGCATCCTGACCGCTCGCGGACGCCCCGGTAGGGATGACCTGCTGGGGCGTTTCGCTTTTGGGCGCTGCAGCGGTTCCTCGGGCGCGCGGGACCGATTCGATGCCTGCGCGGCGCTCGTGGCCGACGTCATGGCGGTGTTACACGCGAGCGGAACACGACGAGGGGCCCCCAGCAAATTCGAGCCAACTTCCGATATATTGCTTCTATTCCGATTGATTGTGAGGGTGTCCGGTCGACCGGACATCGACTCCCCTGGCGGGCCGGGGACGCGGCGTCGGGAGCCCGCCGGTGCGCCCGAACCCGAGCGCCCACAGCGCGCCCACCACCACCGCCAGCGTCAACGCGCTCAGCGCTGCCCCCGGCGCGAGGCCCGGCGGGTCGTAGCGCAGCGCGACCGTGTGAACGCCCGGCGGCACGCGCACCGCCTGCAGGAAGCCGTGTGTGCGCTCGATGGGCGTGGGTTCGTCGTCGAGCAGCGCGCTCCAGCCCGCGCCGAAGCTCGCGGCGTGCACGAGGCGCGCGGGTTCGGCGAGGTCGGTCATGGCGTCGATCCGATCGGGCGGCGCGGGCCGATCGGGCCGCCCGCGCGAGACGACGTGGCAGGCTGCGGGCGGCAACGCGACGCCCAGCGCGTCTTCGCAGTGCACGGGGTCCGTCGGGAGCGTGACCTCGAGCACACGCACGTTCGCGACCGGGTCGTCGAGCCAGGGGGTGAGCAGCCCGCTCGTGACGTGCTGCGCGACGATCGGAGGCAGCGGGCCGCGGGGGATCAGGATGAAGCGCAGGCCGAGTCGCGGCGCCCACAGGGCGAGATCGGGCCATAGGCGCTCGGCGAATCCGTCCCGATCGGCCGGCAACGCCGCCGTGTAACCCGCGATGTCCTCGAACCCAGCCTGGACCTGCGCGGCAGTGTCGAGCGCGGCGCGGCGGCGCAGGGCGTTGGCGAGCAGGGCGTCGAGATCGCGGGCGAGGCGTTCCCGCTCGACGGAGGCGTCGCGAAAGAGGCGGACCGGCACCCCGGCGGCCCGTTCGGAGAGCCGGGCAGCGAGCGGCGGGGGCTCGTCGAGGAGCGCGCGTGGGGCGGTCTCGAGCGGCGCAGTGTTGGCGAACACCAGGTCGATCAGGGTCACGGCCACGAGTACCGGCCCCTTCCAGCCCGCGAGGCGATCACCCGAGGCCGCGACGATGCCGCCCGCGAGGCCCGCCCCGAGCGCGACGAGCGCCCCGGATCGCCAGACCGAGAGCGCGGCGTCTGCGTTCGGTACGCGCGACCAGGCCTTCATCGCCTCGTAGACCCAGGTCGAGAGGCCCCACGCCGCCGCACCGCACAGGGCCGGCGCGAGCAGCGCGACGATGGCCGCGCGGCCGCCCGCGAGCGCGCGATCGAGGCCGAGGCCCGCACCGAGCGCGAGCGCGAGCGCGGCGTGCAGGGCGTATTTCTCCGGGAAGCGGAACAGGCCGAAGCCGGGGACGTGCGCGACGAGCCACGGCAGAACGGGCGTCCTGTCGCCAAGCGCGAGCAGCACGAATGCCGCCGCGCCCACGGCGAGCATGCGCCCTTCGCGCCGGCCGAGCGCGAGCGCGGCCAGCGCCGGGGTGAGCGCGCCGAGGTAGAGCGAGCCAAACCAGTGGCGACCCTCGTCGGCGAGCGGGTGTGCCCAGACCGTGTAGACGGGCGCCGGCGAGCCGAACGCGCCGGGGACGAGCAGGTTGATGAGCCGCAGCGGCGCGAGCGACCAGGTGTGCAGCACGTCGGGGCCGGCCGTGCCGGCTGCGCGGACCGACTCGCTGAGGAAGAACCCGCTCGGCAGGAGCTGCACGCTCGCGAGACCCAGCGCCGTCACGGCCGCGATCGCCGCGCCAATCCACGTCGCGAGGCGTCTCAACACCTCTTGCGCTCGGCCGAGCGTCAACGCGACGAGCCACAGGCCTCCGCACAGGGCGGCCTGCGGGTCGCCCGCGAGCAGGCTCAGCGCGAGCGCAATGCCCGTCGCGATCGCCGCGCGAGGCCCGTCGCCACGCAGAACGCCGAGCCAGGCCGCAATGGCCCAAGGCGTCCAGGCCGCGGCGTGCAGGTAGAAGGGGTTGCCGGCGTAGCCGAGCAGAGGCCCTCCGAACGCGAAGACGGCGCCCGCGAGCGTCGCGCCCGCGAGCGTCACACCGAGCCTCTTCGCCGCAAACCAAGCGCCCATAGCCGCGAGCACCAGGTGCAGGAACACGCGCAGGTTCAGGGCGGCGAGCACGGGCAGCGTCGCGTCGAGCCAGGTCGGCGGGTAGAACACGGCCGTCGTAGGGTTGGCGAGGTGCGGCACGCCCAGGTAGAGGTGCGGGTTCCAGGCCGGCAGACGGCCCTCCGCGAGGGCGCGGGCGGTCACGAGGTGCTGCGGCAGTTCGTAGCGCGCGAAGTCGTCGAGCAACAGCGTCTCGTCGGCGAAGAGGGCCGGCGCGAGCAGTCCCGCGGTCGTGACCGCGAGCACGCCGAGCGAGGCGAGCGTGGCTCGGACGGGAGTCACGGCCTCGCGCCTAGAGGCTTGCCGTGTAGGGGAAGCGGAAGTGCAGCATCAGGTAGGCCTGCCCGATGTGCCAGATGCTCTTGTCGCGCTCGCCCCAGGCCCAGAACTCGCCGCCGATCTCCTGCGGGACGTAGAGCTGCGAGGTCCAGCCGAAGCTCACGAGGAACGATCGCGAGATCGGGATCTCGATGTCGAGCTTGGCGTCGAGGCCGGGGCGCAGCAAGTGCGTGGTCTCGGCGCCGATCGCGGCGACCGTGGAGCTGATGTAGGCATAGGTCAGGAGCGCGCCCACGCTTAGGTTGATGCGCGGCACCTCCCACAGCGTCAGACCCACGTAGAGCGGCCGGAACGCGATGCCGTACATGCCGGTTCGCCGGCTCTGCGGCGAGATGAAGAGCGTGTCCGGGATGAACGACGACACGCCCATCCGGTACTCCTTCATTCGGATCGCCGTCGCGCGGTAGCCCTGCGGCACGCGGCGGATGTTGGCGCGGATGGTGGCGTTGTCGATGATCGCCTTGATGTCGAGCTTGAGCCCGTAGTGCGTCTGCTCATCGGCCTGCACCGGGCCCGTGACGAAGTGGAACGCGGGACCGACGCTCACATCGACCGGCACCGTGACCTCGTCGCCTTGCTGCTGCTGGAGGTGCGGCTGCGGCTGGGGTTGCGGCTGCGCGGGCGGTGTGTAGCGTGGGCCGGGCCGCGGCTGGGGGGGCGGCGTCGTGCCCGGGCGCGGGCGGTGGACGGGCGCGTTCTGCGCGAGCGCGGGCGGTTCGGCGGCGGTCGCGGGCGCGGCAGGCAGCAGTGGCGCGGACGAGAGGGCGAGGAGCAGGAAGGCGTGGCGCATGGCCGCATCCTAGCTGTGGCGCGCGGGCGCATCAATCGGACCGGGAGGGCCGCGTGCGGGTGGTTTGTCGTTGCAGGCGCGGGTCGTCGGTCGTTTACTTGGAGCCGCGCGCGCGTGTCGACGAGCTGGCGCGACGCGCGCCGCAGGTGCGGTCATGAAGCGACGTCTGCTCCGTTGGTCCTCTCGTACGGCCGGCGCGCGCCTCGCCTCGGCCCTCATCGTGGCGCTGGTCGTCGGCTGTGGCGGACAGGGCGACGTCGCCGGCGTCTCGGGTCTGGACGCGGGCATCGGGGACAGCCCCGGCGATGGCTGGGTGGGCTCCGCCCCAGACCTGCCCGGTTCGGACGGCGCCGCGCGGGCCTCCGACGTGTCGACCGCGGGCGACGCCACCCCACCGGCGGAGATCGCACCGTTCGACGCGGGCCATGTCGAGGTCGGCCCCATGGCCGACGCGGGCGATGTCGCGCCGCTCGCCGGCCTGAACGGACTCTCGGTCTCGCCTCCCGCGCTCGCGCTCGCCGTGGGTGGGACCATGCAGCTGGTGGCAATCGCCACGTTCGAGGGCGATCAAACGGCCGACGTCACCGCGGCGGCGGCCTGGGAGAGCGCGAATCCAGGCGTCGCCGGCGTGGCCGAAGGCCTTGTCTCCGCGATCACACCCGGCGCGACGACGGTCACGGCGACGTTCGGTGGCCTCGCGCGGGCCGTACCGATCACCGTCGGCGCGGTCCCGATCGTCTCCCTCGCGGTTCTGCCGCAGGCCGCGTCTGTCGGCGTGGGCGGCACGACCACCTTCGGGGCCGACGCGACGCTCGCCGATGGGGCGCACCAGGACGTCACGGCCATGGTGACCTGGTCCTCGTCGGTTCCGAGCGTGGCCTCCGTGAGCGCGACCGGCGAGGCGACCGGGCTCTCCGCGGGCACGACCAGCATCCGCGCGACGATCGGCACGATCTCGGCCGAGGCCACGCTTGCCGTCTCCGGCGCGATCCTGCAATCGGTGGCGTTGACGCCCTCGAGCCCGAGCGTCGCCGTTGGCGCGCAGATCACGTTCGTCGCGACCGGCCTCTACGACGACGGCTCCACGGCCGATCTCTCCGGTTCGGCCACGTGGGCGTCGAGCGCGCCGGGCGTGCTCCTCGTCTCGGGTGGCGGCGAGGCCTGGGCGAAGGCCCCGGGCACTGCCATCGTCTCGGCCAGCACCGGCGGCGTGACCGGCTTCACGGTCGTGAGCGTCTCGCCCGCCACGCTCGTCTCCATGGGCGTCACACCCACGCAGTCCACGCTCCCGCCCGGGGCGAGCGTCCAGCTCAAGGCACAGGGCACTTACTCGGACGGCACGGTGAGCGATCTCACGAAGACGGCGATCTGGACCTCCAGCACACCGCCCGTCGCGGCCGTGTCCAACGGAGGCGGCGCGGAGGGACGCGTCGTGGCGCTCGCCGCGGGCACTACGACGATCACGGCCACGCTCGGCGGCGTGTCGGCCAGCGCGACCGTCGAGGTCACGGCCGCGGCGCTCCAAATGCTCGCCATCTCGCCTCCGAGCGCCACGATCCCCAAAGCGACGTCAACGCCGCTCGTCGCGAAGGGCACCTACTCCGACGGCAACGTGCTCGACGTCACCTCGCTCACCTCCTGGACCAGCACGGCGCCGGGTGTGGCGACGGTCGGCAACACGGGCGGCACCAAGGGCGTGGTTCTGGGACTCGCGCCGGGTACGGCCGAGATCCAGGCCGCTTCGGGCGGGTTCGTCGCGAAGGCGGCGATCACCGTCACGCCGGCGGTGCTGCAGTCGATTGCTCTCGAACCGGCCGAGCTGAGCGTCGCGATCGGCGTCAAGCAGGCGTTCAAGGCGAAGGGCGTCTACTCCGACGGCGCGACGATCGACGTCACGTCGATGGCGCTGTGGACCACGTCGGACGCATCCCTGCTCGCGGTCAGCAACGCCAAGGGCGCGTGGGGCATCGTCACGGCGCTCGGCGCGGGCAGCGCCACGATCACCGCGAGCGTCGGCCCGATCACGCAGAGCGCGAAGGTCACGATAACCGAACCGACTGCGGTCTCGCTCGTGCTCGCGCCCATCGATCCCATCCGCACGGTGGGGCAGTGGACCCAATTCTCGGCGACCGTGCTCTACTCGAACAACACCTCGCAGAACGTCACGCAGCAGACCGACTGGAAGAGCGCGAACGCGGGCGTGGGGGCGCTCTCGACGCTGCCCTGGCAGACCGGGCTCGTGCACGCGGTGGGCCCCGGAACGAGCGTCATCACTGGCACGTACAAGGGCCTCGCCGGCACATCGAAGCTCACGGTCACCGAGGCCGAACCGGTCGCGATCTCGATGATGCCGATCGCACCCACGATCCCCGTCGGGGCGCAACAGATCTTCGTCGCGACGGCCATCCTGAGCGACGGTACGACGCAGATCGTCAACCCGCAGGCCACGTGGACATCGAGCGATCCCGACATCGCGACGGTGCAGAACGCGCCGCTCGGGCAGAAGGGGCGCGTGACCGGCAAGTCGGTCGGGACGTGCCAGATAGTGGCCACCTACCAGGGCCTGACGGGCACCGCCACGGTGAGCGTCACCGATGCGACGATCGTCGAGCTCACCGTGTTTCCAGGGGTGACCACCGCACCCGTCGGCGCGTGGCGGCAGTTCAACGCGCAAGCGATCCTGAGCGACAACACGTCAAAGGACGTCACGGCGCAGGCGACATGGGTCTCGAGCGATCCGCAGACCGCGGGCGTGATGACGGCGGTCGGACCCAACGGACAGGGGGGCGAGTACGCGGGCCTCGCCAAGGGCGTCGCTCCGGGCAAGGTCATTATCACGGCCACGTTCAAGGGGCTCAGCGGCTCGGCGACGATGACCGTGACGGCCGCCACCGTGAGCCAGATCCAGGTCACGCCCTTCGACCCCGTGGTGGCCGTCGGCGTGCCCGTGAAGTTCAGCGCGGTGGCGATCCTCACCGACGACACGTCGCAGGAGATCACGGGACAGGCGAGCTGGACGTCGAGCGCGCCGGCGGTGGCCGACGTCGCGAACGTGGGGGTGTTCAAGGGGCTCGCGCAGACGATCGCGCCCGGCAAGGCCGAGATCCAGGCGACGTGGAACGGCGTGACGGGCGCGTCGATGCTCGAGGTCAAGGGCGCCACGCTCGTGGAGATCCAGGTCACGCCCTTCGCGCCGCTCGTGCCGTTGGGCTTCGCCCTGCAACTGCAAGCGACGGGTCTGTACAGCGACGAGACGGTGCAGGATCTCACGCCGATGGTCAGCTGGATCTCGAGCGATGACGCGGTCGCGTCGGTGTCGAGCCAGCTCGCGACGAAGGGGCTGCTGCTCGGTGTGGGCGCCGGCGCGGTCACGATCGAGGCGAGCTTCCTGGGCGTGACGGGCAAGACGATCGTGACCGTCAGCGGCGCGGCGCTCACCAAGCTCGCCGTGAGCCCGCCTCAGATGGCCGTGGCGAGCGGCGCGACGCAGCCCTTCGTCGCGGCCGGGACCTTCTCGGACGGCTTCGTAATGGACGTGACCGTGTTCGTGACGTGGCTCTCGTCGAAGCCAACCGTGGCGCCGGTCAGCAACGCGACTGGCACGAAGGGGCAGGCCAAGGCCCTCTCGAAGGGCACGACGACGATCACCGCGACCAAGGCCGGTGTGAGCGCGACGGCCACGCTGGCGGTGAACTAGCCGAGCGGCGGCGGCGGCGGCTCGGGCGTGCGCGTGACGAGCTGATAGGCCACGAGTCCGAGCGTCGCCACGCCGAGCGCGAGCACAGCGACGTTGAGGCGCACGCTGAGCGCGTGGAGGCGATCGAAGCCGGTCTTCCGCTCGGCCACGAGATCGGCCGTCGCGCGCTCCTGTCTCAGGGCGAGGCGCAGCTCGGAGGCGCGCGGTTGCACCCATGCGCCCGCGGCGAGCGAGAGCGCCAGCATCGCTCCGAGCAACGCCATCGTGAGGCCGCCCGGGAGGCCGTGCAGGCGATCGAGCTTCAGCAGGACGATCGATCCGACGAGGGCGACCGCGCCCGCGACGTAGCCGAACACGTAGTAGCGCGGGAACACCTTCCCCACGACGTCACCGGCCTGCTCGCGAGGCAGCGCGCTGAACACGCTCGGCGCGACCACGAAGCTGAAGAACACGACGGCGCCCACCCAGAGGCCCAGGCCGGTGATGAGGAGGAACCACGAGAAGCCTTCCATGTGTCGCCTCGCGCGTGAGGTGGGCATGCGATCAGCCATCGATCCGGACCGGCTCGACGTCGCGTGCGAAGAAGCGCCGCAGCGCACCGTAGCCCGTCGCGAGCGCATCGACCGCGATCCACTCGTCGGCCTGGTGTGCGAGCGCCGGATGCCCTGGGCCGAAGTTCAGCGCGTCGACCCCCGACGCCGAGAGCCGCGCCACGTCCGTCCAGGCCTGCTTGGCCTCGATCGGCGCACCCGAGCGCGCGATGAGCCGCGTCGCGAGTGCGTTGTCGAGACAAACCCGACCCGAGGGAGCGCGGTCGGTCTCGATGATCTCCGCGCGACCGGCGACCAGCGCGTCGAGCTCCGCGCGCGCATCGTCCGCGCTGCGGCCCGGTGCGAAGCGCACGTTGACGTTGAGCGCGAAGGTCTCCGGCACGACGTTCTTCGGGCCATCGGCCACCGCCTGCGTGACGGTCATCACGTCGTGGAAGCGCAGGCCGTCGAGATCGACCGGTCGCGGGCCGCGCGCCGCCAGATCGGCGAGCAGCGGGATCGCGCGCGTGACGGCGTTGTCGCCCTCCCATGGCCGCGCCGAGTGTGCCCGGCGGCCGCGCACGACGAGGCGCGCGTGCATCGTGCCGACACATCCGACCTGCACGACGTTGGCGGTAGGCTCCAGGCAGATGCCGAGCTGGGCGCGCGCGATCTCAGGAACGGCCGCCATCAAGGGGCCGAGGCCGCTCTCCGCGTAGGGGCCCTCCTCCCGCTCGTACAATACGAAGCCCACGTCGAGATCGCTCGCGATCGGAGGCTGTTCCGCGATGGCGATCATGAGCGCCAGTCCGCCCTTCATATCGGTCGCGCCACAGCCGTACACGCGCGCGTCGCGGCCCTTGCCCGCGATGTGTGGCGGCTCCGACTGGCGCGCGCTCACGGTGTCGAGGTGACCCACCAGAAGGACGAGCGGTGCGTGCGGGCGCCGTCTCGGCATCAGCGCGAGCGAATGCGACACGCGCACGAGCGTCGTGTCTCGGCGCGCGACGACGGGCGCGAGGCGCGCAGCCACCCAGTCGGCGATCGCGCGCTCGTCGCCGATGACACTCGGGATCTCGCACAGGCGAAGCGTGAGCTCGGCGAGATCGCGCGCGCTTGGTTCACGCGGCGACGTTGAAGTCACGCAGCGCCTCGTTTAGGGACGTCTTGAGATCCGTCGAGGCCTTGCGTTGGCCGATGATGAGCGCGCAGGGCACGCCGTAATCGCCCGCCGGGAAGTGCTTGGTCCGCGTGCCGGGGATGACGACGGCGCGCGCCGGGATGCGGCCGCGCAGCTCGACGGGATCCGGCCCCGTCACATCGATGATCGCGGTCGACGACGTCAGGACGACGTTGGCGCCGAGGACGGCCTGCTCCTCGACGAGCACGCCCTCCACCACGATGCAGCGCGATCCGACGAAGACACCGTCCTCGATGATGACCGGTCGCGCGGACGGAGGCTCGAGCACGCCACCGATGCCGACGCCGCCCGCGAGGTGCACGTTGGCGCCGATTTGGGCGCAGGATCCTACGGTCGCCCACGTGTCCACCATCGTGCCGCTCCCGACGCGCGCGCCGATGTTGACGTAGCCGGGCATCAGGATGGCACCCGGCTCCAGGAACGATCCGAAGCGCGCCGTGCCCGGTGGGACCACCCGCACGCCGGCAGAACGCAGGTTCCGTTTGAGGGGGATCTTGTCGTGGAATTCGAAGGGCCCAACCTCGTGGATCTTCATCTCCGCGATGCCGAAGTAGAGCAGGATGGCCTGCTTGACCCACGCGTTGACCTGCCACGCACCGTCGCGCTTGTCGGCGACACGCAACTCGCCGCGATCGAGCGACTCGATCGTCGTGAGGACCGCGTCGGCGTACGCGCGATCCCTCAGCAGTCTCTTGTTCGCGAAGGCCGCCTCGACGCGTGCGCTCGCCTCTTCCCTCGTCATCGATCCGTCTCCCCAAGCCGTGCGGCGCGGAGGCTACCGCAGCGGAGGCGCGGCTGCCAGTAGGTGGCGCAGATCGGGGAGCAGGACGAGGTTGACGCTTGTCCGCCTCGGGCGCACCATCGGCCAGACCATGGTGTTGGTGGCGCGGGTGCTCGCTCGCGCTCTGCCGCGGACCTGAGGGGGGCTGCGATGGTTGCCACGACGCAATTCGATCTGCGTGCTGTGCTCGCGACGTTGGCCGATACGACGAACGACGCCGTCTTCGTCAAGGATCTCGAGGGGCGCTACCTGTACATGAACGCGGCCGGTGCGGCGATGCTCGGGCAGACGCAGGCGTCGATCGCGGGCATGACCGACAGCGACGTGTTCGAGCCCGAGACCGCCGAGAGCACGCGCGCCTTCGATCGCCTCGTCCTCGCTTCGGAGCAGACGCTGACGGTCGAGTCGTACTCGGTCGACATCCACGGGCGCGCGGGCACGTATCTGTCGACGAAGGGCGTGTTCCGCGACGCCAACGGGCTCATCGCCGGAATCGTCGGACACTCCAAGGAGATCACCGATCGCAAGCAGGCCGAGGTGCGCATCGAGAGCCTCGTCGCCACGCTCGAGCAGCGTAAGGTTGCGCTCGAGGACTCCAACCGAGAGCTGACCGCGTTCTCGTACGCGATCTCGCAGGACCTGCGCACGCCGTTGCGAGCGATCGAGGGCTTCGCGCGGCTGCTCAAGGATGACTGCGGGAGCTGCGAGAACCCCCTCGTGGAGGAGCACGTCGCGCGGATCGCGGCGGGCGTGCGACAGATGAACGAGATCATCGACGGGCTGCTCGCGCTCGCGCACGCCGGCCACGCGGAGCTGCACGCGTCGTCGGTCGATCTGGCCGTCATCGCGCGCGAGGTTGCGGAAGCGCTCGCGGCGGGCCATCCCGACCGGCACGTGGTGCTGGAGTTGGAAGGCGACTTCGTCGTCTGGGGGGATCCGGCGCTGCTGCGGATCGTCGTGAACCATCTGCTCGACAACGCGTGGAAGTTCACGTCGCGCCAGGCCGATCCGCGTGTGTCCTTCTCGGCGCATTTCGAAAGGGGGGAGCAGCTCTTCGAAGTGCACGACAACGGCGCGGGCTTCGAGCTGGAGCACGCCGAACGCCTCTTTTTGCCCTTCGCGCGGTTGCACACCTCGTCCGAATTCCCGGGGCGCGGCATGGGTCTGGCAACGGTCTCGCGCATCCTGGGCCGACACGGCGGTCGCATCTGGGCCGACGCGCGCACGGGCGTAGGCGCGACGTTCTACTTCACGATGCCCAGGCGCGATGCGTGAGGCGCAGCGCGGCGCGTGTCCTGGTGTAGATCCTGCCGGCGAGGATCGTGATCGTAACGCGGGAGGCGCACGATGACGCGCGTGCCGTCGCCGAGCGCTGACTCGACGTGCAGCTCGCCTCCGAGGCGTCGCACGAGCTCCGCGGTCACCGTGAGCCCGAGGCCCGTTCCCTCGCCACGCGGCTTCGTCGAGTAGAATGGCTCGAAGATGCGCGGCAGGTCGTCGGAGGCGATGCCGACGCCGCGGTCGGACACGACGAGCTCGAGCGCACTCGGGCCGGCAACGTGCACGTCGATCTCGACCACGCCGCCCGCCACCGAGGCTTGACACGCGTTGAGCAGCAGGTTGAGCAGCACCTGCACGATCTGCGATCGATCGCCGCGCGCCGCGGGCATGTCCGCCTGGACCGTCACCTCGATCGCGACCCGGTGCGCCTCGCTCACGGCGCGACAGAGGCGCGCGCTCGAGTGCACGGCGTCCGGCACATCCACGGCGTCGGGGCTGTTGCGCGACGGGCGTGCGTAGTCGAGCAGGTTGCGCACGGTCGCGCGGATGCGTTCGAGCCCGTCCTGTGCCGTGTCGAAGTACTCGGCGCGACGCTCCTCCGGCACGCGGTTGGTCCGCAACGCCTTGACGCACGCGAGCACGCCCGAGAGCGGGTTGTTGATCTCGTGCGCCACGCCGGCCGCGAGCAGGCCGATCGACGAGAGCTTCTCGGCCTGGATGAGCAGGGTCTGTTCTTCCACGAGGCGGTGCTCCTGCGCCTCCTTCTCGCGCGCGATGCGCAGGGCATCCTCGGTCTGCTTGCGCGCCGTGACGTCGCGCACCACTGCGAGCATCCATGGCTCGCCGCTATGGGCCACCGGACCGAGCGCGACCTCCACGGGGAACACGCTCCCGTCGGCGCGCTGTCCCTGGAGCTCGGCGCCGCTGCCCATGGGACGCGCGTGCGGCGCGGCGGCGTAGGCCTCCCTGTGCCCGACGTGTCGTGAACGCGCCGCCCGGGGCACGAGCGTCTCGATCGGCGCACCGAGCAGGGCGCCTCGCGCGTGGCCGAAGATCGCCTCGACCTGCGCGTTGACACGCCGGATGCGACCGACCTGGTCCACGAGTAGGATCGCGTCGGGCGCGTACTCGAAGAGGCTCTCGAGCAGCGACGGATCGGCGAGGAGCGTGGCGTCCGTGCCGTCGCCTGGGAGATCGCTTTTGTGATCGAGATCAGACATCAGGGCGCCGTATTGTCGTTGGTCTGGAGCGAGCCGCTGCGACCCTCAGCATACACGCTGGGTAGCTGACCATGCAAAGGGTGCGCCGTTTGCGCGATGCTTCAGACGCCCGAGTCCCGCCAACGGGCGACGGCGGCGCGGCAGCCCTCGACGGTTGGTACGAGCGCAAGGCGGAAGTAGCCCTCGCCGCCGTCGCCGAACGCGGGACCGGGCGAGGCGAGGATGCCCGTGTGCTCGAGCAGCAGCTCGCAGTAGCTCGCCGAGGTGTGGCCGTTCGGTACGCGGACCCAGAGGTAGAACGTCGCGCCGGCGGCCGCGCACGGGAGCCTCCGCTCGTCGAGCCATGTGGCGACGATGGCGCGCTTGTCCTCGAAGATCGTGCGGCGCTGTGCGGCGTGGACGTCGTCAGCCCACGCGGCCGCGGCGGCCGATTGCACGAAGTCGGCCGAACCCACGCCGAACGCACCGCGCTGTCGTTTGTAGAGGCCGAGCAGGCGGCAATCGCCCGCGACGAAGCCCGATCGGTAGCCGGTCATGCCGCTGCGCTTGGACGTCGAGTGGAACGCGAGCACGCCGGAGAACTCGGGCCCCGCGACCTCCAGCGCCGAGGGAGGTGGCGTCCCGCCGGGGGGGTAGATGTCCGCGTAGCACTCGTCCGAGCACAGCAGGACGTCGTGTGCGCGACACAGCGCGAGCGTGTCCTCGAGCCACGCGCGCGAGGCCACCGCGCCGGTCGGGTTGTGCGGGGTGCAGATCCACGCGAGCGCTGCTTCGTCGAGGATGGACGCGGGGAGGCGGTCCAAGCGGGGCAGGAACCCGTCCGCCGCGTCGAGCACGAGCGCGTGCGGGATCGCGCCCGCGTGAGCGGCGCCCCACTCATAGACGGGATAGCCCGGCGTACCGAAGAGCACGCGCCTTCGCCGCGAGTCGGCGTCGAGCAACACGAGCGGTGCGTGGAAGATCGCCTCCTTCGATCCCGCGGAGGCGATGATCTGCGTGCCCGGATCCGCTATCACGCCGAAGCGGCGCCCGAGGTAGCTGGCGATCGCGTTGCGCAGCGTGCGGCTCCCCATCACGGAGGGGTATTGGCTGACCTCCGGGATCGCGTCGAGCGCAGCCTCCCGGATGAACGCCGGTGTGGGCTCGCGCGGATCGCCCGTCCCGAAGTCGAAGACCTCCACGCCGCGCGACTCCAGCTCGCGGCGACGGTCCTGCAAGGCCGTCAGGGGGTATTCGCGGAAGGCCCGAGTGAGCGGGTTCACGTGGCGTGGACTAGGGGGTTTCGCTGGGTTTTTCGGAAGACGCGGGCTTCTCGTCGCCTGCGGGCGCGGCCTTGTCGTCCCCCGGGGCCTTCTCTGGGCCCTGCTCGGCCTTCTTTGGCGCGGCCGGGGCGGCCGGGGCACTCACGGGGAGGTTCGACGCGGCAGCTTCGACCTCGGAGGCCTCGTGGCCGGCGCGCGCGAGCACGATCGAGAGCAGGATGAAGAGCACCGCGGCACCCGTCGTGATCTTCTGCAGGATCGGCGCTGCACCGCGGCCGCCGAAGACGGCCGACGCTCCGGCGCCACCGAACGCGGCGCCCATGCCGCCGCCCTTGCCCGCCTGAAGCAGGACGACGATGATCAGAAAGAGGCAGACGATGACGTAGAGCGCGATGGCAAGTCCGTAGAGCAGCGACACTTCTTTGTCTCCTGTGGCCCGGGCACGACGGTCGGTGGATCCCGTTCAGGGCGCAATATGTTACGCGCAATCGTCAGCGAGCGCCAGCGGCATTCGTGGTTCGCGTAAATGCGTGAAACTACGGCACCTCGCGAAGTCGGTAGCGCACGATCTGTGAGAACCCCTCGGCGTCGAGGCTCGCGCCGCCGACGAGCGCGCCGTCGATGTCGGGCTCGGACATCAGGCCCGCGATGTTGTCGGCCTTGACCGACCCGCCGTAGAGGACGCGGCAGCGCGTCGCGAAGTCCTTGCCGAAGCGGCCGGCGAGGCGCTCGCGGATGAAGGCGTGGACCTCCTGCGCTTGCGACGGTGTGGCCGTACGGCCCGTCCCGATGGCCCACACCGGCTCGTAAGCGACGACCAACGCGTGAAGCGCGTTCGCGTCGAAGCCTGCGAGACCGTCCCGCAGCTGCGTGTCGGTGACCTCGAAGGTCGTGCCGCCGTCGCGCTCCTCGAGCTTCTCTCCGACGCAGAAGATGGGCACGAGCTCGGCCTTGAGCGCGGCGCCGATCTTTTTGCACACGACCGCGTCGCTCTCCCCGAAGACGTGCCGGCGCTCGCTGTGGCCGATGATGACGTGCGTGCACCCAATTGACCTGAGCATCTCCGCGCCCACCGCGCCGGTGAACGCGCCGGGCTTGTCGAAGTGCAGATCCTGCGCGCCGATGCGGATGGTCGACTCCTCGACCTTCTTGCCCACGGGGAGCAGGAACGGGTAGGGCGGGCAGAGCACCACCTCCACGTCGCGCACCGCACCGAGGCGGCGGCGGCACTCGGCGGCGAGGGTCTGCGCCGACTCGAGCGTGGTGTTCATCTTCCAGTTTGCGGCAACGAGCGGGCGCCGCGGCGTGTTGAGCATGGCGAACCTCATTGAGACCCGGGCGCGCGGTGCGTCGCGCTCGCCCGTTTGGAGACGCGTGCTAGCGTCGCGCGACGGCGGTCAGGCCGGGCAGCTCCTGCCCCTCGAGGAACTCGAGGCTCGCGCCGCCGCCCGTGCTGATGTGGCTGATGAAGGGCGTCACCCCAGCCTTCTTGATCGCAGAGACGCTGTCGCCGCCCCCGACCACCGAGAACGCGGTCGTTTTCGAGATCGCCGACGCGACGCCGACAGTGCCGCGGGAGAAGCGCTCCATCTCGAAGATGCCCATCGGGCCGTTCCAGAAGATCGTGCGCGCGCTCGCCAGGATGGACGCGAAGAGCTCGATCGTCTCAGGACCGATGTCGACGCCGATGCCGCCCGGCGGGAAGCCGTCGGACGGACGGAATGTCACCTCCGCGCTCGGTTCGACCTTGTCGACGATGGCGTGATCGACCGGCAGCACGATGCGCACACCCTTCTCTTCCGCGCGCAGCAGCGCGTTGCGCGCGACGTCGAGCTTGTCCTCCTCGACCCGCGAGGCGCCGACGCCGGTGCCCTTCGCCTTGAGGAACGTGTAGGCCATCGCGCCGCCGATGAGCAGCGTGTCGATCCGAGGAAGCAGGTTCTCGACGAGAGCGACCTTGTCGGAGACCTTCGCGCCGCCGAGCACGGCCACGAAGGGACGCTCGGGGTTCGCGAGCAGCTTGCCGAGCGCCTCTACCTCCTTCTCCATCAGGAGGCCGACGCCCCGCTCCGACACGAAGCGCGTGATCGCCGAGATCGAGGCATGTGCGCGGTGCGCTGCGCCGAACGCGTCGTCCACGTACACGTCGCACAGCGAGGCGAGCTCGCGCGCGAAGCCCTCGTCGTCCTTCTCCTCGCCAGGGTGGAAGCGCAGGTTCTCGAGCAGCACGACCTGGTTCTCACGTAGGTTCGACACGAGGCTGAAGGGCCCGTCGCCAGCCGGCTCGTCGGGCACCAGCACCTCGCAGCCGAGGAGCTCGGCAAGCCGCGCGCCCACCGGGATCATCGACTCTTTCGGGTTCTTCTTGCCCTTGGGCCGGCCGAGGTGACTCGCGAGGATCACCCGCGCGCCTTGCTCCCGCGCGTACTTGATCGTCGGCAGCGAGGCGACGATGCGCGAGTCGTCGGTGATGTGTCCTTCGGCGTCGAGCGGCACGTTGAAGTCGACGCGAATGAAGACGCGCTTCTTAGCGATGGCGAGATCGCGGATGGTCTTGATCGTTCCTAGCGGCATGGCGTCATGCCTCCGATGTGGGGGTCCGCATGTGCGGACCTGTTGTGGCTCTTCGCCGATGCTCGGCGCCGCGGCGTTCAGCCCGCGAGGTGCTTGACCAGCTCGTAGAAGCGCGAGGTGTAGCCCCACTCGTTGTCGTACCACGCGACGATCTTGACGAACGTGCCGTTCTGCACGCTGGTCAGCGTCGCGTCGAAGACCGAGCCGCACGACTCGCCGATGAGATCGCCGCTGACGATCGGGTCGTCGTTGACCCGCATCGCGCCGGCGAGCGGGCCGTCGGCGGCTGCGCGCATGGCGGTGTTGATCTCTTCGGCGCTGGTGGGCTTCTCGACGAGCAGCGCGATGTCGCAGCACGAGACGTCGCACACGGGCACGCGGATGGCGACCCCGTTGAGCTTGCCGGCGAGCGCAGGGACCACGAGGCCGATGGCCTTCGCGGCTCCCGTGGAAGTGGGGACCATGTTCACTGCCGCCGCGCGCGCGCGTCGCAGATCCTTGTGCGGACCGTCGAGGATCACCTGATCGTTGGTGTACGCGTGGATCGTCGTCATGTTGCCGACGATGATGGGCGTGAGCTCGTTGAGCGTCTTCACGACCGGCGCGAGGCACGTCGTCGTGCAGGAAGCGGCAGACAGGATAGTGTGCTCCGGCTTGATCTCGCGCGAGTTGATGCCGTGCACCACGGTGATGTCGGGGCCCTTCGCGGGGGCGCTGATGACCACACGCTTGGCGCCTGCGTCGAGGTGCAGGACGGCCTTGTCGCGATCGGTGTAGCGGCCGGTCGACTCGACGACGAGATCGACGCCGAGCTCCTTCCAGGGGAGCTTCGCGGCGTCCTTCTCGAGGAGGTGACGAATGTGCTGGCCGTCGAACTCGAGCCCACCATCGGCGACCTTCACAGGCTTCTTCCATGTCCGGTGCACCGAGTCGTACTTGAAGAGGTGCGCGAGGGTCTTCGCGTCGGTCAGGTCGTTGATCGCGACGATCTCGAAGGGGCAGCCCGGATCATCGAGCGCGATGCGCGCGAACGAGCGACCGATGCGGCCGAAGCCGTTGATTGCGACTTTGAAGCGCTTGTTGGCCATGGTGTTCACCGCGTGGCGCCGAGGGAGGGGGCGCCGAAGCGGGCGGAGAGTAGGCCTCGTGCACGGGGAGATCAAGCCCCGCGCGCACCATGATCTGGCGCAGTCTGAGGGCCGCTTTCATGCTTCGCAGGGCACCCTCGACTTGCTAGTCTGACTTGCGTTGAACCGAGCCGTCGTCCGACGGCCGCGCACCCCGCTGGAGGCATCCATGAGCAAGCTCTCCATCGTCCTGTTGCTCGTTGTCACGAGCGCCACCGCCGTCGCCGCGGAGCTGGACCCGGCCTACATCAAGACCTTCGGTCAGCCTGCGATCTCCGCGTCGATCTCGGGATTCCCGGCGCTCGCCGGGTACAAGGCCGACCAGTTCGACTACCGCGACGGTGTGTTCTACACGCCGGGCGGGGAGGACATGACGCTCGACCTGCGCGCCGTGATGGCGCCCGGCATGACCATTGCCAAGGCGTTGGCCAAGACCAAGAAGGATCGCGGCAAGAACCTCAAGTTCCACAAGGGCGATTTCCTCGCGTTCCGGATCTGGATCTCGCACGATCAGACCAACCGGAAGCTCGTGACAGACGAGCGGCCCTGGCCAAAGAAACTAAGTGATATTCCAATATTCGACTCCCCCAAGGTCTCGTTTCGTACGCCCATCGGACAGGCCCAGGCCGACTGGGTCGGCGCGGTCTACGCCTGGCAGGACCTCAAGGTGGACGCGCTCGAGCTCAAGCGGGCGCTGAAGGGGACCCGCTTCTATGTGACGTTCCACATCGGCTTCGAATACAAGACCCCGGGCGGGCAGATCGAGCACAAGTGGAACGACGTGCTCAAGCGCTGGGAGCCGCGCAAATCGCTCGGGCTCGTGGGCTTCGAGTACGGCGACCCGCTCGCTGCGTGCACGATCGAGGTCGCCGGGCTGCAAGGCGACGCGAGCCGCTTCAAGGCGGAGGGCGACGGCATCAAGGACGTAAGGAGCGGCCTGACGTGGAGCAAGAAGGCAGACGTCAAGCGACGCAAAAGCGACGTCCCAGGCGCACAGACGGTCGACGCGTATGTCGCGTCGCTCGGCGGTGGGTGGCGGCTGCCGACCAAGGCCGAGCTGGTCGCGATGCGCAAGGCCGGCGGCGAAAAGCCGACCGAGTTCTTTGCGACGGTCGGGTTCGCGGGAGTTCAGTCCGACTGCTACTGGAGCTCCGAGCCGTCGAACGCGGGGCGATGGATCTGCGTGACGATGGCCCACGAGGAGTACAAGCAGCCCGTGCGCGACGCCGTCCGGCATGCGGACGCGACCGATCCGCTCCCGGTGTGGGTCGTGAAGTAGACCTCGCCCCTTCAGGAAAAAAAGGCGCGCGTGCACTAGACTGCGCCCACTCGCCGCGCGTCGCTGCGGCCCGGTCCCGATGCACAGCGGTCGTCCTGGAGGTCACGTCGTTCGGCTCGCGGTGCTTGCCACGCTGTGTGCGTGCAGCGCGCCCCTCGACCATGCGCCCACCGTCGAGCCCATCGGCGCGCGCCAACTGGTCGCGGGTGAGCCCTGGATGCTGCAGCTCGCCGTGACCGATCCAGACGGGGATGCCCTCTCGGCGAGCCTCCGCGTGGCGCCCCCGGGGATGACGCTGGAGTCGACCTCGGGCGCGCTGCGCCTCGTCTGGATGCCGACGATCGAGGACGTGACGCCGCCGGGCTTCCGGTGGGCGCTGCGGGTCGAGGTCGACGACGGTCGCGGCGGCGTGGCCGTGGCGCTGGGATCGGTGGCCGTAATGATGCCGGCGGGGGCGCCCTCGATCGCGCTGCCAGTCTCGCCCGTCATCGACTGCCCGTCGAGCGGGATGGGCGCCTGGCTGCTGCGCTACGGCGCAGAGGAGGCCGCGAGCGTGACGTGGACGTTGCCGGCCGGCGAGCCGGGGGCCGTGCTCGCGGAGGTCCCTGGGCAGCCCGCGCGAACCGTGACGCTCGTCGCGCGGCCCGATCTGTCGACGCGGGCTGAGCACGCCTCGTTGTCGGTGCGTGTGCAGGCCAGCGTGCCGGTGCCTTTGGGGGCACCGCCGCAGGAGGCGTTGGCCGACCTCGACATCCCGTTGTTGAACAGGTCCGCGACGCCCTACTGCGTCGGAGCGCCGCCCTGGCTGCGTGTCTCCTTGCCGGGCGAGGCGACTGAGGGATCGCTGGCGACGTGGGAGGCGGACGATCCCGACGCGCGCGGAGCGACGCCGGCGTTTCTCCGCGTGGCGATCGGCGCGGGTGACCCTGGCGCTGCGTTCGACGCAGCCGCGTTGCGAGGGGCGATCGAAGCCGATCCGGGCGCGACGTGGATGCCGGAAGGTAGCGGTGCGCTCGGATTCTCGGGGGCCGCGAACGGTCTGTTTGCCGTGCAGGCCCGCTTGGCAGATCGCGGCGAGCCCGGGCCTGCGCTCTGCGCGACGCCGCAGCTCTGGCCGCGACAAGGCGTCGCGCTCGTGGGTGTCGGACCGGGCTGCGTCGATGATCCGGCGACCGCGCTCGGGCAGACCGTCGAGGCGAGCGTGCTCCTGCACGGGCGCTGGAGCGTGTTTCGCGCGTGTCCGGCGATGGCCGATCGTTTCCGCCTCGCGGTGGCGCCGAACGAGCATGTCCGGGTCGTGGCCGAAGCGCCCGACGGGATGCCTTCCGTCACGATCACGGCGACCGATCCGGGCGACCTCGCGAGTGGAGGCGAAGGCGACGGCCGGCCGCTGCTCCTCGGCGCGTCGCCGCTCGCGCGCGTCGTCGAGTGGCAGGTGAGCGCGACCGCGCCGACCTCGTACGCGCTGCGGGTGCTCGCGAGTCCCTTCGCGTGCATGCCGACCGCAGGGGGGCCGAGCGCCGACGTCGCGTCGACTCCGGTGCTGAGCCCGTCGAAGCCCGTCGCCGCCCGTCTGTGCCCAGGGGCCGTTCATCGCCTGCCGCTCGAGCTGCCTGTCGATGCGACACCTTCGCACCTGCGGATCGAGGCGACGCACACCGGCGGCGCGATAGAGGGTGGGCTCGGCACCGCCTTCGGGCCCGTGGCGACAGGCAAGGAGCTCGGTGGCCTGTGGCGGCTCGGCGTGGACGGACCGCCGTCCGGCGCGGTCCTCGCGTTGCGCAACGAGGGGGTGGAGCCCATCGACTACGTGATCGACGCGCAGGTCGGGCCGCTCGCGAGCGCCTGCGTCGACGACGTGTACAAGGCCTGGCAGATCGATGAGGTGCCGCTGACGATGCACGCGCCGCTCGACCTCGTCGCGTGTGGAGGTGGGCAGCCCGATCACCTCGTCGCGCCTTGCGTCGCGGGGGACGGGGCGCGGGTGCAGCTCGCGTTCGGGGCGTCGGATGGGGTTGCTCCGGTGCTCGCATGGTTCGTCCCCGACGGCGCCTCGCCGGCCACGATCCCGCTCGAAGTCAGCGCGACGGGCGTGTCGGGGGAGGCCGTGATCGCCTGCGCGCAAGCCGTCTCCGGCGTCGTCCACGTGCAGATTGGGCCGTCGGTGGGGCTCCCCGTGCGCTACGGCGCGCGGCTCGACTACCCCTCGGTGTCTTCGGCGTGCCTGTCCGATCGCCTCGACCTCGGCGACGCGCCGGTGCCGCTCGCGCTCGCGAGACGCCGCCCGCTCGTCGTGCCGGGCCTGTCGCTCTGCGCCACCGACGCCGATCGCTTCACGATCACGGCCTCGCGCTTCGACCTCCTCGATGTCCGCGCCGAGACTACGCAATCCGGCGCCGCGCCCATCGACATCCGCTTGCGAAAGAGCGGCTCGAAGATCATCCTCTCGCCGCCCGACGTCGGCCCGAAGCTCGAACACCTCGTGCTCGAGGACGCGACCTACGAGATCGAGCTTCACCCAACGGGCGCGCACGTGCCCCACTACGAGCTGAGGCTCCTGCTGCGATGACCCCGACGCGAAGAGACCTGCTGCGCATGGCGCTAGCTGCGATGGGCGCGCTGGTGCTGCCCGAGTCGGCCGAGGCTCTCGGCGATCGGACGCGCTTCCGATTCGGTCACCTTCGCATCGGGCCGGGTTGGGACCCGCATCCGGGAGCGCTCGGCACGTGGGCGCAGGAGCTGCGTCTGCGCACATCCATCGACGTCCGCATCGATCGCGAAGAGCTCGGACCGGGCGACAAGGCCCTCTTCCGGCACCCCTTCCTCGTGTGGACCGGTGACCGCGAGACGCCGCGGCTCGGTGATCGCGACATCGAGCGGCTGCGTCGCGTGCTATCGCTCGGCGGCTTCCTCTTCATCGACAACGGTGGACGCACGCAGCCGAGCGCCCAGTTCGAGGCCTCCGTGCGCGCCGAGGTCGAGCGCCTCTTTCCGCAGCGTCCACTCAAGCCGATCCCAATCGATCACGTGCTCCACCGATCGTTTTATCGCATCGATCGGCCGCTCGGTCGTCGCGCGACGAAGAGCCAGCTCGAAGGGGTCGAGCTGGATCGACGCTACGTCGTCGTGTACTCGTCGAACGATCTGCTCGGCGCCTATCAACGCGATCGCTTCGGCGGGTTCGAGCTCGAGGCCGCGCCCGGCGGCGAGGCGCAGCGCGAGCAGGCCTTTCGGCTCGGCATCAACCTCGTGCTCTACGCGCTCTGCCTCGACTACAAGGACGACCAGACGCACGTCAACCACCTCCTGAAGAAGCGCCGGTGGCGCCCCGGCTCGCCCAGCGGATCGAAGAGCCCGCCTCCCGAGGAGCCCTGATCGATGGATCCGCAGCAGACGGTCGCGGAGCCCGTGCTCCGATCGCTCGAGTGGCAGGCCGACTGGCCGGCGTCGCTGCGTGTGACCGTGGCGCTCATCGCGGCGCTCGTCTTCGTGATGAGCGTTTGGAACTACCGGACGCTGCAGAACGCGCGCAGGCGATGGCACCTGCTCGTGCTGCGCGGTGCAATTCTGGGCCTGCTCGTGGCGATCTTCTTTCAGCCGACGTTCGTCAGCGAGACCGTCGCGCGATCGAAGAACACGATCGCCGTGCTCGTCGACGACTCCGCTTCGATGGCGCTGCCGGCGGCGCGTGGCTCCCGGCGCGAGTCGGCGATGCGTTGGCTCGACGCGCAGCGCCACTACTTCGACACGCTCTCCGAACGCAACGAGCTGCTCTTCTTCCGCTTCGGCGAGTCGCTCATGCCGCTAGACGGTCTGGCGATCGACAAGCAACTCGAAGCCAAGGGGCGGCGCACGCAAGTGCTCGAGACGCTCGAGGCGCTGCGCGAGCGGCTGCGGCATCGTGACGTGGGCGGCGTGGTGCTCATCTCGGACGGCATCGACAATGGCGTGCTCTCCGATCGCCTCGGTGAGGCGAGCGAGCTGGACGAGACGTCGCGCCGACTCGTGGCTTCGTTCGCCGCACCCGTACACACCGTCTCGACCGGCAACGCGGACGTCATCAACGATCTGGCCGTGACCCGCATCGCCGCGAGCCGCTTTGCGTTCGTGCGCACGGTGGCGACGCTCGAGGCGACCGTGCGCGTGTCGGGCTATCGCCTGTCGAGCTTCGAGCAGAAGGAGACCCGCATCGAGATGCGCCTCTTCGAGGACGCCGCGCCCGTCGCGAGCCAGGCGCTGCCACTCTCCGACGAGCGCGACGTGAAGTTCACCTTCGAGGTGAGCCCGCGCTCGGCCGGCGTGCACGTCTACTCATTCGCCGTCGCGCCGCTCGAAGGCGAGGCCACGCTCGACAACAACGTCAAGCACGTCGTCGTGCGCGTCGTTCGCGATCGGATCCGCGTCTTGCAGCTCGCGGGCCACCCGAGCTGGGACGTGCGCTTTCTGCGAAACCACCTCCGCAACAATGCGAATGTAGACCTGATCTCGTTCTTCATCCTGGTCGGCGAGGGCTCGGCCGCGTTCATCGGTGCGGGTGGTGACACCACGCTCATCCCCTTTCCCACGCAGGAGATCTTCGAGGAGGAGCTCGGCGGCTTCGACCTCATCGTCTTCCAGGACTTCCAGTACGGCCCCTTCGGTGTGAGGCGCTACCTGCCTCGCTTGCGCGACTACGTGAGCGAAGGCGGTGCGTTCCTGATGGTCGGCGGCAGGCTCGGTTTTGCGTCGGGTGGCTATGCTGGCACGGAGATCGTCGACGTGCTGCCCGTGGCGATCGACGAGGTCGGAAGCCCTGAGGCCGGCCTCTCCGACGATCGCGTGCGCCTGAAGCTGACGCCCGAAGGCGAACGTCACCCTGTCGCGGCGCTCGACTTCGACGCGGCACAGAACCGGCAGGCTTGGTCGGCGCTGCCCGATTGGGAGGGCTACAACCACGCGGCGGGCCTGCAACCAGGTGCGGTCGCGCTCGCGCGCAGCGACAGGGGCGAGGCGCCGATCATCGCCCTGCGCGACGCCGGCAAAGGACGCAGTGCGACGATCCTGGGCGACTCACTTTGGCTCTGGGCCATGTCGTCCGGCACCGAGAGCGGCGACGAGCGGCGCTACGATCGCTTCGTGTCCAACCTCGTGCGCTGGCTCATCAAGGACCCGGAGCTGCGCCTCGTGCGCGTGAGCGCCGCCGACGAGACACCGGTCGCCAAGAAGGTCACGGCACTGACGACGCTCGTGCTCAAGCCAGACTACGCGCCCTCGCCGGCCACCGCGATCAAGCTCGTCATCAAGCGCCGCAAGGACGTGCCGCTCGCGGCGTCCCAGGGCACGCCGGGCGTGAAGTCGGACGCGCCGGCCGCCGAGATCATCGAGACGCCCGCCGACCTCGTGACCGACGAGCGAGGCGAGGCCACGATCCGCTTCGAGCCGCCGCGCGCGGGCGTGTATGAGGCTACGGCCAATGTGAACGTCGCCGGCCTCGATCACAGCGATACGCTCGTCTTCCTCGTCGAGAGCGACGACAAGGAACGCCTCGCGGCGGTGCCGACGCAGGACGTGCTGGGTGCGATCGCGCGCGCGTCCAATGGGCGTGCGATGACGGTCGACGACACGGACGTCGAGCCAGCCTTCCTCGAGCCCAAGATCCTGCGCGTGACCGCGCGCGAGGAGCTGGAGCTGTGGAACCTGCCGTGGGTCCTGCTAGCGGCCGTGGCGCTGATGGGAGCGGAGTGGTGGCTGCGGCGGCGGTATGGGTTTATCTAGGTTGACAGTCCGCGTGCGAGAAAGGAGGCCCATCGCGCATGCCGCGTCTTGCTTGACCCCTCCGTAGCATGGTGTCATCGATGTTGCGACGGAGTGCCCTCTGAGGCGAGCAG
>Ga0172370_10002871_pt1 | contig 24387 bp, 13 predicted proteins | sample LakKiv5m_FD_114538 | JGI IMG/M metagenome (GOLD analysis project Ga0172370, IMG submission 114538) | Freshwater microbial communities from Kabuno Bay, South-Kivu, Congo - kab_022012_11.5m | ecosystem: Environmental > Aquatic > Freshwater > Lake | place: Democratic Republic of the Congo...
CCCAAGCGTCTCCTCCCCGAAAGGTATGACCTATTGCTGGGCTTCCTACGACTTCATGTATGAAGGATATGGCTCTTCATCAGTCGACGCCCACACCTACATCCACGAATCAGGCCACGTACTCGGGCTTGACGATTACTATTCATACACTGACGGGGATTGGGGCGCGGCCGGCGGCGTCGACATGATGGACTATAACATCGTCGATCATAACGCTTATTCCAAATACGTGTTTGGTTGGACCGCTCCGACGGTCATCGATGGAACGAGAAGTAACTTCACGGTCACCATCAATCCGTTTGAGTCGAGCGGCGACTTCATTCTGATCAATAATGCGTGGAACGGCTCGGCTTATGACGAATATCTGGCCATCGAACTATACACGCCGACGGGATTGAACCTCAAAGACTCGCAAGCGGCCTACGCTAACGGGCTAAGATCGTTTACGATCCCTGGCATTAAGGTTTACCATGTCGATTCCCGGCTCGGCAAATATGATTACAGCAATAACTTCATTTCCTACACCGACACGGTCAACGTCGGGTCAAGCTATTACCCGTATGTCGCCGCGAGCAACTCGAGCGAGTATTCGCAGACCGAAGCCTATAAGCTGCTCCACCTCTTGGAAGCCGGCGGCGTCAACACGTTTAAGAATTCGGGTGCCGTAGCCACGAATGCCACCCTATTCACCCAAGGGACGACGTTCAATCCGAAGACGACCCACAGCAGTTTCTTCAACCTGACTAACGGACGATTCAATGATGGAACGTCAATCGGATACTCGTTCACGGTCACCAGCCTGTCAGCCACCTCGGCCACGCTGACCTTCACCAAAATCTAGTATCGATAAGAAAAGCCAAGATTTGCGAACCTTGGCTTTTTGTTTTGCTTTTATTCTATTGATTAAGCGACGTTTTCCTGTAATTGCAAGACTGGTACGACGACCGAACCGGTGATCGCCAGGATGATGAAGAACACTGGGAGAGCCCCGACGGTCAGCGCGATGAACAGCGAGTAAAGAATCGGCAGCAGCATCACGATGTTGATGAACTGGGTCAATGAGTAGGTTCCGCACAAAGCCGGTTTCCATTTGACGAACGTCATTACGATGATGGCCAATAGACCGGTAAGGGCCGGAATCATGAATAGGAAACTCGCGCCGCTTAAAGTGAAGCCGGTCGCCAAGGCCAAGATCAGGTTGAAGGTGACGCCTCCTAGGACGATCTCCGGCAGATGCTCTTTTTTAACCTTCTTATTCAGGAACCATTTGAATAGGCAAAGAGCCGCCGCCAATAGGGCCAACACGAAGATTTCGGTGCCCGCCAGCTTTGTATATGTAAGCGAATAGGGAACCGATCCAATCCAGGCGATGATGCGGGCGATGACATATCCGATGATGCCAAGGCCGGCAAGAGAACCGACAAGACCGGCGATCGACAGGCCATAAACCTTAAGGCTGAATTTCTTCTTGATCGTACGGAAGACGATTATACCGATTAAGGCGGCTAAAATAATGAAAGCCAGCACGTTTCCGAACGTTTCCGAATAGGAAATCATCCAATTGGGCATGAAAGTGAAGAAGACATAATCCTGCGTGCCGACGAAGTAATCGATGGCACCGTATTTGGATTCAGTCACGAATTCGTTTACGAGCGGCAGAATCTGCTCGCCGTAATGCTGGATCGACGTGAGCGAGATGTTTTCGTACTTATCGAGCGGGGTATGGTAGTAATCGAGCGAATCGAGCACGGCGAAGTTGACGCCTTGCAAGCCGTATTCCAGGAATACGCTGAAGTCGGTGTAGTTAGGCATGACGCGATAAACGGCCGTCGCCAGCGAATAGGCGACCGGATATTGGGCGTTACGATAGAATTGGATGACTTTGTCGTTATTGGAACTAGTTTCGAACATATACGCCGCGCCTTTGATGCCGCGGGCTTCGATGTTGATGACGAAACCGACTTTGTCCATGATGGCCGTCTCGGTGGCCGCCATCACCGCGCCGAACAAGCCGATTTCCTCGGCATCGGTGAATAATAAGTAAATGGAGTTTTCAAGATCGGTGCTTTGGCCATAGATGCGGGCGATTTCGAGCATCGTCGCCAAACCGTATCCGTCGTCAGCGGCGCCATAGGAACGTCCCAGTTCTCCGGCGCGTCCGACATGGCCGCGCGAGTCATAGTGGGAAACCAACATAATCGCTGTGTCGTTATTGCCTTCGATTTTGGCTAACACGTTATGAATATCGCCGTCGTAGTTAGTGACGGATGATCCGACTTCCGCTTCCAATTCGTTATGCGTATACACATATTCGGTGACTGCAGCCGGACTGATGTACGTTTCGAGTTGGTCGATGATGTAATCGCGGACTTCGCCATGGCTGTCGCCGTAGGTGCCGTCGGGGTCTTGATCGAAAACCGAGTGCGGTTTCCGCGAGAAAACCTCGATGTGCTTAGCGGCGTTGGCGGCTGAGAAATAGGCACCATCGGCTTCTAATAGCGGCTTTGGTGTCGGCGTGTGCAGCACGAACAATGACGTGAGCACGGATACCAGCGTGACAATGTGGGGGAGTCGTAGTTTCTTCATAGTGTTTCCTTTCACCTAACGGTCTTTTTATCGGCCAGACCGATGTTGAACTCGATTATTTTCGTTAACAGTGCATGCGGAACTTCATCGTCAAGAGGAATCTTAATGGTACCCTTCGACGTTTCGTAGATAGATAAGTTCGTTTGGAAGTGTTCGATTGCTTGGCTTCCGGGATATAAGCCGACATGACTCTTCTGGACGCCGATATGGATTATATACCTTCCCTTGTGGGTGAACGAAGGCAAACCATAGGCCATCTTGGTTTTCAGCAAGGGATATTTTTCAACGATGAAAGAACACCAGCGCATGAAGATGGTTTTGTGCGCGTCGCTTAATCCATCGAAGTAAAACTTAAAACTGGCAGGTAGTGTGTCCATGGGTTCCGATATGCTGGTTCGAGGGAACAATTGTGTGCCAATTACGATCGTCTTTTCAGTCAAAAAACTAGTCCATATTATATCATCATAAAAACATCAGGAATCAACATTTTAGCCCGTGTTGGAATTAACTCGCTAATATCTGATCGATTCTTGCAATCAGGACATCAGCGGTGCGAACATGGGTTTCCACGCTGGCGTGATTATTAGCGCCGATCGGGTCCCCATAGGAGCCGACGGCAGGAATGATGACGACGCTGACGAAGGAACCATGCGGATCGACGTCGGCAATGGCCGTGGCGGCTTCGGTACCATTTTGGGAACCGGTATGTGTCCAAAGTATTTGAACCGTCGGGTAACGCTGGTGCAACGTGGTTACCATCTCGGCTACGGCTTGGCGAAACTGCTGTTTTGCCAACGTCAGCGCGGCTCCTGTCTGATTCAGGACATAGGCATTATAGTCGTTGCCGCCGAGATTGACGATGACGAAATCCGGTACAAATGTTTCGGGAGCGTAGGGGATGTCAACCAAGTTCTCGTCGGTGTCGATGCCGACGACATCCATGGCCGTGCGGATGTTTACTTGCCCATTGGCGTTGCTGCGGTTGAACCCCCATTTGAGCCCCCATCCGCTCGCGCTGACGTATTGGAAATCGCCATTATAATGACGAGCCGTCAAATAGGCGAAAGATCGTAACGAATCGCTGTTCGCGGTCGTGCGCGGAGCCGGATTCAATCCTAGATTACCATGACCGCACATTCCGCTTCCGCCAAGGAATAAAAATTTATATTCTGCCGCGCCCGGAGCACCTATAAAGGACCCATCGGTCTTGATTTTGGAAATCGAAGTCAGCGAATCTTCGGGTTCGCTTCTTTTTAGAACACTGACACGGTGCTGTCCTAAAAGGAGATCCGCGGCTACCCTGAATTCCGTTTCGGCCTGTGAAAGATAAATTGAATGGCCTTCCGGGGCGACCTCATCATCGACGGAAACGGTAAAATATGGTCTCAAGGAAGAAACGGAAGTATTCGTTGCTTGGAATGTAACATCAAGATACGTCCCGATAAAATTCAGTTCGAACCCGGTCCCGGTATGGTAGAAATATTGCCGTTCTGCCGATTCATCGTAATGTGTGCGTCCATGCCATTTGATCAAAGATTCATTCAGTAATGTCTGACCTTGCAACTCGCGAATCGTTATCGTCTCGGATGAGGCGCTGGAGTTTTGTATATCTGAAAATCCACTGGAAACAAGTGCAGATGAACTGCAAGCGGAAAGAACGACGGTGGCTAGCAAAGTCACATAAATGGACGGCAAATGTCTCATTGTTTGATTATATACGTTTTTCTGATGCCTGGTAAACGGCTTCGGCCACGTTGTCATGGACGGTTTTGTCAAGAACTGAGGGAATGATGTGTAATTGGCTTAAGCTGTTATTGCCGATTGACGAAGCGATTGCATAAGAAGCGGCACGCATCATCTCAAACGTGATATTGCGCGCTCTTGCTCTCAACGCGCCTTTGAAGATACCGGGGAACACCAAAGCGTTATTGACTTGATTCGGATAGTTCGAACTGCCGGTGCCAATGATGTATGCGCCCGCCTCCTTCGCTTCTTCATAAGAAATTTCGGAAACCGGATTGGCAAGCGGGAAAACGATCGGGTGCATGGCCATGGATCGCACCATGTCCCCAGTAACGCAATTTGGACCCGACAAACCGATGAATACCTGGGCGTCGACCATGGCGTCCTTAAGCGTTCCCTGGACGCCGCGGATATTGGATTTATCCAACAATTCCTGTCGCGTCTTGTTCACGTACGGGTCATTTTTTTGAATGATTCCATTCCGATCGCAGATGATAATGTCTTTGGCCCCCAATTCAAACAGATATAGAGCGACGCCGCTTCCCGCTGCTCCCGCGCCGTTGATGACTATGCGCGCAGTCTCAAGCGTTCGTCCCGTCAGCTTAAGGGCATTAAGCAAAGCCGCGGCGACGACGACGGCTGTACCGTGCTGATCGTCATGGAACACCGGGATGTCGAGCATTTCTTGGAGCCTTCGCTCGATTTCAAAGCAGCGCGGGGCCGCGATGTCCTCGAGGTTGATACCTCCGAAACTGCCTGAAATATTTGCAATCGTTTTTATTATTTCCTCGCTGTTTTTGGTCCCAATACATAAAGGAATGGCATCGATGCCGGCAAAAGTCTTAAACAACACGGCTTTTCCTTCCATGACCGGCATTCCGGCTTCCGGACCGATGTCGCCGAGCCCAAGCACGGCCGTGCCGTCGGTGATCACGGCAATCGTGTTGTGCCGTCTTGTATATACGTAACTTTGCGATACGTCTTTCGCAATGGCCAAACACGGCTCGGCGACGCCGGGCGTGTAGGCCATGGCCAAATCCTTTTCGTTGTTCAACGGAACGCGGGAAATAATTTCGATTTTCCCGGCCCATTGACGATGCAGTTCAAGCGCCAACTCTTTTGGTGTCATATTCAATACCTCATAACGGGATGTAGATTACGGTGTTCGACAAAGTCATGATGATGAAAATCAAGCAAGTGATGATTGCTCCGAGATAAACGTTACCGGACCGATTGTAGAAAAAGCGGTTATAGACCGGCAGGATCATCATCATCGGAATTAATCCAAAGACTAAATTAACGAAAAGCCATTCGTCCTTCCATAAAACTTGGCCCGTGGCCGCGAATACGGAATACTGCAGAACCAGAATTAGGATTAAACCGATGCTGTTGCCAAGGATGGCAATAATCACGCTCTTCCCCTCGCTCCAGCCTTGATGCCGCATCGACATGTTGACGCGGATGGAATTGGAAATGTAGAACACGAAGAACAAGGGAATATACATCAAGGAAATAAGCAATATTTTCGTATAATCGATTGCCCGGGCTGAAATGAACAAGAACCGCGGATCGACTTGGAACAGGTAGAACACGAGATATACGACGGCATAGAAAGCCGCAAGAACGGTGATGCCAAAAAGCAAGGTCTTCATCAGGTTACCGAAAGAAATCTTCAAAGGTTCGAGCGAGGCTTCGTTCTTTTTTCCGCGCAATAAATAAATACCGAAAAAAAGAATAAACCCTATGGTTCCTCCAAGCAAAGCCCACAACAGCACGGCATTGGTCATCCTGGCCGGAAAGACCCAAGTCTGCACTCCGTTATTGGCTTCGGGAAAAAGCGTGATCGATGTTTGGGCCATCGGAACGAAAGCGAAGCAAGCAACAAGAACGCTGATGCCATACGCAATCCAAAACAGGGCTTTGTCCCATCCCCTTGGGGCTTTCGATCTTTCGGGTAATGGCCGTTTGATCGATTTGAAAAAGCTGCTTTTAAGCAATGCAGCCCCAAAGCCGAAAATGAATAACGCCATTCCTACCAACAGCAAACCTTGAAAGACTTCCTTTACCAAATATGTTTGATTGGTGGCCGCAATGGTAAAATCCATATCGAACGCCAGTTCGAAAAAATCGACCATCTTCGCCGTTGCCCCCGAATCGTATGGTTGGAATGCGTGGAGAACCGGAGAATTGTTTACTTGCCGCAAGGAGTAATTGAAAGGCGAACCATAAAGCCTTCCTATTTCAACTTGATTGATTGTCGGCGCCGAATTCATGGCAAGGCCGGAGTTGACCAAGGCGATTGATTCGGCGGCGTAGCGCATGTCGGCGTCGCGAACACCCGCGGTCCCCGCATTGACGTTGCGGTAAGCGCCCTCATCATACAAAGGGTAATCGATTCCGACGTTGGACCGCATTTGGGCGACCGTAAGTTGCGTCAAGGTCAAAACATAACCTGTGACGTAAATAGAATGAAGTTTGCTCGGACGGCCAAGGTCGATGGCTTCGACTCCAAAATAGGCCGCACCGCGGATAGCGGCGTTGCCGCCGGCCGAATGCCCGGTGGCGCCAATCTTTGTTTTATCGACATAATTCATATTTGGGGTCGAATATACATAATCGACCATGGCGAAAAGGCCATATCCATCGGTCGTCGCCGCTTGTGAGGCAAACGAAGCGCTGGAATCACCCTGAGCTGATGGGTCAATCGTGATTGTGACAAGGCCACGACGCGCAAGCTCCAAAGACATGTTCGGAGTCGATTCCTTAGTTCGTTGGAAGCCGGGCACGACGATTACGCATGGAGCCTTGTTGGCTTCCGTCGCCGATTTTGGCTTATATAAATCCGCTTCTACCCATTGTCCGTTGGCGACGGGGATACGGAACTCCATTATGTCGATAGTGTTAAAATCGGTTAACAACGTACGCGCGCCTATCGTGCCCACGCTGATAAATAAGAACGCGAACGTCAGTAATTTTCGCTGTTTGAGCCAATTCCAACATTTCATAAACAAGTTGCGCTTTGGCTTTTGGGCGACATCCATCGTTTTCACCTCGATAAGTGGCATTAGTTAACTTTAATATATCGTCAACCCATTATTCTTAACAATATCATTTTTTTAGGGAGCCATAAGAAATAACTATGCTAATCATAAAATTTGTTTTACACTCAAATTACCATGAAACTTAATCAAATAACCTACTTTAGAGAAGTATGCCGCTGGAACAACATTTCCAAAGCGGCCCAGACGCTGTTCGTGTCACAACCGGCGATATCTTCGGCCATAAAGGAACTCGAAGAAGAGTTTGGCGTGGCGCTGTTTTTCCGGAATAACAATAAGCTTGTTTTGACACCCGAGGGCGAGTTTTTCTACCAGCGGGTTAAAAACATCATCTCGGATGTCGAAACGATCGAAACGCAAATGAAAAACATGGGTGACATCGACCGAAGGCTGAGAATCGGCGTGCCTCCGATGATCGGAATCGTTGTCTTCCCTCTAATATTCAATCGATATACGAAAGAATGTCCTGAAGTCCAAATCGAAATCGCCGAATCAGGCTCGTTGGAAATTCGTCACTATGTGCTTGAGGACCGCGTTGATTTTGCCCTCAGTATTATTGACAAAGATTTATCAAAACAGTTCGAAATTCGGCCACTTTACAACACCGAACTGGTTTTCTGCGTTTCCCGCACGCACCATCTTGCAAATGAAAAGCGGCTTTCTTTCAAAATGCTCAAGGACGAAAAACTGATCCTTATGAAAGCAGATGCCTTTCAGCATCCCCAGATCATGAATCGTTTCAGCGAACTCGAATTCATCCCAAACGTTTTGGTTTACTCGAACCAATTGACAACAATCGAATATCTAGTACGAAACGGCAATGCTGGGGCGTTTCTGTTTAAAGAAATCGTCGACGCGCGTCCGGACCTTGTCGGAATTCCCTTGGATGTGCCCATCAAAATACATATCGGGATTATCTGGAAACGGAATCGTTTTCTGAATAAAGACGCCGTACGTTTCATTCAAATGGCGGAAAGCGATTTCAAGATCAACGGGAATCAAGATTAACACTATAACCAAAAACTATAGTTCTATAAAATATTGCTAATAGAATCACAATTGACGATATGTTAGTTTATTGGTATAGACCACCTTTAATATTGAGGGAAATAAATGACAAATGAACATAAGTCGCACATTTGCGGCATCAAGGTGTGGAAAACTGCCCTTTTGGCGTGTGCCTTTGCCTTGATGTCGTGCACGAGCCAAACAACATCCGGCACCACTACATTCTACACCGTGTCTTTTGAGACTAACGGCGGGTCGACCATTGAGTCGATTCAAGTGGAAGCCGGCCGCCGCATTACGGCGACAATTGACGTTCCTACCAAAGACGGCAACTATGAATTCGACGGTTGGTTCAAAGATAACGAGACCTTCACCAATCCATGGAACTTCGAAATCGACATCGTCACCGCCGATTTAACCTTATATGCCAAATGGCTTGATTCGCAGCCGTTTCCGACAAACATCCAAATGGTCAGCGAACCATTTTCATCAAATGTCACTTGGCGTCAAACTGGCATAACGGCGGAAACCGTCTTCAGCGTTTATCTAACACTTGGAGAATTGAAGACGAGGACGGAAACCCAATTGGACGAAGACGGAGCTGAAGTCCAAGTGCAAGTCCAGTATTACGATTATGACAGCGGTATCCCTTTCTTTGTCGCCGGCACTCATCAAAGCAGCAGCGGTTACAATATTACCTGGACACCAACGATCATTCCGGCAGGCGGATATTATAAAGTCCTGATTATTACCGATGGCGAACAACCAGGCGTCAGTGTCGAAAACATGGTTTTTAAAGGCGCCGGCACCGAATTGAACCCTTACCTTATTTATTCTTCGACTGATTTGGCGGCGATTAGCCAAGTTGACAATGTCGGAACTGGTAAAAAATATAAAGTGGCTGCCAGTTTCACGCACGACGTCTCCTATGTGGACATCCAAGACAAAACATTCCTTGGCGAAGTTGATGGCAATGACACTGCAATCGTCGTTAATGGCAATTGCGGCGTTTTCTATGAGATTGCCCAAGGCGCCATGTTAAAAAACATGTTGGTCACAGGCGTTATCAGCACTTCGAGCGTTCCTAATGTCGGGGCGATCGCCCATATTAATCGTGGCGTGATCACGGAATCGGTTTCCCGAGCGGCCATCACCACTTCGACTGGAATCGTCGGCGATTTATCATCGTTGGCAACTGCCGGTACCGGCGGCTTCGTGGGCACTAACGAAACCACGGGAATTATCGAAAAGAGTCAATTCATCGGCACGTCAAGCGCCGACGGCGTCATCAAGGCGTTGATTGGTTCGGGCGGCATCGCCGGTGTCAACAAGGGTATTATCCGCGATGTCGAGAACCGTGGAACGCTTGGAGCCTATAACGCCGTTGAATCGGGTAAAACCTTATCAAATTATTCATATATGGGCGGCATCGCCGGTGTCAATTATGGAACTATTACCCGGGCTGCCACGCTATCGACCGGAAAACTATTGGCCCAAAGATACGTTGGCTCGCAGCCAACTGATTCCAGCAACAATCGCGTCATCGGCGGCATTGTCGGTTATAACGCCGCTAATGCCACGTTATCCGAATCGTTCTTCGCCGGTATCCGCGTTCATGGCGATCAATATGTCGGCGGCATCGCCGGAATCAACGCCGGAACGGTAATCAACACCTACACCGCCGGTCGTTATTTCACCTCGACGAATGGCCGATCTTATATTGGCGGTCGCCGCAATGTCGGGGGCATCGTCGGTTTATTGGAAGGCAGCGGAACGGTGACCAATTCTTTCAACGCCGCGAACGTTTATGGTTTTGAAGAGGCACCATACGCAACTGCCTCTTCATCGACAAACTGCGTTTACATACGCATTAACCATGATCTAAGGGCGACCGGAACCCAGACGTATGGGAACAGTTACACCGATTTGCCTTTAGCGCCGTTGGGCACGGGCAACACGATGGAAAACAACAATGCCCTCGTCAACGGTGACGGCATTCATTATTATCTACCAGATACTTACGCAGCCCAACTTGGATCAGCATTTGCCACATCGAATGGAGCGACGGTCCTCGCTTGGGAACTGACTTGACGCAAAACCGTATAAGGAGGAACAACCAATGAAGTTCAAACACGGTACGAGTCTAATGGCGGTATGCATTCTTATGTTATCAGGCTGTGTCAGCAGCTCGATCGCCACGAGCTCAGAGTCGCTGACGACATCAACGACGACATCAACGACGACATCTTCGTCTACTTCCACCAGCGTCAGCACTTCATCGGAAACGATATATTTCACGGTGACTTTCATGGCCAACGGTGGCAGTTCGGTAACGTCGCAGCAAGTCGCTTCTGGATCGACGGTGACCATGGTGTCCTCAACGCGAGAAGATTACACCTTGGCCGGTTGGTACCTTGAAGCCAATTTCGTAACCGAGTGGCATTTTGCGACTGATCTGGTGACTGAAAGCATCACTTTGTTTGCCAAGTGGTCGTTCAGTTATTTGCCGCTTGGCTCAGGGACCGAACTGGACCCGTACCAAGTGGCCACTTTAAAAGATCTCGACGCCGTTCGCACCGGCAAACTGGCATCTTCGGCCACCATGTATTTCATCCAAACGGAAGATATTACATTGGTCAGCGAAATCCAGGATATCGAAGGTTTTTTCTTCCTAGGTCATTATGACGGAAACGATCGGAAAATAACAATCACAGGCGACAGCGGCGTCTTTTACGGCAACGAAGGAACAATTTATGACATCAATATTGATGCCGACATTGAAACCGAAACGTCAAACAGCATCGGAGCCTTAGCCCACTATAACCTTGGATTAATCGAAAATGCCCAGATTATCGGCATTGGCGTCCGTAGTCTTGTCGGGATCGTCGGCACTTACGCCGAAGGAATCGGGGGCGCCGGGGCCATCGTCGGCACCAACGGCTTGACTGGCACGATTCAAAATTCGACAGCCAACATTAATGTCCAAGCACGCGTCGGCGGCGGCGGCATCGCCGGCGTCAACAAAGGCGAAATCCATTTATCAACCAACTTCGGCATGGTTGGCGAAGCATCGATAATCTATATTTCCAACGCCGAAAAATCCGTCGCCAAATTCAGTTACATGGGCGGTATTGCCGGTGTTAACGAAGGTCTGATTCACCAAAGTCAGAATCGTGGCAAAGTATTTGCCCAAAGGGCTGGCAGTGATGCGGCTACGCCATCGAATCTCAATCGAGTGTTCGGCGGTATCGCCGGATTGAACACAGCCACCGGCGTCGTTACCGAAACCTATAGCGCGTATGGAACAACAGGACCCACTGTTCACGCCGACCGCGTTGTCGGCGGCATCGTCGGCCACAACTTTGGCGAAGTATCGTTCTCGTACACGGCAGCCAACATCGGGGCGCGAGCCAATCTTGGCGGCATCGTCGGATTGCTCGACGAAACCGATTTGAACACCGCCCGCGTCTTCAACGTCTGGACCAATTCGCAATTTAGATCAGACGGCAACGAAGAAGACGAAATCGGGGCGTTTTTGAGCACCGACGTCTCCAATTGGTACAACGCCGCCAAGTACATTGACAATAGTTATTATCACGGGACGCGCGGCATGAATCCTGTTGGCGGCACCAACAATCTTTCCGGCGCTTCGGTGACTCTAGACATGACGGCACTTCTTAATACAGGACTAGAAGCCGGTCACGAAAAATTCGTCTCGACCGGCGGCAGCAGTTCCGGAAACCCAAAAACGAAATTAGCTTGGCAACAGGCGGACGTAACCTATTTCATCGGCGAAGACAAAACAACATTATCGGTTCATCTCGGCGACACGCCAACCCTTCCCACTCCGGAAAAGAACGGATATGAGTTCATCGAATGGCGGCTTGATCTAGCTGATCCGCTTTCACGATGGACCATCGCCGGAGTGACCGAAAGTATGACCATCTATGCCTATTTCGCTCCAATCGCTTATAACATCGACTACAAACTCGACGGCGGAACGAATAATCTATCTAATCCAAGCACATATACGATCGAAAGTTCATTAATAACCCTCGAGGCACCCACACGGGCACACGCTTCCTTCAGCCATTGGAAACTTGGCGAAGGAATCTTGAACTCGATTCCGACAGGTTCTACCGGCGATAAGCAGTTTGAAGCCGTGTGGACCTTTAACGAGGCCGTCGTCAAATTACAGTTCATGGACACCGATCTCGAATCACGTTCTCTGGTCGAAGCCATGGACGAAGCAATCGTCATGCCAACCTTGACGAAATCCGGATTTACATTCGATGGATGGTCTGTCAATCAAACGACCGTAGCTTTCCAGCCTGAGCAAACTGTCGTCTACGGCAATGTGGTGCCAAATTATAGCGGAAACATCGAAAGTGGCGTGTTACGGCTATATCCACTTTTCACGGAAACGCAGTATTACACCATCGCTTTCGACGCAAATGGTGGAACGGGAACAATGGCCGAAGTCACTGGCACGATCGGACAGGCGTATACGTTGCCGGCAAATGCCTTCTCCGCTCCCGATTACATCTTCCACGCTTGGAGTTTCAACAATACTTACTATAATCCTGGCGATCAAGTGCTTAATCCCGTCGGTTCAGGCGAGACGGCGACATTCACCGCCATATGGAAAACCGCTAATAAGATTACCAATAACCCGACATTCACGCTAGAGGAAAACTTCACGGCCGATCCGGCTTTACCAACGACGCAACTGATTTCGAACGGCTGCGTCGTTGGTAAAGCCGGATCAATTCGACCAACGTCACGGCTTATGCGGCGACGACTATCGGTGGCGCTTTGAAAATTGATGCCACCATCGTCACTACAGCGACGAATCTTAATTTCTATGCCTACGTTCCATTCGACACGACTGGCATTGCCGTCGGTGCAAAATACCTTGTCAGTTTCGATGTCAAGGTCGACTCCGCCAGCGGTACTTACGCGAATATCTCTGCCTTAGTGAGAAACCGCGCCACCGGCACATGGGCCGACGTCACGTCGAGGGCGACTTTCTCAAGTTTAACCAACGAATGGGCGACCCTCTCGCAAGTACTGACAGTCACTGCCATCGACGCCACCAGGCCAAACTTCGCCCTTTTGATTACGTTAGCCCCCGTGGGCGGCGGAACGGCGGGAACATTCACCTATACGTTCGACAATGTTAGCTTGACTAAATTAGGCTCAGCCTCATAACCAAGACCAACGTCATTTCACGACCCCATCCGCGCGGATGGGGTTTTCCTTTGCATATGTGTTTGTGACGCTATTTCAATTGATGATTGTTATCTCAAATATTTGAACAAGCGTATAATAATACATAAATGAAACGCCGACTCATGGAGGCAATTAACATATGGAAATGATGGCTTACATCAAGGAAACGCGTGGGCCTGGTTTTACCAAGGTCACCAAACGGATTCCGGAAGAACTTTTAGACGGTGAAGTATTGATTAAAGTGCTGGCCACTTCAATATGCGGCACCGACGTCCATATCTACAAATGGGACCAATGGAGCCAGAAGCGGATCAAGCCGCCTTTGACAGTCGGTCATGAACTGGCAGGACGCGTCGTCAAGACCGGCCCCAACGTCACCAAAATCAAGGTCGGCGACATCGTCTCGGCCGAAACGCATATCGTTTGCCATAAATGCGAATTTTGCCAACGGGGCGAATACCACCTATGCGAAAACACGAAGATCCTCGGCGTCGACGTCGACGGCTGTTTTGCCGAATACGTAAAAGTGCCCGCGGAGAATCTCATCGTCAACAACACGAAGACCGATCCGCGCTATCTATCGATTCAAGAGCCGCTTGGCAATGCCGTCCACACGATGATGCATTTCCCGATTACCGGCAAAACCGTGGCCATCCTCGGTTGCGGGCCAATCGGCTTAATGGGCGTCAACATCGCCAAAGCGCTCGATGCCAAGAAGATCATCGCCATCGAAGTGAACGAATACCGGCGCGAATTCGCCAAACGCGTCGGCGCCCACGTCGTCATCAACCCGCTTAAGGAAGATGTCATCGCCCGCGTCATGGAAGAAACCGAGGGCGAAGGCGTCGATGTCGTCGGGGAATTCTCCGGCAACAAGACGGCGATCGAAGCAGCCTTCAAATACGTAAAACGAGGCGGCAAGATGTCGCTATTGGGTTTAGGCGACAATAAGCTCGAAATCGACTTTTCGAACGACATCGTCTTCAAAGGCATCAGCATCTACGGCGTCGTCGGCCGCCTCATGTTCAAGACCTGGGAGCAGATCCAAGAATTGCTCGCCTCGGGCAAACTCGATTTAGAAAAGATAGTCACCCATGTGTTTCCGTTAGAAAAGATGGAAGAAGCGATGGCGACGATGATTTCCGGCAACTGCGGTAAAGTCGTCCTCATCCCGTAAGGATCAACCATGGCTACGATAAAACAGAAATTACAAGCGCTTAAAGACGCCGGAACCTACCGCGTCTTACCAATCAACGAAGGTCCGTGCGAAGCCAAAATCACCTTAAACGGACGGCAAGTCATCAATTTATCATCCAACAACTATTTAGGGTTCGCCAATCACCCACGGCTTAAGAAAGCGGCCCATGACGCGATTGAAAAATACGGCGTCGGGTCCGGTGCCGTCCGCACCATCGTCGGCAATATGGCAATACACGAATTGCTCGACGAGACGATTGCCAAGTTCAAAAAGGAAGAAGCCGCGCTCGTGTTCCAGTCGGGTTTTGCCTGTAACGCCGGCGTCATCCAAGCAATCACCGATGACGGCGATCTGATTATTTCCGATGAACTCAACCACGCCTCGATCATCGACGGCGTCCGCCTGTCAAAAGCGGCCCGGGCCGTCTATAAGCATAACGACATGGCCGATCTCGAACGCGTCTTGAAGGAAAAACGGAGCCAATTCAATGAAGTTTTGATTATCACCGACGGCGTCTTCTCGATGGATGGCGATATCGCCAATTTGCCCGAGATTGTCCGTCTGGCCAAAAAATATAATGCGCAAACCTATGTCGATGACGCTCATGGTTCGGGCGTGCTCGGCGAACGAGGTCGCGGCACCGTCGACCATTTCCACCTTCACGGCCAAGTCGACTTCGTCATCGGAACCTTATCGAAAGCAATCGGCGTCGTCGGGGGCTATGTTTGCTGCTCCAAAGAAGCACGCGATTATCTATTACATCTCGGACGACCTCTTTTATTCTCAACCTCAATGATGCCGGGCGCGGCCGCGGCCATCATCGAAGCGTTCCATATGCTTGAAGAAACAAACGAATATACCGAAAAGCTTTGGGCCAATGCCCGTTACTTTAAGAAACGCTTGACTGAAGAAGGATTCGACATCGGCCATAGCCAAACGCCGATCACCCCGATCATCGTCGGTGACGAAGCGAAGACGATGATGTTCTCGCGCGAACTATTGAAACGCGGCGTGTTCGTTTCCGGCATCGTGTTTCCGACCGTTGCCAAAGGACGGGGGCGAATCCGCTGCATGGTGTCCGCCCTGCATGACATTCCGATGTTGGAAGAAGCTGTCAAGATTCTCAGCCAGACGGCAAAAGAACTGAAGATTATTTAAAACAATTTCTTCTTTTTTAGAATAACGATAGCAATAATCGCGCCGACGTTCACCGTGCTTATCGAAGCGATGGCGACGATTTTTTCCGTACTGAGCGGTTCATTGGTTACTTCCGAAGAAGTTTCGCTACTTACACTTGGTTGACTTGAACTTGTCAATGATGAGGAAGAAACGTTTGTTTCTGATGATGAATTGATCTCCGATGATGACACGCTTGTTTCCGATGAAGGCAAGGAGACTTCACTGCTTGAAGTTTCCTCGCTTGATGACGAGGAGGCCGGTAGCGGCGAGGCTTCTAACGTTTGCGGTACTGAGTAGACCGATAAGTCGCTTATTGTCATCTCGGCATTAGATGCGCCGACGGGTATGAACCAGATATAGCATGATCGCACTCCGGAAAAATTGAACGCGGAACTGCGAGCCTTGGCGGTAGCTTCGATGTCGAGCACGAACGTACCAAGCGAAGATATTTCACCTTGAAGGTAATAGCCCCACTGGTCGCCGCCGGCGACGAACACTTTGACCGTCCACCGGTGGGAGACGGCATTGACGTTGAACTTCAATAGCGTCAGCTGATCGAAGTTCAGCATGACTTTCGATGTTCCGGCCACTCCCCACGTATTGCTGCTTAACCGCAGCCTTGTGCCGCCTTCTACGAGCGTTGCGTTGGCACGATAGACGTCGGCGCTGCCGCGGTCGGGGTTTTGATTGGCGTTCCAAGTGGTGTATTCCTGGGCGAACATCGTTTGGAGGGCACTATTCGTCGCGGGGTTAAGTAAAGGGGTAACGGTGCCGTCGAACAACAAGATGTTGGCATCTTTCGCTTCCAATAGACGCCCCGATTTATAAAACTCGAAGCGGGTCGGAAGATAACCGTTTCCGGAATAGGAAATGCCCAAATTGACGGACGATGCGTTTCCGATTACCGAGGCATCGCCGATTTGCTCGTTTGCATATAGTAGCTTCACCCGATCCGGCTTCATGAATTCGGGATAGTTGAGACTTAATGACAAAGTGCCGGATTGATCCGCCAATAACGGATTGACAGTATCGAAAGGCGCTCTGACGCGGGCGACGAAAGACCCGTCGGCTTTCATCGTTTCGCCTTCGAAGGTTATGACATCGGCATCGTTTAGGACGACCATGATCGACGAACTGTCCGGACCTAACGAGAACGAATATTTGCCGTTGCCAAGATTCGTCAGATTTTCTTTTTGCCCGCTCATGACATTGAATAGGTATTGGTCCGGCGCCAAATCGATTTCAATGTTCTGATATGAATTGTAGGGATTGTAGTACAGATAACTATCCGCGAGATTATCCTGGAAGAAATCGTGCGCGTTGAGATTCGTCCGCAATATTTTACTGACATTGGTGCTTTCGATTGAGGCGAAGAAACCGACATGGTTGTTACCATAACCGAAATCTGTCAATGGACCCCAATTGTAATCGAGTGGGTCGCCCCAGCCGGCCGGCGAATTGCTTGAATTGATCTTATTAACGCGTCGCAACCCTTCGTAAGCCACGAACGATCCGGTGCCGTTGGTGGTCGCCCATTGGCGGCAGGTCTGGTTGGCGTTAGGAAGATAATCGGGATAATAGTTTTTGGCGCTGTCGGACACATTGAGCACCCATTTGCCGATGCTTTTGGCATATTGGGGGCTGTATTTCACCATCGGGAAGAAGCCCAGTGCGGCGTCAAACGTGTTCATCATGAACGAATAGCCGTCGCCGTCTGTCAAACTGCCCATCAGGCCTTGGGTGTTGAAGTTGCCCCAGTTTTGGTTGACCATGCCCCAGCCGCCCCGGACGGCGCTTGAACCGTCCAATGTCCAGTTGATCATCTTGGTGATGCCGTAACTTGTTCCTTGCTCGAGATTCATGCGTGCGGCCACATATGGCGCGAAATAAATCAGCACTTCATAAAACGGGTTATAAGAAAGATTATTAAGGAAGTTCATGCACCATTTGGCACCGTTAAGGAAATTGGCGATATCGTCGGAATAACCGTCTTTATCTTTAAAATGGCTATAAGCCATATAGAGGACAAAGGCGATTCCGGCCGCGGCGTCGGGTTCGCTCCAACCGCCCGATGTGAACGTACCGTTACGGATGCTGTATGATTTGCGGTCGCTGAAATTGGCATTGGCGCCTCCGGCGGCCACGGCGACGCCATACCACTGGCGGGCCATGTTCAAGAGGATGTCTTCAAGATAAGTTCCGTTATAGTCTGGTTTATCCATGTAAATGCTCGCCAAACAGGTAAACAATGCGCTTGGGAGCAATTCATACCACCAACTGCCTCCGGTATTGCTGGAACTATTATTGAGCACGACGCGTTCGTTATTGTGAATGGCGTAGTAGTTGACCATCTGCTTGACATAGTCAAGCGGGTCTTGTTCCGTCCCTTCGGGCCGATAATTGGTCATGTCATAGCCGATGAGACTGGCCGATAGGACCGAGGCCAATACGGCGATGCCCTCGCCTCTGTATGTATCGGTATTTGGGCTCGTGCGCATGCCGAAGTAACTTGGGAAAGCAATGATGCGGTTTCCGGTCTCACCGAAGTAGGTATTTACATTAGGCGCAGTCGCCAGCCAGCTGACCGGCTGAATTAATGTAGAACCGTTATATGGCGTGCTGACGGTGTTCGATTGATTGAACAGGAAATTGATGTAACGTTCGGTCTTATCGCGCCAATCGACATAAGAATAGTTTAAGGGATCGGAAGAAAGGTTATCCATCCGGCTAATCGAAGTTTGCGAAAAACCGGTGACGGCCTTAACTGGAACCTCTGGCTTTGATGGCCCAAGCAGACCCATCGCCATACCAATGGCAAGAAATGCTAAAGATGAACGTTTCAAGTCAATCCGTGCGAAGCTTTAGAGGTAGCTTCTTTGCTTTCTCTTGTAGATGTAAGCAGTGCCGCCGGCTAAGGCGAATGTAATGGCGACAATGATTAATAACGCGGCGCTGTTTTGACTTGGGTTAATCACCGGCGGGAGAACAGGATCGATGATTCCGGTGTAAGGCGCTCCTAAGGAATTTACCATGAATTTATTGGCGGTGAATGCACTGTAAGCATCGATGAGGTACAAATATCTTTCGCGAGCACCAATGATTTCAGTATCGGTGACCGTTCCAACAAAGTAATTTTTCGCGGAGTCTGATAATGTCTCATATTCAGTAGCCAAAGTCGACCAAGGAATATTCACCCCGTTCAGTTCTGTGCAATACGGAGCGGTTTGCTGAAGGAAATAAGCACCATAAGAAGCGGCTTCTTGAATATAATTCATTTCAAAAGTTAATGGTAAATTTGAAATTGAAACAGCTCGATCACCAGCGGGGTTGTTATCACTTGAAGTTCTAACGGTATCTACATATGAAATTCCCCAGCCGCCTGTTCTGGCATCAGCAAATTCGATATAGTACTTTTTACTTGAACTCAACGATGATAAATCGCAAATATGATTGTCAAAGTCAAAACTTTCTTTTGTCGAAAGATTATCTCTACGAACAAAACGCAATTTTTCGATATTCGTGCCGACCTCTTTAATTGAAACGAATATTTGTTTGTCATATCGCAGACCGCCTGCCCAGTTGAACTTTAGATATTTATTTGTTGTTACGGTAAATGCACTTGAGCGAATGATACCAACATCGGCATCACCAGTAATACGGTTACTGCGGATATCCGCATTGCTGCTTGAACGCCCCCAGCCATTTGTTGTATTGTCGCTCGACAATGACCAATTCGACAAATCGGTGTCAAAGTTTCCGTTTTTAATCGTATTGTCAGCAGTGTCAATTCCAAGGATGGATGGCAAAATATTGGTGGCCGTTTGGTTAACGCTTGGAGATGGTTCCTCGGCAATATATGTTACAAAACTATCTGCCGACAGTATGGACCAGTCCCAAGCGGAAGTATCGCAAAGCAAGATATAAAGATATTCTCCCAATGAAACCACGCTTGTCATATTGAAGTAATATTGGAATAAGAATGCCTCGGCATTAGTGATGAGAGATCCATATTGAGTCGTCGCAATCGCTGTGTTGTTAAAATGACGGTTGCCAAACCTTGCAACCTCTGTGTCGTCACTAACTTTTCGCACAGACATGTAGGCAAAAGAAGGAGTGCGACCACCACCTAGTTTGAAACTTATCCAACCACTTCCACCCAAAATAAAGTCGGATGAGCGGAGATAGCCCATACGCTCGGTGGATTGATCCCAAGTAATGGAACCACTTGTAATGCCGAGTTGATAGTTACCATCTCGACCATAAGGATAACTGCTGAAATAAGTCCCACCATGGACGAGAGAGCTATCGAAAGCAGCAATTCCGGTTTCATTCTTCCATAACATGTAGGAACGCCATCCGCTGAGATTGCCGTCTTCAAATCCGCCGTTTGGAATTTGATAGGGAGTGTAAGCCGCTTCTGTTTCCATCGGTGGGCGGCTAACTAATAACAACGGCAACATTAGTAGACTAAGGAAGAATTTCTTTTTCATAATGATTCTCCTTCTCTTATCTATTACAATTCCCAATCGAGACGCGGATAAGTACCAGCAAAGTCCCATATTGATTGGTTATAAGTCGACAATGATAATAAGTTAGTGGATGAAACTCCTGTTATGCCATCCCCGCGTCCGCTTGATGGATTGCCGATGCGATCGCGTGAAGATATCGTCGAATCGTAGACGCAGTTAGTGTATATCGTGGCCACTGTTCCGCCCGGAGTGACGCCAACAAAAGACCCGGCGTATATGGCCGTGCCGCCACTTACGGTCACAAGACCCATGGCGATGGAGTAAGTGATTCTATTGTTGTAGCCTTCGACTCTGCCTGCGAACCCGCCGGCATGGACAACGTATGTTCCCGTTGCCGTAACTGGTCCGCGCGAGTATGAATTGGAAATTTCGCCATAGCCCATGTAACCGACGAACCCGCCGACGTAATTGGGGCCGGTAACCGTCATCCCCGTTTTCGATTCGGTGATTGTCATGCGGTTGTCGAGCATCTGGCCGACAAACCCGCCGGTCGGGCTTTGCTCGCCGCCGGTGACGGTAAGTGTACCGGTTGCCGCTGATCTTGTAATGGTTACATTCATCGCCGATTGTTCGATGCGGCCGATTAGTCCGCCGCTGATTCCATCGGTGACGTCGATTGACCCTGAATACTGTAATCCACTAATCGTCGAATCATTAATTGATCCGATCGCTCCGCCGACGCGGGCCACGCCATTCGTGGATGCCGTGCTGACGTTCATGTTGACGGAAACGTTTTCGATTGAAGCGGACATGGCATTTCCGGCCAACCCGCCGATTGAAGGAGCATAAGACGAGGAAGTAACGCTGATTGTTCCTTCTAAAGTAAGGTTACGGATGATGCCGGCGTTGACGGTGGCAAAGAAACCGATTGAGGATAAAGAAGAATCATCATCACTGATGTCGATACCGGAAATCGTATGGTTGGATCCATCGAAATAACCGGCAAAATCCAGCGGAATCCACGGAAGTGTCAGAACGATATCATTTGCCAACGAATACGATCCGCTTCCGGAAATCGCCCGCAATTCCTGCTCGGTTGTGATCAGTTGCGTGCCTAAATACACCTTGTCGCTCAGTTCGGACGCGGTATGGACGGTAGAAATGGCCTTAACCTGGACATAGCTGCCGGCTTGGGCCAATAGTTCGGGGCTCAATGTATAACTGGTTTCAGTGATTGTCGTCAGCAAAGTCCCGTCGACGTAAATTTCATAACCAGTAGCGTGATTGACGGCATCGAATCTTAACACGTTGTCTTCGACGCGAACGTTGATGGGTTTGCTAAGGATCAATGGATTAATCGTCAAATTGGACGAAGCCCAGGCCGAGTTGACATACAAATCGCCGGTGGCGATAGCCCGTACCTTGGCATTGACCGAACCGACGAAATCGTATCCGATGGTGACGGAATTGGTCGCGCTGGTAAACGGAGTTACGTCATTGATCAATATTTCATATGAAGCGGCATTGCTGACCGCGGTCCATGATAGGATACCGTCGGAATATCCGATTCCCGTTGGAGTGGCTAACGGAACCTTGATATAGATAGGAGCGGAAAACCCGCTGGATACGATCAGCTGATCGCTGCGGCCGGTGGCCAATACTTGAACCGTGGCCGGGCTTGTCGCGGAGATGGTATAACTTGTGGAAGTGGTGAAGTTTTCCACTCCGTCGATCTTGACGATGTAGCCGGTTGCCCCGGGCACGGCGTCCCAAAGAACCTGATTGCCGTCTTGACGGAGGTTGGTAGGTGCCGTCAAATTAAGGATAGCCGTGACTGAAATCGCATTGCTGAACGCGGTGGAAGTCGTCGCGTCGTTGGCGCGTACGGCAATCGTCAAAGATCCGATATACGTATACGGAAGCGTGAACTCGTTAGCGGTGACGTTAAAGTCATCGCTGCTGTTGAGCCTAACGTCATAGGAAGTCGCGCCGGTGACCGCGTCCCAAGTAACCAGACGGTCGGTCAAGGCGACGTTGGTGGGAACCGTTAAAGGAACGACCGTCGAAGTGGTCTGACTGGAGGTGCTTGAGGAAAGACTGCTGGCGCATCCGGCCATGATCGGCAGGGCGAGCAATATCGGGAGTAACTTTTTAAGATATTTGTTCATATCCGACCTCCCTAGCGCGGCGTGTGGGTAATCGAGGGATTAACCACAAGGTAGTTTGATTCGTTATTGATGCGGTTGCCGACCATATCGGTGACGTAAGAGACGACATAGTAATCGGTTGGCAATGATGGAATGAGCGACAAATCGACGGATACCGCGATCGGAATGCCGCGGCTGTATTTGCCGTCGGGCAGGCGGCTGAAGTGCGGCACGCTATATGGCTGCATCGCGCTTTCGAGGATGTTGCCGGCCAAGTCATAGACATCGATGCGGTATTTGATGCCATAGTTGGATTTGTCAGTGTCGTATTTCTTATTGAGAGCCATCGTCGAAGCCGTCAGCACATCGCCGTCGCGGACATACGTGGAAGCACCCGCGCCGAAATCGGCTCTAGCCATCGCCAGTCCGACGTACATGTCGCCCGCGCCATAATAGAAATACCACGTGCCGTCATGACGGACCATCGTGTCGGCGAACATGCATTTGTTAAATAGGCCGTAGTCGATTTTGTTAGTATCGGTCGGATACATCATCGGCTCGTCGAGGTCGATGCGGACGTTAGTGAGTTCAAACGGATTGGCCTTTGTGGTCTTCAAAACGCCGAGAGCATAGAACCAGCCGTTGACGTTGGCTTGCTGGTTTTGGAGATTGGCGTCGCTTAACACACCGCCTCCGTACATCAGGTAGATGTCTTGGTCTTCCGGTCCGTAAATATTGGTTATCGCCATGCACGATTCGTTGCCTTTGGTTAGGTCTTCGATGTCGTTATTGCCAAAGTTTCCGGTGTCGATGTCGATGAAATCGCCTGGAGCGATCGAGATGACGTCATTGGTGAAACCGATGCGGGTGTAGCCGCCGTCTTTCATGTACATCATATAAACTTGGCCGCGTCTTCCGGGTCTCGGATCGGCGATTTTGACCGCGTTGCCTTCGGGATCGGTCACGAACGTTCCCGATTTATGCGGCTGTCCGTAGTTAGGCGCCAGACGTCCGACTTTGGTAAAGGTGACGAAGTCATGGGTATATAACAAACCTTCGCGGGTCACCGAGTTATCGTACATCGTGTAAGTGATGTAGTAGGTGGTCAGTCCGCCCCGGTTCGGGTCGTTAACGATTTTAAACATGCGCGGGTCTTCAAGTCCGCCGCCGCGTTCGTCGTTGGTGGTCGGCCAGGCAATCGGATTATGAGTGCCTCGAATAAAATTCTTACCGTCATAGGAATAGGCGTATGACAAAGTCGACATATGGCCCAATTCGTAACGGGTTCCGAAATACGTGTCAAACCGATCAGGCAGCTCCGAGCGGTAGATCATATGGAACATTTCCCGCTCGTCGTCATAGACGACGGCCGGGTTATAGGTAGCATACGATTCAAATCCGGGGATATTGCCGCTAGCGATGCTGGCCATGTTGGTGACCACGCCGTTGGCTTCGATGGGATAGCCGTGCGGGGCAATGATCAGCCCGCCGTCATAAAGGGTGATGTTGTTCATGGCGACCCAGGCTGGACTGTTGCGCGAGAATTCCATCGGTCGGCCGAGTTTAGCCGCATGGATGGCACTCCAATCGAACAGTTCAAATGAATAAATGGAGAAAGTCGATTGCCACGGGTAGCGTCCTGTTTGCTTAGTCGCTTCGCTTGTCTCCCGTTGGATCAATTCGATTTTTACGTAACGGGTATCGGCGTTACTTGCCAAGGCAAACGTCTCGACCTCGCCGAGACCGGCCTCGGTGCCGGTGATGTA
>Ga0172370_10002872_pt1 | contig 24385 bp, 41 predicted proteins | sample LakKiv5m_FD_114538 | JGI IMG/M metagenome (GOLD analysis project Ga0172370, IMG submission 114538) | Freshwater microbial communities from Kabuno Bay, South-Kivu, Congo - kab_022012_11.5m | ecosystem: Environmental > Aquatic > Freshwater > Lake | place: Democratic Republic of the Congo...
CGTCAGCGAGGCAATCGACCGCTGCGGAAAGAAGCTGGCGAACCTGGCCAGCACCGTGCGCTCCCAGCGCAACGTTTCAGGTTTCCAGTGTTTTTCGTGGTGCTTGATGAAGGCGTGCGTCGCATCTTGCACGGGCACGGTCTCGCCTGGCAGCGCCGCGCGGAGCGGCTGGCGCATGACCGCCTGCCACAGCGCCGCCATGTCGACCTGCACGACCGCGCCCGACGTCGTCGGCACGGACACCAGGGCAGCGGGCACGAGGCTTGGGGCAGAGTGGCGGCGAGCGGGCATGGCGGCCTCCAGGTGGTCAGCGGGACTAGCGGCGCTCAATGGCCTCCTCGGCGTCGCTGCGCTGCCGCCTGCGCGCCGCCTGGCTCTTGGCCTCGGTCGCCGCCTTGGACAACGCCTTGCCGGCCTCCCAGGCCTGCTCGGGCGTCATGGCGACCTGCACGAACTGTGTCGTGCTCTGCGAGTTGACCTCGTGCTCGAGCACGACGGCGTAGCCGCCAGAAGTCACGCGCACCTTGAATTCGTTCGCCATGGATTCCCCCTCGTTGCAGATGACGCACACAATGGGCCTGTGCGGGCCGTTCTTGGGCCTGGCCTGGCCAAGACACCCCTACTCGTGCGGCCGCGCCGCGCTGCGCAGTGCGTCCAGGCCCTTTTCGGCCGCGTGGTCCAGCTGGCGCTTGCGCCTGGCCGCGTCCAGCAGGTAGCCGGCGATGCGCTCGGCCATGTCGGCAGTCAGCGGCGCGCCGATGAGACCTTTCCCGTGATCGAGCACGAGCTCGATGTCGTCGCGGGCCGTCTTGGGCATGCCGAGCGCCAAGGTCGCCGGCCGCAGGTTCTTCTTGCATTTCTCGCACATCGTGCTTCCCTCCGCGGCCTTGGCCGACTAGGCCACCCCTGCATTCAAGAGCTTGCGAAACTCCCGCAGTTGTCGCTTTGTCGGCGCAGCAACCGCAGCACCGCGTCTGTCGGCCCAGGCCGCGCGGTTGGCATCCGTGAGCGCGCGCCAGCCCAGGTGCGGGCGCATTTTCTGAACGCGGTAGAACTGCCACCGCTTCCAGGCCGAGCGTTCGTCGTCGGTGATGGCGTCGTCTTCCTTGTGCTTCTTGTTGTCCGTTGCCATCGCCTACCTCCCACGAATCAGGCTCTTGCGAATTTCCGCACACGTCTGCTCGTTCGGCACCCGACCGCGGTCGGCGGCCAGCACAATCCAGCGCCAGCGCTCGCGCCGCGCCTCGCCGATGTCGGCCCACGGCTCGACCTGGTTGCCCAGGTTGGTCGCGTAGAAGGTCGCGCGCGCGGCCTTGGCGCGGTCGTCCAGGGTCGTGTCGAAGTAAACTGTGCCGGGCGGCTCGTCTTTTGCTTTTCCCATCGTCGTCCCCTCCGCGGCCCCCGCCGCCTACCTGCGCATCGAATTCAGCGCCAGCAGCCGCTGCGTGCAGTGCGGGCAAAGCGGGTCGGCATAATCCTTGCTGTTCTGACGCACCGCGCCAGCGTTCCAGCCCATGCGTTTGAGCTCTTCCAGAAAGGCCGGCCCCCCGCGTTCGAACGCCGGCCAGTCCACGACGATGTACGTGTTGCGCGAACAGCCTCGGCCGTTTGGCCCAGGGCAATGCAGCATCATTCCAGCAACTTTGTCAGCCATCGTTTACGTCCTCCCGTTCTTGCACCCCGTCGCCGCCTACACGCCCAGCGCGTCCTTCGCCTCGCGCACAACGCCGCGAAAAGTCAGCGTCATGCCCTCGCGTTCAACCAGGTCGTTGCCCAGGCGGCACAGCAGGAAGTCGGGCAGCTGCGCCGCCACCTGGCGCAAGACCTCCGCCGCGTCGCTGTCCAGCAGCTCCATCACGACGACGCCTTCGCTCGTGGCGTGGTTCACCACGATGCGACCCGCCTTGCGCGTGACCTTGAAGTCCGTCGACATCCCCTACCCCAACCGCGCTTCGAACGCGTAGAGCGCATCCTCAAGCGAGTGGTAGTAGTCACCGCCCACCAGGAAGCCTTCTGCGTCTGCCCACCAGGAAGCCAAACGCATGGAGTTGCCCGGCCAGAAGCCGATAACCAGCACCTCTTCGCGGCGTTCGCTCCAAGCGGCCTTCAGCACGTAGACCGGATTGCCCGCAGCCGCCGTGCGCTTCTCCACCGCCGTGACGATCGGCCCGACTCGCTCGTGTCCCATCCCCCCCTCCCCACCAGCCACCAAGGCCGGCTCCGCGTGACTGCCGGCCAGCGTGGCCGACTTCTCGCGTTCTATTCTCACAAACGCAGGGTGTCAACGGTTATTCACGACGAACGTAACTTGCGCGGGAGACGCGCTTCCGGGTATTCTAGGGGCACGCCCATGCCCCAGGGCGGTAGCTGGTGCTAAACATGCTTTCGATTCATGAAGTTGCGCGCATGATGCAAGTGCACCCGAACACGGTCTACGACTTGCTGAAGTCGGCTGATCTGCCAGGGGTCAAGGTTGGCCGGGACTGGCGCGTACGAGCTGAATCACTTACGGACTTTCTGCACGAGTGCGGCGCGCACCGTCTCGCGCTTGGCATGATCATGCTCACGACGGACGAAGTCGCCAGCGAGCTGCGGACGACCCGCGACACCGTTCGCGACATGTGCGCCAGCGGCAAGCTACCAGCCGCCAAGATTGGCCAGGTCTGGCGGATTTCCCCGGCTGACCTTGAGGCCTTCGCCCGAGGCGAGATTGTGCCTCCGACGGGCAGTGGCGCCGAAGACCCAGAATCGCCGGGCGTTCCGCGCGGTGTTCGCGGTGGCGCCGGTCGCGCCGCGGCCGAACCCGCAAGAAAGGCGAGCTAGCCCATTGCCAGGCCTGCAGATTTGGCTTGGAATGCTGCGGTCCCGCAGCACCTTGCTTTGGGCGTTCTCTTGATGGGGGTTCAGATGCGATTGATGATTATTGGGTTCTTGGCCGCGATGTTGGCGTTCGGTTGCAAGGATGAGGAGGCTGAGCGGGCGAAGGCCAAGGCAGAGGCTGAGGCCGCCCAGGCGAAGGCAGAGGTTGCGAAGCTGAAGGCCGCAGCTGACGCGGCAGCTGCGCAGGCGAAGGTGGACGGTGACAAGGCCAAGGCGGAAATGGAGCGGTTTGTCCTCGAAGCGCAGGTGGCGAAGCGCGTCCGCGATGAAATGGAGGCGGCAGCAGCGGCCAAGGAAGCAAAAGACGCTGAAGAGAAAGCCGATATGAAGCAAGACATTGCCAGCCACCCCGACAAGTACCTCGTGGCGACCGGCCTCCAGTACCACGACAAAGGAATCATCAACAGTTATAGACAACTGGTGGCGGTGACAGTTGAAAACAAGTCGCCAAACAGGGTCAAGGCCGTGCAGGGTTCTGTGGAATGGCAGGACAGTAACGGCAACATGCTGGGCGCGTCACCGATTGTTCTGGACGGTACAATTGAACCCGGTGACTCTTTGGCGTTTTCCGTTGCCGCAGGGACATTGGCTAGCGGCACAATTCAGGGCGCTGCGTCCGGTGCCAAGGTCAGGTTCAGCCGCGCCAAGGTCTTGGACTGAACCGTTGGCGGTGGGGAGGGCGGCTCGTTGCGGAAGGCGGGGTAGGAGGCGTAGATGGCGGAGCAATCACTTGCGATTCGCGTGCTGTGCGTCACAGCGGCGCTGGTTGCGCTGGGCATCGCGCTCTCGGCTTGGCTGGTGCACGAGGGCAAGAGCCCGGCTTCCGTCGTCGAGCTCGTGGAGTGGGCGAGCCTGGCAGGGCTGGGGCTGGTGGTCGGGCTGGTGTCGCGGCGGAAGGCGGGGTAGTGTCAGCGAATCAACTCAACTTTCGCTTCTGGCGGCGCGAGCTTGTGCGTGCGCCACTTCTGGTCGCCCGTGTAGACCGGCAGGTCGAGCGACAGCGCCAGGGCCAGGCAGGCACGGTCGCCCAGCGCCAGATTGGCCTTGGGCCGGTGCAGGCGGCCCGCGAGCTGGGCCTGGTAGGCGCTGAACGGCAGGAACTGCACGCCGAGCGCCTTGAGCGCCGCGCGCGCTTCTTCGGCGAGCGGCGCCGGATCTGCGTGCGGATGGTCCTTGAGCGTGGCGTTCACGACCTTCGTCGCGACTTCCGCCAAAGTCACTGTTGACATGACGCTTTTGCCGACAATGGCGGCTACGGTCGCGGCGCCGTTCTCGCGCCACATAAGCGCGAGGGCAGCCGATGCATCCAAGACCACCCTATCGGCCGGCTTCGCGCTCACGCTCCCGCTCCTCATTGAACTCGTCGGTCATGGAACGGTTCGGATTCGTCAGGGACTTGGCCCAAGTCTGAACCCATGCGATTTTCTGTGCTTGCGTTGCACCGCGCGGCGGCGCCCCCAGGCGCTGGACGGGAGCTTGCGGCGGTAGTTTCTTTGCTGCCTGTGCCATCGGGAACCTCCGAACCACAAGGTACTGCGGCGGGTGGGTGCGAGCAAGGCTTAGCCCTTCGGCTCGCTGTCCTTGCGTCCAAACAGGTCCCGGTACGCGGCCTGCAGCTTGTCGGCCGAGACGCCCAGCATGACCACGCCGGCCAGGGCCAGGTATGCCGGCCAGTTTGCCGGCAACTCGGCCTTGTCCTGCTGAACGGCCGCGTAAATGCTGTGAATTGCCAACGGAATCGCGGTTCCCGACAGGAAGACCGTCACTGCGGCACCGGCGTTGAACGCGCCTTGGTGCAGTCGAATCGCCGTGTGAGGCAGGGCCGCGGCCAGGCCAAGCCCGATGGCAATCGTGGTGACGTTCACTTAGCCGATGCCTTTCGCGTTCTTGCCGGCGATGGCGCCCAAGACAGCGCCGACGATGGCGCCCACAGGCCCGCCGACAGCCGCGCCAAGCGCCGCGCCGCCCACCAAGCCGGCCATTGTATTGCGTTCGGTGTCGTCGGTCGTCTTGGCTTTCGCGGGCTTGGGCTTCGGACGCGGCTTCTTGTCTGCCGTCGAACTCGAACCGGACCTGCTGGTCGAAGCGCTCTTGCCGGTTGGTTTTTTCTTGGCCGGTGCCGGCATTGTCGTCTCCTCAAGGTCAGCATACGGCCGCGGGCGCTCTGCCTGCAAGCATACGACGCTTGCACGCGCCCGCCGGCGGGCGCATCCTGTTGGCCATGAGCACGCGCAACACCACCGCCGCAACGTCCAAGTCCAACCCGAAGCCCAAGGCCGCTCGCGTCGCGATGATCGACCCGGAAGACGGCCCGCTGGCCCTGTGGGTCATGGACCGCATTGACCAGGTCGAGAAGGACATTGCCGCCGGCAAGAAGTTCATTCCGCACAGCCAGATTCGCGCCGAGCTGCTTCAGCGGATGCGCTCGAGCAAGGTCTCGTAGACCCCTTTGCGCTCCGCCGTGCCCTTGCGCGGTCCCATCGCTACCACGATGATTTCCCTGCCGTTCATGCGAAACACGATTCGCCAGGCCGGCTTTTGCACGGTGGCCAAGGCCAGTTCGCCGAAGGCCAGGCGGTAGTACCCAACGTAGCCCTTGTCGAACTTCTTGAATGCAGGCTTCTTGTTGTACTTGCCGGCGTGGCCGGTCTCGGCAAACGACTCCGCGATTAGGACGGCAATCTGGTGCAGGACCAGCGCGGAAGCGCGGAGGTCCTCGCGCGCAGGCTCGGTCCAGTCCAGGGCAAACGGCGCTTTGCCCAAGGCACTTTCGGCCTTGTAGGCGGCGGTCATGTCATCGTGCCCGGTCATTGCGCCTCGTGACGCGCCGCCATAGGTCCGACGCAGTAAGTTGTCAAAGAGCCAGCCAGGCTCAGCGCTTGGCCAGGCGCCAGAGGATCAGCGCCAGCGCCGCAGCCGAGCCGAGCGCCAGGCCACCGGCCACCGCAGTCGCCTCCTCCTGCAGCGCCGGCTTGAACATGCCCCACACCGCCTGGCCCTTGGCGGCCTTCTGCCACATGTAGCTGCCGTCGTGCGCGAACACGCCGCCCTTGCCTTCGGAAGAGTCGATGATTGTGCGCTTTTTCGGGTCAGCGACCAGCACGACGTGGCCGCCCTTGCCGCTGTTCATGGCGCGGTTGTAGGCGCCAACGGCACCGCGCCGCGGCGCCGGAATCTGCACGAACAGGGTGTGATTGTGCAGGATGTCGTTGACAATCCACTCGCTGCCGGCGTTCAGGTTCGTGATACCCAGGACCTTGCGCACGAAGGCCGAGCAGTCCAGCTCGCCGGGGCCGCTGCCATACGTGACCTTGTCGATGTACGATTCCGCGACGGCCAAGTACTTGTCGACAAAGCTCATAGCTCAGGCTCCGTGCGCGCGATGGAGCCTACTTGCCGCAGGCCTTGGCCACCTTGGCCTTTTCGGCGGCGGTCCACTTGGACTTTTCCTTGATGCGGCCTTTGTGCTTGCCGGTGGTCACGCGCGGCATCGCCCTTGCCGCCGCGCTCAACTGCTTTTTCGTCAACTTCGCCATGGTCAGTTCCTCCAGGGGTAGGGCAGCATGTACGGCCAGCTCGCACGCCGGCCGCGGGGTTCAGCGCGGGTTGCGCGGAAAGGGCGGCGCCGTGCGCGGCGTGTCTTGGAAGTCGCCGGTGGGCTTCTGCGCCTTGTTGTGGCCCACGGCGCCCGACAGCACCGTCACCACCTGGCGCGAGGTCGCCAGCACGCCCGAGGCCTTCTTGTTCGGCCAGATGATCAAGAGGCCGGTGGCGATGGCAATGATGTGCTCGGCGCCGCTCAGGATGTCGCCGAAGGGGATGCTACCGATCAACGTGAACAGCGATTGCACGGCATTCCTCCGAGGGCAGGCGGTTGGCAGAGCGGCAGACCTCGACGACAGAGGCGCCGCAGCGCACGGACAGGACAAAGGGTTGCGCAGGGTTGCGGGCGTCTTGCCACTGCACGGCCTCGCAGGCGAGGAAGGGCGGCGGCGCCACTGGCGGCCGGCAAGCCGGCGAGCACAGCAGCGCCGCCACCAAGAGGCGAAAGAGCACGTCTTGCCACGACAAGCTTCGCAAGCTCATTGCGTGTCTCTCAATGTCCCTGGCCGCCCTGTTACGCCCAATTGGCCGTATTTTCCGTTGCCGCGAACGACACAGCGTGACCAGCCGCGCTCACCGGCGAGACCCGCACGGCGCGTTGGAACGCCCCGCCGGTCACATCGGTAATGTCCAATTCGAACAGGCCGGTGGCGTCGGTGGTGCACAGCAGCGCCGCCGTGCCGGAACCAGCAATGACCGTGCCCGCGCCCGCCGCCTTGAGGGCGCCGGTTGCCGAGCCCGAAGGCGCGTCCGTCGTGATGTCGTCGTGAATCAGGATTTTGAAGTCCACCTGACCGACGTAGTCGTCGCTATTCAGGTCCTTGAACTGAATCGTGACGATGACGTGATCAGCGGGATTCTCTGCCGCTGGATTGGCAATGACGCTCCCCAGGCTCGACAGCGCAGGCACCAGGAGTGACCACGTGGCGCCAGGTGCGCCAGGTACTGTCGTGTTGAGATCGGCCGTGCTGCCGACGAGCCGTCCCGCGTAGGTCACCACGTGGCCTTTGCTGTAGCCCGTGTCGCCGGGCGCGACAGCCGGGTAATCCGCCGTCCACTCGCCAACATAGGCCACACCAGGCGCACCGTCCACGCCATCGGCGCCGTCGGCACCGGCCGCACCAGGTGCGCCATCCGCACCGTCGGCACCATCGGCACCAGGTGCACCGTCGGCACCATCGGCGCCGGCGGCACCAGGTGCACCGTCGGCACCATCGGCACCAGGCGCACCGTCGGCACCATCGGCGCCGTCCGCACCCTTGGCCGTGCCCAGCGTCCACCAGGCGTCTTCCGCCGGTTCGTGGTTCAGGTTGTCATCCTGAAGCGAAATCCACGTCTGGCCGCCGAAGGTCGCGCCATCGCCTGCAGCAAACGTCAAGTCGTTGACCCACGGCGTTACCGACCTCGGCACCGCGGCCGTGCCCTTGGCGGCAAACAGCGTCCAGTAATCGCCCTCGATCGGCCGCAGGTTCGTGGTCTCGACCAGCGCGACCCAGGTCTGGCCGTCGAAGCTCACGCCTTGGCCTGCCTGATACGTCGTTTCCATGGCGAAGGGCACCACAGACATGGTTTCCAGACCGGCCTCGGTGTCAGCGGCCAGGTCACTGATGACCTGCGGCGTGGTCAGCCCAGCGCCGAGTTGCTTGAGAAGTCGAACGAGTTGTGCGTGCGTTGCCATGTCGATTTCCTCTTTGAGTTAGTACCCTTCGGTAAAGCCCTTGTGCTGGGTCTGCCCGGTGCGGGCATTCACGTAATCGCCTGTCTGGCCGTAGATGCCCCGCGCCACCGCCGGGCTGCCGTAGCGCTTGTGGATGTAGCGCAGGAAACCCACGGCCTCGTTGAAGGCATCGCCGATGCCGTGGAGGCCGTCTGGATACAGCGCCTTGGCATTGCTGCTCAGCAGTTGCCCGAGTCCGGTCGCCGTGCTCTTGGTCCAGACTTCGCCTTTGCGCAACCGTTCCCACACCGCTGGCCAGTGCTCCGGGTGGCCCAAGATCTGCGAGCCAAACGTGTAATTCGGCTTGCCGACCCAGCCGTTGGACTCTTTGCCCATGATCCAGTGCAGGTCCGGGTCGGTCGCCCACGCCACCGGCACGCCGGCCTTGGCAGCCGCGGCCGTGAACAAGGCGTAGGCCTCTGCGGAGTACGGCTTGTATTGCACTTGGCTGAACATCTTGCGCCTCTTCCACGCTGCAAATGCCGGTACACCGACCAGAATCCCGATTGCGACCACTGCGACGGCCACGATCAGCGGCCCTTGCTTCATGGCCTGGCCACCTGCAAGGTCAGCGGCTCCACCGGTTGTTCGAGCTTGCGCAAGCGCTCCTCGTGCGCCGCAATGAACTTGGCCAGGCTCTGCACGTCGTCGCGCAGCGGCTTCAATTCAGAGGAAATGACCGTCTTGAGCATCAGGCCCGAAATCAGCGACGGTTCGGCGGCCACCGCCGCCGGCGCCGCCGACGTGCCGACCAGCTGCACGGTGCCGCCCGAGATGCAGCCGATGACTGCGGCGACCACGGCCGTCCACAGCTTGCCGCCGTCGATGTTCATTACAGCTCGAACCACGAAATCACCTCTGCCGTGTAGGTGCCAGTGCCCGCGAAATCAGACAGCTTGCCGAACACGTGCTTGGGCCCGGGCGGGCAGCTCGATACCGTGAGCAGCAACTCGCCGATGTTCACCTCATCGCCCAAGCCGCCGACCCACTTCTGCGGGTTCTCAGAGCTCTGCACGGCAAAGCCGAGCTGCCATTTCGCCGTCAGCCGCTCTGCCGAGCCGATGACGATGGCAAACCGGTTGTGCGCCTCGGGCAGCGGAATCGCCGCAATCACGGCATTGTCCGTCACTTCGAAGAACTGCCGTTGCACGCGCCTGTGCCGGTCGTCCGCGGCGGGAACGACCGGCACAGGTCTCATGTGGTTCGAGGTATCGTGCATGGGCTAGCTCGCCTGATTGCTGCTGCAGATGCTGGTGAATTACGGAGCCTTCGCGGGAGCCGGTGCCGCCGCGAGCTTGCCCTCGACGAAGCTGCCGCCGTGGTATGCCACCAGGCCGAACGCTGCGAACGTCAGCACGCCCACGAGCTTGCCCATCTTGCCGGTGGCCATCGCGACCGCCAGACCCACCGCCGCGCCAGCCACCAGGGCCGCGAGGCTTGCCTTCCACTTGGGACCGAACACCATGACACACCTCCAACCGGACGCGCCGGCCTTCCATGCGGCCTAGATCATTGCCGCTTTTGCAGCCATCTTGGCCGCGTCCTTGACGTCGCCCGACTTGATGTCGAGCGCCCTGGCCACCAGCACCGCGCCGCCGACCGTCACGCCAAGCACCGTCACTACGCCGAGCGGCGAGGTGAGAAAGTCGAGAACCCTGAGCCACGTCTTGGCCTTGTCGGCCTGCCTCGCCAGCTCTTCCTGCAAGGCCTTGGCCGTGTCGGTGGCGACGTTGACGACCTTGCCCACGGCCTTGGCACGCGCCTGTGTGGCTTCGCGCGCATCGACCGCGGCCACCAGCGCCTCTTTGGCGTTGCCGCTGCCGTCCACGAGATCAGCCAGGAATGCCGACTTGTTGCGCAGTTCCTTGAGCGCTTCCTCGTGGGTCAGCTCGGTAGCGCAGATGCTCTGGATGGTGCCGCTGTTCACGCCTGGCAGGAACGAGCCGATGAGGCCACCGACCAGGCTCTGTTCGCGGGCCCCGGCAATCCAGTTGTTCAGCACGCACGCGCAGTTCTTGCCAACTCGCTGTTTCACCAGCGATTCAATCTTGAGGAACTGCTTGAATTCTAGCGCGCCGTCGCCCGGTTTCACGCCGGACTTGGCCACCTCGAGCATCAGCTCGACCTCGCCAATTCCGTCGTACCAGGTGTAATTCGCCACGGCCGGCTCCTACTTGCTCTTGCCCGAAACCATGTAGCCCAGGCCCAGCGCCGCCAGGGCGCCGCCAATGACCCAGCCCCACGGAAAGCCTTTCTTCTGGACCGCAGGATGCTGTTCGGGTACGGGACCGGCCACGCCCGCCACTTCGACGTAGAACGGGTACCAGTAGCTGCGGCCGGACGAGCCCTTGTCTTCCCTCAGCTCGACTGTGACGTACAGCCCCAGGTCGCGCAGGCGCTTGTTGGCCTCGGTTTCGTACGCCGCTCGCTGGCCAGCCGCGTCCGCCGTCGCCCCGCGCACCAGCGCGTCGATGCCCTCGTTCAGCTTGACGCCCTGCGTGAGCGTCAGGCCGAACTGGAACTCACCAGGGTAACTGCCATTGCCGCAGCGCACGCCCGGCTTGTCCGCCGTGCACGGTACGCCGGCGATCTGCGGCGGCTCCCTCTGGTTGGGAAACCCTGTCAGCGGTGCCACTTCGATGTTGGCGCTCGGTTTGTATTCTGGCCTGTCATTTGGCATGGCTTCTCCTCTACTTCCTGCGAAACACCAAATACGCGCCGACACCGGTCGCCACCACCACCGCCCCGCCGATGAGCCAATTCCTGCGCGTCTCCGCCGCCGCCGCCGCTGCTGTTTGCTGCGCCGTGCGCGCTGCCGCCGCCGCTGCTGTTTGCTGCGCCGTGCGCGCTGCCGCCGCCGCTTCCTCGCGCGCACGCGCCCACGCTTGCTCCTGCTTGCGCTGTGCGGCGGCGGCCACGATGCCCGGCGCATCTCGCTTGGCAGTGGCGGCGATGTCCGCGGCGACCTCCTTGCCGTAGTTCGGGTACTTGGCCCAGAAGTCGTTGTAGACCTTGGTGCCGGGCTCGGCGCCATACATGGCCTCAACCTCGGCCACGCTGGGCGATGTGCCGGCGGCCGCCGCAACGCCCTTGGGCTTGTACTGGAACTTGGGGTCGCCCTTTTTCCATCTGTCTTTCGCCGCGTTGTACGACGGCATCACGTCCTGGTCCTTGTTCACGCCGACCAGCTTGGCCAGCGCCACGCGCTCGCCCTTGGGCGCGCCTCCCATCGAATAGATCAGGCTGCAGCCAAGCGGCAGCACCTGCCATTCGGGCGCGCCGGCCTGGCGCGCAGCCTGGCACATGATGGTTGCGACGCGGGCGCGGTAGTTGGTGTCGAACAGGCCGACGGTAAAGACCTTGATGGCCGGGGCATACTCCCGGCAGGCGTAATCGGCGACTGCGGCGCCAATCAACGCCGGCAGGCGGTTGCGCACCTCGGACTGAAACGCCGCCATCAAGTCCTGCTCGAGAAAGAACACCGCCTTCTTGAGCGGAGCAATCAGCGCGCCGTCACACGCCGCCTCCAGGAACTTGGATGTCGCCACGGCGCTCGCCGTCACCGCAGCGCCATACGGCTGCGGCACCCAGGCGCCGGCAACGCCGCTGTTGCGCACCTGTTCGATCAGCGTCTGAAACAGGCCCCAGTCAAAGTTGCCCTTGGCTGCTGCCTTGACGCCGTCTGCAACCTTGCCAGCCGCGTCGACAACGGCACCGCCGATTCTGATGTAGTCGGCCGCGTCCGATGCGAAGGCTTGGGCGTCGGTACCGGAACCGCCCTCTGATCCATCTTGCGCGGTAGACTCATCCATCGCAGTCGCCTTCCAGTGCGGTCAACGTTACACGGCGAGCGCTGGCGGCCGGTGCGTTTGCCGGCCGCCAGCGCCGAGGGGGGCTCTTAGCCGCGCGCAGGCGGCACCGCGGCCAGGGCGGCCACGCTGACCTTGGCCGGCAACAGGCGCATCAGCGCCGCATCCGGGCGGCTCGTGCCGGTGCCGCGGTCGGCGTCCGTCGCAGCCCTGACCTGGTCAAAGCTGTGTGCCGGCGCGTGCGCCTGCAGCTGCGCCGCGGTGCGCGGCTTGACCTGGTCGAGGATGTAGAAGTGAAAGCCTTCCGTGGTCTTGTTTTGCGTCGTGTACTCGATGCCCACGGCACCGCCGCGCGGCAGCTCCTTGATGCGATAGCCCGGCTTGGGCGGCAAAATCTCGACCGCCGTCGGATTCTCGTTGTAGGCATCATCGGTTGCGTGGTCGGAAAAGACCGTGCCGCGCAGCGCCGGCAACTGCGCCAACGTGATGTCGCCGTCGATGTCGGGCACATGGACCAGGTCGGGCGCGCCATCCTGACCGACCTTGATGCCATGCACCGCGGTCAGCGGCGAGTCAGCCAGGCTCTTGGTCGCCAGGATCAGGTGCGCAAGGGCGTTCTGGCCGATGGCGATGTTGTCGGACGTCGAGCCCTGCACTGGCTTCTTGGTCACGACAAACCGGCTGCCGTCCCAGATGTTTGCGCGCCGCTCGCCCACGGCGTAGAGCTCGACCGCGGCCGAGTGCAACTTGACATTGGCGTTGCCGGTGTCGCCGAGCAGCAAGGACAACGGCCCAATGAGCGACAGCGGCGCGTTGCGATCATCCGGGGTGGCGGACTGCATGTCGAAGAACGGGATGTCGATGGTGATTTTCTTGTCGAACTCGATGAAGGTCTCGCCGCCCGTGGCGGGAATGTTAATGATGTCGGCCGTCTCCTGCACATCCAAGCCAGCCGGCGTGAAGGCCTTGACGCGCCGCGACCACTCTTCGACAAAGCGCAGGGGCATGGTGCCGATGCGCGTCGACTGGTCGCTGTTCATCAGCGTCAGCTGCGAGTTGAAGAAGAAGCTCTCGCCAGCGATGGTCTGCACGCTGTTGGCGGTGTTGCGGAAAGTGGCGCGGATGACGAGCACCAGGCGCTTGACCGCAAAGAGCTTGTCCGTGCTGCCCTGCGGAAAAATCGTCATTTCGCCCGGGCCGTTGAACGTTCTGTTGTCGAGCATCTTCATGGGTCGGTCTCCGTTGGTTGTCCCGCTAGGGTTGCGGCGCTCACGGTCAGACCTCAGCGGCGCCGCTGCAAGTCGACCACGCTCGGCCGACTACACTCGGCCGACTGCAGTCGGCCGACTGCAGTCGACCTAACAGCGACGGCAAAGGCCTTCGCCTTCAAGCGCGCTGCTGTCTGTCGGGCTGTTCGCTAGGGTTTGGCGGCTTCGAGCGCGACGCCAAGCTGCGCCGCGAGCGCGCACACCTCGGCATCTGCCGATAAGTGTTCCGCAATCTGCGCAAAGACGCTCAGCGGCATGGGCTTGACACCGCACGCGATGCATGCGCGGTTGCGGGCATCGACCACCGCGCGCACCAGGTCGGCCGGTCGCTCAGTCGCGAACGCTGAACGAAACGCGTCGATAAACGGTGCCTTTTCGCACTCGGCAACGGTCTCACGCATGAGCGCCACGAAGGCATCGCGGCTCATCGTGGTCGGCATGCGGCCTCCAGCTCGCCGAGCGACAGACCCAGCGCTTGCAAGATGGTGCGCACGGTCAGCCACTCCGGCTCGTTGCGGCCGGCCTCGAGCGCCATGACGGTGCAGCGGTTCAGGCCCGAGCGCCGCGCGAGCTCGTCGACGGTCCAGCCTTGAGCCACACGCGCTGCGCGCACCCGCTGGCCGAGTTCCTTGAGGTTCACAGCCATTCTTTCACCCATGGATACCAAAGGCCTTCGTCGATGTCCCACACCACGCAGTAGCCGGGCGGCAGGTGCGGAATGCGCTCGAGCGCCTCCTGGGTCATGCCGGCCAGCTTGCTGATTCGCTCGAGCTCGTTGGGCCCGCGCATCCGAAAGATGACGACGCGCTGGGCGTTGGTCCAGGCCTCGGCCAGGCGTGGGTCGACCACGCGCTGCGTGCCGAGCAGCAGCGTCACCCCATGCGGGCCGGTATGGCGGCCGCGGCGGATGAGTTGCTCCATGATGCGAAAGTCGGTGCGGCCCGTGGACAGGCACAGCGCCGCTTCGTCGCACGCAACCATGCTGATCTGCTCGGGCAGCGCGGCCAGGTCCTTCAGGGCCTCCGGCCGGCACCAGTGCGTCGCCCAGCCGGCGATGTGCTTGCCGTGCGGCTCCGGCTTGTCGGGGCAGACACCGTCGACGGCGAGCGAAATGCCGCGAGCGCCGCGTTTACTCCATTCTTGCAAGACCTTGCAGATGTAGGTCGACTTGCCGTGTCCCGGCATTCCCAGGACGACCTGCACGTGGGCATCGCGTGAACTGCGTGTCGGGTCAAAGAGTTGCATCAGGCCGCGTCCTCCATGCCCATGGCAATGCGCTCGGCGCGTGCATCGGCGGCCAGGCGCTCGGCCAGACTCGGCTCGGCCGGGGCGGGCACGAGTTGCGGCGACGCCTGGCGCACGGCCGGCGCTGGTGCCGCCTGGGCGGCCCGCCAGGCGACAAACGCCTCCCAGGCTGCATCGGGGGCAGGCTGCACCGTCGCGGCGGCCGAATCCGGCGCCGGCAAGGCGTGCACCGGCGCCTCGTGCTCCGCCGGCGAGAACAGCGCGACAAGCTTCTCAATGCACCACACGAATCCCGCCTTGATTTTCGGGCCATAGACCTCGTGCTTGAGGATGCGCCGGCCAACGATCACCGCCAGCGCCATCGGCAACGACGTCATCTCGCTGGGATTCCAGGTCATCAACCGCCGCAGGATGGCCTTTTCGCCGGGCGACAGCGGCTCATCCGGACACTCCGCTTCGACGGTGACAAGCAAAAGATCAAGGGCGGCAGCCTCTTGCGGTGCGGGTTCGGCTGCTGCCGGCGCGGCGGCCCGGTCAGCGCCTGCAGGCGCAGCGGCGACCGGCGCGGCAGGCGTGGCGGCCGTCGCTGGGGCCGCAGGCGCGGCGTCGGCGCTGCCCAGATCGATGTGCTGCGCCACGGGGCCAGCCACCCCGGCCGGGTCGGGTAGCGGCATCCGTTCGATGAACTGCAGCGGTTCCTCGGTGTTTGCTGGCGGCGCCGGTGGCGCGGCGGGCGCCTGGACCTGCGCCACGAACGGCGGCAACGCGTCGATGACGGGCGCAGTCGGCGCCGACGGGTTTTCCCCGGCGGGCTTGCAGGTGCGCTGGTGGCCGGCCACGGCCTGCACGCTCTTGAACTCTCTTTCGCAATTCGGACAGGTACTTGCCATGGTGTATTCCTTCCTTCGCTGCCGTTCTACCAAGGCTGCGATCTGCCGACCATCATTCTAACCCACTGAACATTCAGCCTCTGCCAAGTCCAAGCGCTGAAGCAGGCGCGCTACCCGCCGCATTTTCCGTGCCTCGCGGCCCATGGTGCGCGCAGTCGGGTCAGGCTCCGCGTCGATTTCGGCGCCAAAGCGCTGTTCTGCCTCCTGAATCCTCAGTATTCGGGCCGCATCGTCCGCGGCGATTTTCTTGCGCTCCGCATCGAAAACCCGTGTGCGTTCCGCGGACTCCGCGGGCGTGAGCACTGGAGCCATCGCTAGCGAGACCTGGCTTGGCTGCGACCTACGCACGTTGCCGCGATTTCCTTGAAACTTCGGCTCATTGCGAAGCCAACCGCGACAAGTTGCCAGCCAATCGAAGAGCGGCCTGCCGCTCGACGTCACCCACCCCACCTTGAGGTAATGATCATGACAGGAATCAGCGACTTCCATGCCGTCGCAGCCTATCGACGCGAACACTGCTCGCGTCTCATCGAGGGTCGGCGGCTTCTGCGCGACCGTCACACGCCGGGATGCGGTCTTCGGTCCGGCCTCTTTGCCGGTGGACTCCGACCCGCGCGTGCTCGGCGCGCTCGCGCGCCTATCTCCCGAAGGGAGATCATGTACCTTTGTTCCTTTGTTCCTTTGTGACCCATTCAATGGGTCATTCAATGGCCTATTCAATGACTCCTTTCGGGCAAACATTTCGCGCGCTTGCGCACTCAGTTCGCAGTCTCTTGCTGCGGAGAGTTCGTTGCGCCACGAATCGATTTGATTCGGACGCGTCGGAAAGTTCGACTCAATGTAGCCGAGTCTCAGCGCCAGGCGGTCGCTCTCCGACCAGCGAATCAGGCCGGCAGCGCTGAGTTCGTCCAAGGCCTGGCGCACACCGCGCGTCGGCAGCGTCAGGGTCTCGCCGAGCATCGCCACGCTGCAGCGCACCAGCCCGGTTCGCGTGCTGTCGTCGCCCCAAAACAGCTCGCCCCAGACGAGCTGCGCGCGAGCGCTCAGCTGCCGCAGTGCGCGCCATTCGCCGCAGCTCTGTGAGCGGTAGATTGCGGAAGCTGGCTCCACTAGACAGCCTCCCGACACACGCAAGCCACACCGGCAACGTAGCCGCGCCCGCGGCACTGCGAGCAAACAGCGACGATTGCGACGCAGGATGCTGGGATGGATGCTCGCGCGGGCCGCTTCCATGCGCCGAACAGCTGAGGTGGCAGGCCAATGAGCAAGCTGACCTTGGGTGCGCCGGCGAGCGCGTCCGAGCGAGCGACCATCACGACCTCCAGCGGTTGTCAGGGCAGGTCTCAGTTGCCCAGCGCGCCTTGGCCGCTAGCGGGCAGCCGCAGCGGCCGCAGCGGCCGAACTCGCGGTAGGGGCAGTTGCCGCAGTCGAGCAACCGCTGGAACCTTGTCAGCGGGTCCGCCACCACCGGCTGGCCGCTCGCGAGCGCCCGAGCACGCCGACCAAGCGCTGCAGCAAAGTTGAGCGCTCTGCGCGCTAGGCCTGGCATGAAGCCCCCTGCTCGGGCAGCGCATAGCTGCCGGGGCCGGTGCGGCGGATGCGCCCCGCCTTCAAGAGCTTGCTCACCAGCACGCGCGTGCTATCCGAGCTGGTGTAGCCAGCAGCCCTCGCCGCCTCGAGCAGCTGCAGCGCCGTGCGCGGCCCCGTGGCCAGCGCAGCGAGCAAGATGTCTGCCATCGGCGGTTTGGCTGCACGCTCCGGTCGGCACTGTGAGCAAAGCCAAGGCTGGCCGGGCAGTTGCTCGTGCTGGCGCTGTACGGTGCCGGTGCAGCTGTCGCAGATCCAAGCGTGCTTGGGGCTTGCGCTCGAAGTCGCGGGCGGCGAGCTTCTTGCAAGCTCGGATTCGGGCTCGGGCTCGGGCTGCTCGCTTGCGACAACTGTTGTCGCTTCGGCGGGCGCAGGCACGGTGACAGCCTCGACATGCACGACGCTCAGCCCGAGCACGCCCTGCGCCATGCGCCGAGCGACGCGCATGCCGAGCGCCTGGCGCGCAGCTCGCACGCCGGCCAGGGCATCGGCGTTTTCCGAAGACGGAAAGTCCCCCGTCTGGAAGGCGGCCAAGCGGTCCTCGACAACAGCAAGCAAGTCGTCATCGAAAAGGCCGGTGACGCTGCCGGGCTCGCCGCGCGGGCCGCGCTGGAACTGCAGCCGCACGACGTCTGAGCTCAGCGCCTGCACGGCATAGATGTGGTGCGCGCCTCCAGGGCCAGGCGCGTCAATGGCAGCCAGATTGCACGGTGAATTCGTCGGGATGGCTTTCATCGCGCCACCTCGCCGATGCCACGATCACGCGGAGCCTGAGAGAACTTGACGTCGAGCCGTCGATGCGGCATGGATCGCGGGCATGAACTGGCTTTGCACAACGCGGCTTGGCAGCTTGGCAGTGAGGGTTCAAGTCCCTCCTCCGGCACTGATGTTCGACGGCAGTTGGCAGTAGCGTATGGCCCGACGACCGCGATCCCCGGCCTTCGATCGCGTCCGCACGCTGGCTGTCCGGTTTGCGCTCGTGCTGCTCTGCCTGGCACCACAACACGCACTTGCAGCAGACGATGTCGCCACAGCGGACACCCCGCTGCTGGCGCCCGAAATGCCGGCCGAACCGCCACTCGTCACCCAACTCGACGCCGAGTTGCGGTTTCGCTTCACCGATACCTCGCGTCTCGCGGACCTCCAGGCTGGGCAGGACGCCTTTCGCCGCGGCCTGTTCCAGCGGTCACGTGTCGGCACTGCTTTCGAGCGCGGCGACCTGTCAGCCTACCTGCAACTGCAAGCGAGCGGCGCGCTCGGCGAAGCCGGTCCCGGGGAGCAGCCTCTGGCCATCGGCCTGCAGCAAGGTGTGGCGCGGGTGCAGCGACCCTTTTCTTTGCGCGGCGTGACCTTCCAAGCCGGCCGCATGGCCCTTGACTTTGGCGCTGGCCGCCAAATCGGTCGCTACGACTTTCACAACAGCGGCAACGCCTTCGACGGCATTCAATTGAGCTACGGCTTGGAACACTACCTCGACGTCCATGCCGTCGCCGTCAAGATCCGCCGCAACAGCGCCCAGCCCGAGCAGGAGCGCAACCTGTTTGGCTTGTACATGACGGCACTGCCGGCGGAGGGATTGCGTTCCGAGTTGTATTTCCTGTACTTGCGCGATGGCAGTCTGAACGATAGTGCCCGCGTCCTGACGATGGGCGCCCGGGTCGATTGGCTCGCCCTCTCCTGGCTGGCGGCAGAAGCGGAAGCCGCTGTGCAGGTGGGCGAGGTCGATACGGGCGGCGTGACGGAAGCCAGAAGCCATGTCGCGAGCATGGCTGCGGGCGGCTTGACCGCTTCGGCGAGGCTCGGCGTGCCTGTGTCGCTGACGCTCGGCGGCCAGATGTACTCAGGCGACGCGCGACCGAATGACCGCACCAGCTCGGCGTGGCGGCCCCTGTATCCCTCCCTCGACGAAACCGTGGGGCTGCTTCAACTGTTTCGCCAGACCAATTTGCTCCAATATGGCGCGCGCTTGAAGGCGCAATTCGCACAGAAGGTGTCGGCGGACATCGACGGACGCGTCAGTGCCAGCCATCCCGGCGCAAACCTGCCCGGCTTGGGCAACCCCGTGCTGAGCGCGCACGGCGACTGGGCTGTTGTCGGCACGGAGACGGACGCCCGCCTGCGCTGGCGCTGGCATCCGTCGACCGAATTGCTCGGCGGCATCGGAGTATTCATGCCGTCGCCGCTGCTGCGCGATCAGGTGCACGCACGCGCCGGTTGGCAGGCGTGGCTGCAATGGACAACTCGCTTCTAGACGGCTACCGTTGGCCGCTTCACCCGCCGGCAAGTGCGGAACAAGAGGGCGTGGTCGATGCAGGTTCAACACGCGGGGCGCACGGATGTCGGCATCGTCCGCACGCACAACGAAGACTCGCTGCTCGTGGATCCAGTGCACCAGTTGTTCGTCGTGTGCGACGGCGTGGGTGGCCGCGCAGGTGGCGCCGAGGCGAGTCGAATCGCCAGCGAGCACATCGGTCAGATTGTAGCCAAGTCTCGAAAAGCGCTTACGGAATTTGCTGAGCCGGGCGGCTCCGTTACCCGCCGCGATGTGGCTGCCATCGTCGAGCACGCCATCAGTGACGCGAGCGGTCGCGTTCGCCAACATGCCTACGCCAATCCGCAACTTGCCGGCATGGCGACGACGGCCGCGGTGCTGCTCATCGCCGGCAACCACGCGTTCGTCGCGCACGTCGGCGATTCGCGCGTGTACCTGCTGCGCCAGGGTGTGTTGCACGCATTGACCGAAGACCACAGTGTCATGAACGACTTGCGGCGCCGCGGCCGGGCCGATCAAGGCGCCATGACCAACGTGCAACACGAAGCACTGACCCGGGCGCTGGGTGTGCTCGAGTCGGCCCGCGTCGATATGCTCGATCTGGAGGCAGTGCCCGGAGATCGCTTCGTGCTGTGCAGCGATGGCGTGCACCACGTGGTCGGCGAAGATGAAATGCAGGCCATCGTTCCCCGCGGAACAACTGCGGAAGTCGCGAATGACCTGATCGAAGCGGCGCTGGAACGCGGTGCGCCGGACAACGCGACGGCGATCGTGGTCGATGTGGTGGACGATGCGTCCATGGACCGTGCGGTGCGGGTGCGGCGGCGTCTGGAGGCCCTGCAAGGCGTCTCGATGTTCCGCTACCTGCCATTTGCCGACCTCATCCGCGTCGCCAGCATCGCGAAAGAGCAGATGCTGCCAGCTGGAACAAACGTCTTTCTGGAAGGCGAGTTCGGCGAGAGTCTCTACATCATCCTGGAGGGCACCGCCTCGGTCTCGAAGAGCGGCGTCGAGATCACGGAATTGGAGGCGGGCGCGCACTTTGGTGAAATGAGCCTCATCGAGCGCGCACCACGCTCCGCGACGATCCGATCCAAGTCGGACATGAGCGTCCTGGTCATCGAACGCGACGGATTCTTTACGCTGCTGCGCGAAGAGGCGACAGCGGTCAAGCTGCTGTGGGGTCTGGTGCGCATGCTCAACTCGCGGCTGCGCAACACGAATGAGGAGCTGATTGGCCTCAAGGGCCGGCTCTGAGCATGAGAGGAATGGGCACGATGCCACGAATGTCTCTGTTCTTGATGGCATGGATCGCAACGGCGCTCCACGCTTGCCAGCCGCCCGAGCCACCGCCGCCGCGCCCGATGCCGGGCAAGCCCGCCGCGGTTGCGGAGCCTGTCATCGTCGCGGATCCCCAGGAAGCCCAAGCCAAGCGGAAGGACGGGCTGACGGGTGGCCGGCTCGTGTTCGAGGACAATTTCGACCGCGACGAACTGGGCGCGGACTGGCTGGTGCGTCAGCCGGGCGAGTGGACGGTGGCGGCCGGATTTCTGCACGCGAACCGCGTCGAGAAGGACGACGACCGCAACCAGGGCGTGTGGCTGCAAAAACCGCTGCCGGACAAGGTGCGCATCGAGTTCGATTCCAAGTCGCTGTCGGCGGCGGGCGATACGAAGTGCGAGGTCTTCGGGGAGCAGCCCAAGCACGAGTCGGGTTACTCCATTATTTTCGGCGGTTGGAACAACACGCTGAACACCATCGCGCGCCAAGGCGAGCACGAGACCAGTCGGGTCGTGCAGCGCGACCACCAGAAGGTCGAGCGCGCGCGTCTTTACCATTGGACGATTGTGCGCACGGACGCCGCGGTGCGTTGGTACATCGACGGCAAGTTCATGGTGGCCTACGATGACGCGAACCCGGTCAAAGGACACAATTTTGGCTTCAACAACTGGGCCACCGACGTGCACTTCGGCCACTTGCGCGTCTACGAACTGTGACGGGGCGTGGGCACGCTGTGCAGCGACGTCCAGTTGTCCGGCAGGAGCCCTTGGAGAGGCGCAGGTTGACGCTCCCCATGCACGCCAGTATTCTCCCGGACTATCCCTGTCTGGCACCGCTTGAACGCGGGCAGGCAGCCTCCCAGCCGAAGGCGGCGCTTGCTGACCCGGCCCATGCCGACGCAGTTGACGCTGAAACAGGTGGCCAGTGGCGATACGTGTGACGAGCTGCGGCGAGACCAACGTGGGGCGCAAGCGCACCCACAACGAGGACAACCTCCTGGTCTTCCCCGAGAAGGGTCTTTTCATCGTCGCGGACGGCATGGGCGGCCATGCCTGTGGCGAGGTGGCCAGCGAGATTGTCGTCACGACGATGCGCGACTACTTCGGGCGCGCCTACGGCGATCCCGACGCGACCTGGCCCGGCCGCGAGGAACGCGGACGCACCGAAAGCGAGAACATGCTCAACGCCGGCATTCGCTGGTGCAACTACACGATCTGGGAAAAGGGCCACGCCGACGCGCAGTTCAAGAACATGGGCACCACCGTTGTCGCCATGCATTTCGACGACGAGGCCATCACGATTGCCCACGTCGGCGACTCGCGCTGCTACCGCTTTCGCAAAGGCGAACTGAAGCAGGTGACCGAGGATCATTCGCTCCTTAATGATTACAAGAAGATGGCCGTGCTGACGCCGGAGGAAGAGGCGAATTTCCCGCACAAGAACATCATCGTGCGGGCTTGCGGTTTGAAGGACAACGTCGTCGTCGACTTGCAGCGCGAAGTTCCCGAGGTGGGCGACATCTACATCCTGTGCAGCGACGGTCTGTCGGGCGAAGTCCCTGATGCGCAAATCCGTGAAATCATGACGCAAGAGCAGGATCTCACGGCGATGGTGGCGCGGCTGATCCGTACCGCGTGCGAAAACGGCGGCAAGGACAACGTGACCTGCATCGCCGCGCGCGTCGACGAAGTGTGATCTGTCAGTAGGTTGCGCTGCGCCGGCACGTGCGGCTGCAGTTGTGACGACACTGTGACCCTCACACCAATATGACCATGGTACAACGGCCGCGACTTCGGGATGCGCGCCATGACCATGAGTGCCACGTCTTGCTTGAGCTTTCCCCGCGACGCCGCGACGACCGCCCGCGATTTGTATCAGTTGCTGGTCGATCTGCAGGACGCCCGCGCGCGCCGCGTCGCCCACACCCAGCCCTACGCAGCGCAATGGACCGAGCGCATGCGCCAGTTGGCCGAACGATCGCGCCGTCTGGCCAACGCTTTTGCCCAATCGAACCCGAAGACGGCAGACGCCTTGGCGCACGTCGGTCAGCGGGTCGAGCGGATGCGGCAGAACCTTGCGGAAGGCAAGCCGGTTCCAAATTTGACGCTGACGCGCGCCTCGCAGCAGTACGAAGCGCTGGCCAAGCTGGTGCGGCAGCAGGAATGGGGGCGCGATGAGGGCGTGGATCTGCCGATCCTCAAGCCGCGCAACTACGCCCGCAACATCTTTCACGTCGCCAATGGCCTGATTGGCGCAGCGATTTACACTGTAATTCCAGAGCGTTCGACCGTCCTGCGCATCGCCTTGATCTACTTCAGCGTGATGGCGGTGCTCGAGATTACCCGTCGCTTCAGCCGCCGCTGGAATGCCATCCTGGTCGACAAGGTCTTCGGCTCCATCGCCAGGCCGGTCGAGGCGCACCGCGTCAATGCCGGCAGTTGGTACGGCTTGGCGATGGTCTTGATTGTCTTCAGTTTCTCTCCGGCTGCCTGCGTCGCTGCCGTCCTGGTGCTGGGCGTCGGCGATCCGGCGGCGGCGCTCATCGGCAAGCGCTGGGGCAAACACAAGTTGCGAGGTCAGAAGACCCTTGAGGGCGCCATTGGTTTTGCGGTGTCGGCCACGATCGCGACGACCGCCTTCCTGGTCTTGACGCAGCAGCCCGCGGTGCAGCGCGGCGACACCGTGCACACGTTCGGTTTTGCCTTGCTGGTCAGCGTCGTCACCTCCGTGGTCGGTGCAGTGGTCGAGGTACTGAGCGACCGCATCGAAGACAACCTCTCGATTCCTGTGATGTGTGCTGCTGTCGCCTCGCTGCTCGTCTAGCGGAAGCGGTTCGTGTACGATGCGCAGCCGATGCCGCGCATGCCCAACTCCCGCAGCCTGTTGCAACTCGAAGCCCGCGTGACGGAGCTGGAGTTGCGCTTCATGGAGCAGCGTCAAGTGCTGGAGGCCCTGGACGACGTGGTGCGCGAGCAGGATCGGCGTATCCAGTCATTGGAGTTGCGTCTGCGTGTGCTGCTAGATTGGCAACAGCAGGAGCCTTCCTCGCAAGAGGATTGACAGCTGGACGCGATCAAGCGATGTCAGGTTCCGTTGATGTGGAGGGGACGTATGCGCATGCTTGGAATTCGTGGAACACTGTGTGTGCTCGTGCTGGTCGCCGCCACTGCCTGCGGCACCGCAGATTCCGGTGGCAGTCCGGCTCCGCAGGATGTTCAAACAATCCAGGATACTGCGCCAGATTCCGGTGCCACTGCCAGTGTTGACGTTGCGGCAGACGTTGGCCCCGACGTGCCCGAGACGCCCGCCGATGTGTCGAATCTGCCGCTCATTCCGTCGGATCAGGGTACCTTTGCCGCGCTCCTCCTGCGCACGCCCGAGCCGCCCACGCCCAGCGGTGGCAAGCTCGAACTGACGCTGCTGGACACTGGCGGTGTCGCGCTGGCCGGTGCCAAGATCAAGGCCACGCCTTGGATGCCGGCGATGGGTCACGGTTCGCCGAAGGTGCCGGTCGTCGTCGACGACGGTGGCGGACATTACACGATCACGAACCTGCTCTTCTCGATGCCGGGTAAGTGGCAGTTGCGCGTCGACGTCACCACTGCGGACAGCCAGGATCGCTTCACGTTGGCCTACACCATCCAATGAGCTGGACCCAAATGCTTTCCTTGCGCCTCGCCGTCTTGGGGCTCGGCCTGTTTCTTGGACGCGCCGTCTTGGCCCAGGCGTGCTGTTCGGCAAGCAACCCGACGGAGTTCGGCGTCGTCGGGCCGCGGCAACACGCGGCCGTCGCGACACAGATCGGCTACCAGTCCTATGACGGCACCTACGAC